>Ga0116230_10007833_pt1 | contig 10546 bp, 9 predicted proteins | sample S1TSphfallax_3_FD_88678 | JGI IMG/M metagenome (GOLD analysis project Ga0116230, IMG submission 88678) | Host-associated microbial communities from peat moss isolated from Minnesota, USA - S1T2_Fd - Sphagnum fallax MG | ecosystem: Host-associated > Plants > Peat moss > Unclassified | place: USA...
AACCCTAACCCTAACCACAAAAATTCTTTACTATTTGGAAATGGTAACCACAATCATGTCAGAAATTGTTTTTTTGGGGGCGAAATTTCGCACTGTTGCAAAACTTCTGAATTGTTTTATTCGTCTCAAATGCAATGACTTTTTGAAAATAGTAGCCAAAATGTGGAAAAAAACCTAAAAAACCTAAAAAATCTAAAATGTTGCAAGATTTTCAAACATGGTTCAATGTATGTATCAAAAAATGTATAAGGATTTTTTATTTTTTATTTTTTTCCCCCTTTCATATTTTGTTAATAGCAAAAATTTGCCTCAATCAGCCTTTGCATGATCACCACTTTGGCTACATCACAAAAAAATTGAAAGAAAAGAGGTTAATAAAGCCCCTAGTTGGGGCTTTTTCTTCCCTTGTTTTTTTACAATTTTGTGATATTGAAATGGCCAATTTTCCCTCAAAAATTCAAAATCAGACAAACTTATAATGGAAAAATAGAGATTTCAAAAAAAAAAAAAAAAATTGAAAAAATGAATAAATTGGGCAATAATTTCCACATGGGTGGTTAGAGCCTTCTTTTTCACAATTTTTTTTTGGGTATGATTTGTTAGTGTAACTTGACTAATTTTGATGATCTTGGCCAACAATTCAAGAACACATGAAAAATAAGTTTTTCCTATGTAAAATGAGTCACATCCATCCAGACCTAATAGATAGGTTTTAGGGTTTTGGGGTTAAGGTTATGAATAATAAGACATCATCCCCAATGAAAGAACAATTACCTTTATAACTTGAGCAACAAAACCATCAGAAAACATAATTAATTGAAACCTTGCACCTTCCCACATTTCAGCTAAAACATGTAAGGTAGTGCAAAATTTTATTTCTAACAAGACATTTATGCACCAACAAATGAGAAAGAATTTGTCATCAAAAAGAAAAAAAAAACCTATTTGAGGTTTGATGTCATATCATAAGAGTGTAGTTGTATTGTGGAGCACATGTGGTTAGTCTACAAAGGGTATGTAAGGTTCTGGAGTGGTGGTGGGTTTTGCTTTCCTCAAATATCTGTGGTATCTGCAAAGATGTGAACAATCATTCATCATCACAAAAGAGAACCCAACAATTTGAACATCCACCTGCATACAGCCACTCCCGTTGAATGCGCAAGGAAATCATGGTACATTTGCACACCGCCAGAAGTTCCTCCTGACATGTTTACATTGTGCAGCAGTTTCATCCACAAACCCAGGAAGTCATTTCCTTGCCCCAAATAGTATTTTGTCAATTCTCTCTCCTGGGATCCTGAAAGTGGTGCTAAACCTAGCCTCAAGACCACCCTCAAACGAGCAATTTTCCTGACATGCACAACCTTCCAAGGAAAGCTATGGCCACAAAAAATGCCTGCCTTTGGAACTAACCACAAAAACTAATAGTAATCAAGCTTGACTGCTGCATCCTTCCATCAATGTACTGGGGGCACTCCAGACAGGCATAAAGAAAGAAGGAAACCCCACAATGGGATGGCATCAGAAGATCAGGGCTTCTTATGAGCCCACTTTTGCTTTACAATCCATTGCAATGCCTGTTCTCATCAAAACCATGAGTGCTTTAAATAAGATTCTGAATTGTTCTTACTGTCCCAAGCATTTGTTTCAATTAAATAATGAAGTCCATACTTTGGAGCAACCCTGAGCTCTACCACAGTTTAAAGAGGCCACAATACCATGGTTGCATTGTTCCAAATACCAACTGCACATGCCCCTCTACAATGGCCTGCCTGTAAAAAGTGGTAGCAAAACAATGAGTTACCCTTTAAGAAGCACTACCAATGAGCTGATGGGAGTCAAAATAGAGAAGCACAAGAACTCTCAACAAATGACCACTGATTCAGCCACAACTCAAGATGTTCAGGACTTCTGCTGCTCAAAACTTCTGACATTCAAAACTGTTGCACTAAAAGAGGTTACAATGCTGAGGACTGTGCTAATAACTAGTAGTTGGCATAGGTTTGGATTCAAGAATATAAACGCATGCTGGTGTACCTATTCTGCAACCCTGAGATATTCAGCATGGAAGCATTTGTTTAGTAAACATCATTGCTTACCAAATAAATTTCTGAAATGCCGTGTGAAGTCATGGCTATCCAGAGCTAAAATCAATATAACTAGGAAGAGTTGGATCGGGTGGGAATGCTGACCGAGCATGTGGCAAGTCACACCCGTTCAAGAGCACTCCTTAACTCTTTTGCCAAAGAGGCAATTTCCCCACCTCTCCTGTAAAACACATGGTTACAGGCAAGCATACAAAATGAGCCAAAACCTTCCTGCTCTTGTGAGTCATGAGTTCCTTTACAAGTGAATAGAAAATGAAATCTAATGCAAGTTGCAAATGAACAAAACTGTTTGATAGACTGTTTGACACAAAAAGGCCAATGTTGATGAAGTACCTCATGAGTGGTAGTAAACAATGGCCTACAGTTTGCAACTCATGATAACACATAACACACCGCTCCAGCCTGCCAAACATGCACCCACAGCTTCTTTTGGCTCTTAGCAATTATCTCAATAAAAATTGTAATACAACTAACTTGCCATAGTCACATTATGCCAGGTCCAGAAACAGTTAATCTCCATATCCTTGCCATAGCACTGATGATCATATCAAGTATAGCCAATAACAACATGAAACCAAAAAAGACTCTGTTACCTTGATAAAGTTGAGAAGTAGGAATGATGTCAGTATGCAAGTGTGTAAGTTATGTAGTCAAGTCAATGATCAGATGCTCTCCATGATATGTTGCATATTTACACAGCTACTACAAGTGACACATCAGGAATCTCAGTTCATACCGTTGCTCTGCTTGCAGGTCAACACCCAATGAGGGTGCTGAAGCCCGGGTGGTATTGATAACAGGGCCAAATGTGGTCACAAGTTTTAGCAAAAGAGAAAGTGCTGTTATGAGGTTCCTGTCAAGCCCACCATGCATAGTGAACCCTAGTTACAACACATAACTGATAATACTAAGACAGCCTTTTGTTGTCCAGTTTGTGCACAAGGGTATAAGTACACACTGGTTTAAACAAAAACAAAACTCCAACCTTCTCCACAGGACGAAACATCCCTAGGTGCTGGTAAAAGTCACCATGAAGACCTTAGCCAAACTACAGGTGACAAGTGAGATTTTTTGCACTGGCCAACATGTGCAGACCCACAAATCACCCAGCTGAGATCAAGTACCTGTCATTGTCACTGGTCAGCAAACCATTCAACAAGGGGACAAGCATGCAGCAGATCTCCAACGTCAGAAGCTCTGTTCTCTCCATCAATACACTAAGCACATCCACAAGCACCTGTAGCATGATTGCAGACAATCACCAATCAGGATGATTCAGTGCCAAAAACTATCGTGCTGATGAACTGGACCTGTTGGCATCACCTCCTCAAGTGAGTCTCCAGCAAACACATAGAAAGGAAATTTTATGCAGCAAGAACTAGTAATCCATTACTTAAGTGGAACAACCAATGACAATATAACCCAGAAGTGAAGATCATTACAGAGTGGTCTGTCATTTTCTTCATTGCCTCCACAGCTCCTTTTGCATCATTTTTAGTCCAAAATTGTCTAACAACCTGCAAGCCCAATCTATACCCTGGTAAGTAGGAGAAACATTCCACAGCTGGCCAAGTCTATAACCCTCAAAAAAGATATTGAAAAGCAATAGTTTGCTATCACAGCCTTCTCTGGAACTAAAAAATTGGCCTGATGGAAATAAGACATCCTATACTTCAAGTAAAGGAACCATTTAGACTGCCACAAAGCTACAGCAAATCTGTATCACCAACCTGAGAAAAAACTCACATTAGGATCATTACTAGTGTCCGTGCAAATTGAAAGCTAGTGATGAAAATGGGTTAATTCATGGCTGGACCTGCATATTAGTAAGTCGAGACTGCATGATGCTGGCCATGGTGTGATGCTGCCGCATGAACTCCTCAATAATGTCAGTGTCATGTTTCATTGCAGACACTGTCTGGTCTGATGTTGTCCCACTACCTTTCTGCAATTCGCCAGCAGCAAACACATACAAGCCTCCCATCAACATACAGGATTTTGGCATATGTCTCAGCAATAACATAAATGAAGAAAAAGTTGCTCACTTCACTTTGGCCTGTAGACAAATGCATTTCATCTAGTCAAAGTTAAACAGCACTGTGCAGATTGCACATCACTGCAATCTCTAATCCTTGTCATGAACACAAAATGCCATTAGAAACGAGATGCTTATAAGGCACATCTTGTTTATGTTTTTAACATGAAAACCATGAAGGAATGAAAAGACATGACATTCACTAACAATCAAGATGCTGGTGTGGTACCCACTGGAACAAATGAGTTTATATCCAGCCCAAGCGTCTTCACGCCACCATTAATGGATACAGAAGGCACTTCAGAATATATATCCAGTGCAGGAGGGATTTCTGAAAAGCTACTGGACACACGAGGCATTTCCAAGCAGCTATTCGGTACATGAGTTGCTTCTGAGAAGCTTGGCCTGTCTTTTCTCTCCCACTGTGCAAGTAAAGCTTTCGTTCTTCCAGAGTCAGCACGACCTGCCACATTAACCAGAAGAGAACTGTCACACTGATCACACTGATTGATGACAGCAACAGGTGATGCTTGAAGAAATATCTTCAGGACAAAAACCATGTAGTTCTTTTTAGTCACAAAACTGTTGAAATAGAGCTCACAACAGTATATGCAGTGCTACCTGTAGTAGAAGCCTCAACCCCTGTTGTGTGTCTTGCTGACTGTGCCCGAGTCATATCATCTGCAACCAATATGAACATGGTCCACACAAAGTTCTTCAATCAGTCCAAGCAAAATTTCTGATCAAAAGAAATCTTTACCCTATAACACAACATTTTTTGAATTGAAAGTCACCACCCAACAATTCACTTCAATAAGTTCCATGACAACATCCATGGATTGATAACTCCCAGCTGAGCAACTGTCATGAATCTGCTGAAGTCACAAATAGGCAGTTGCATGTCCAGACCTGTAAAAGATTGGAACCGGCCTCGGACATTATCAGCTTGAATTTCAAATGATGAACTATGCCTGTAACTTCGGGATCCATTCCAAATAGCACCACTATTCTCTCCTTCATTAGCATTATGTGTCTCAGTATTAAGCTTCTCCAGCTGAGGAAATGATGCACTTTGCACACTTCTATCTGCACTGTCAAAGCTTCGCTTGGCTGGGACTCCCCTCTTCCTGTGACTGGGTGAATCTATCCTAGGAGCATCTGCACCAACATCACCTCGCAAGCTCTCCACAGTGTTGTGCTCTTCTGGTTTGGAAGCTGGCTTTTCCCCTGCAGTTGTGGCTGGCCTGCTTTCATCCGTGAGATGACGTGCGCTGGCTGACTCCATAGTAGCCCTTGGACTCAATCCTACCATGAGGTCACTGCGATTGGCAGCCCGGAATATATTACTGGCTGTATGCAGTTTGGTTGTTCCCAGGCTGCTTTTCCGGGCATGTGTAGGGGTAGGAGTGGAGACCGTTGTGGTGGTGATGGTGGTTGAAACCCCTCTGCTGGAGACCGGGGTGCTTGGACGTGGTTGCAAGGGCTCAATCTCTTCACCTGCACCCAGAAATAGTTTAGTGCAAGCTTGAAGCTCACACAACAAAGGATGCAACATTAACCACAGCAGTTCATAGGTATCAGAATCAAAGTGACTTCAGAGATACAGAAGTATTCATATCACAAGAAAGACTAAATCAAGCACTTGCACTTGGCAACTTACTCTTTAAAGGAGGATTCAGCTTCACATTCTTCAAAGTCATTTCTACCACATCTGTCTGATCAGTTGTGACTTTGTCACTCTTATTTGAGGGAGTGCTAACTTGTTGGACTGCTTGTGGTTGATGCCCATTAGTTCCAAATTTACCAGCTAGAATACTGTTCAGTCGCCCAGCATTTCCAGCTTGATACGGAGCAACATGCTGCAACAAAACATCCATGAGAATGTGGCAGATTCGACTTTGCAAACCAAAACTCTTTACTAACCAAAATTGTTAAAAATAAGAGTTCCCTTCATATGTATCAACTGTAAGCTTTTCAATGCTAGATTCCATCATAGAGTTCAATGTGATGACATACCGAAAGATCAACCACCCATACACCCACACAACTTTGATTGTATGAACATCCAAGCAACTTTCCTTCATGTATGCACAGATCAGCCAACTTGTGCCATCCCACATCTACTGAATCATGATATCTTAGTGGCTCCCATGATAAGATCTGTCATGCCATCCACCCAACTCATGAGCAGATTCAGAAACCTGGCATGTCACTGAAACTTGATACAAAAATGGATACTGAGAAGTAGATCAAACACAACAAACTGCAGGAAATCACTTAAGCAAGCTCTTCCTGACCCAAGATTGAGCAACAATTGCAATGGTTAGCTTAACATATTGGCAGTCTTAGCAGCAGAGATATTCCAAACCCAACACCCCCCCCCCCCCCCCCTTCCATTCAAAAAGTGGCCAAAAACTGCATACAAAAGTCTCATCATCTCCAAGAATGAAAATTGGAGACACTGATATCAAGATGAAAGAAGATGTACAAGATGGGATTCACCTTCAAACTATCATGCATCGCACAAAGAATAGTTCGCCCATCTGGATTGAAGACCATGGAACGCACTCCAGTAGTCTGCTTGGCATCATGCAGAAACAAGTAGACTTTATCAAACCTTGTCCATTCTTTCTCAGGTGCAGTATCCAACTGTGGAACATTCCCTGCAATTAATGGCAATCTCTTTCCCTAGAACACTTAATGCATCCCAAAGCAGCCAGTCATGAACCTACAATTCTGATCAGGATTATGTGGCAAAGAGTTTTAAGGCAGTTTATCATGTGCTTACCTCAGGACCAGCTGACCCAATAAGCTCAAAAGTCTCTAGGTCAAAGAACTTCACAGTCCTGTCTGCAGAACCTGCAGTGTACAACACACTAATCTGTATTCATGAGAAAAAGTGGGCAAACCAATTTTACCCATGGGACACTACATGTTTCCACAATTAAGGCTTATTCTGAACTTCTTAGAACAACTGCAGGATATACTATGGTTCCTCAAAAGAACCATATGTGCATTGTGTCAAAGGGCTGACCCAAAAACTGTTGATTTGGACTCTGCTCCAATTTGCTATGACTGATGAAAGCATCAAATCAAGAGGCAAAAGTTTGCTTCATGGAATTCAAAGGTTCAGAGGAATATCACATGTATTTTCTGGTTTCACTACACCATGCCTACATCCTTTCAGTGACTTCCACAAGTGCCAAGGCTACAACTTCAAGATGAAGGTTGTTGAGAACAAATCAGCTTAAGCATTGTCACTCAAATGCTCAGAGTTTTGAAACAGTCATCACCTGTGGCAAGAAGAAATTCATGGGGATGGAAGTCAAGGCATTGCACTTGACTATCATGGTATTTGAAGTCATGCATAAGCTTTCCAGCTGTTAGATCCCACAGCTGCCACACATGACATAATGCCATTAGTAAATTAACCTGAGGTAAAAACACTCATGTGATAAGTATAAAGAACATCCTTGTGCAGTGCTAGCTGTTTAATGTCATTTTTTCTGTTTACAGGGTTCTTAACAAAACATCTAATAATTCCATGAAATTGCCTCACATTCAGGACAAAGCAATGTGCTCACTTTCACTACATTGTCCTCACCGCCCGAAACAACCCAGCGACCATCAGGACTGAATTTGATACAGTTGACACCCCGAGTGTGCCCCTTGTATGTGTGAATGCATCCCTTTCTTCTAATGTCCCAGATTTTCAGATTTGTATCAAGCGACCCAGAAGCAAAGAACTCTCCAAAGGGATGGAAGTCAACAGCAATACAATTTGATCGATGACCTGTGAGAGTGCGAACAACTGCTCCCCAGCAAAAGGCGTTGGATTCACGTCATGATCATTAGTAGGCAAACTGATATCATAATATATCAAGGTAGATGAAATGAGGCAGTCTTGACAGTTACAATCTCCATATTGCCAAAGCAGTGTTGACAACCTAGTCCAGACAATAATGTTCAATGAAGTTTCAGCCTGAATCAGGTAAGTGAGAGCTTACTCTTAGCCTCCTCAAGATCCCAAAGTTTGATAGTCCCACTGGCAGCTCCTGCAACAACCAGAGCCTCAGCTGAATCGAATGTGACAGACTCCACCGCACTAGTATGCCCTGACAAGCTCTGCACACTCCAATCGCAAAGAGCCCTAAAATCATAATCTGTAGCAGAGTCACAACCTGCATTTCTAATCTACCAGAGATTATGATCTATGGGATGGACACAAAATGTGGGCCAGAACCCCAAATGAGTCATGCATAACTCAGTGATGGGCGCCTAAACCTCAGGTCCCCATATCAAACCCTGGACTTGCTCCTTGTTGGAAAACTCAATCCGCCCTAAAGGAGCATAAAAGCTGCAGTCTAAAGCCATGACTTTTGACAGCCTCTAGAACCAGCCAACAATGCTGCAGTGTATAGAAACCCTACTTCCTCAAGAGCTTAAGTCCTTGACGTTTTCTAGCAGATGCACACATCACCTGTTTCTAGATAGAGATAAAACAATGCAGATGTGCCACCTATTGGTCACTGTATGGGGTGGCAGGATTGGAACCTCACTATGGAGGTTCAAAAAGGAAGATGAAAGAGAGGAAGTTGGCGCACCAGAATCGCATTTGGCTTGCCAATGGCCCACATGTTAACTTTGTGGTCTTCACCCCCGGTGACCAGCACTCTGGACGACTTCTTCCCAATTTTCAGACAATTTACATTTGATGTATGTGCCACAAACTCCTCTGCAAAACCCTGCCTAGTCAAGGAGAGCACCACCACCATCTGTCCTACTGTGTTGCAGCAACAGACTACAAATCACATATCTCATGAAACCCTAACATGCACAAACCCAATCAAAAACCAAAAAAAGAATGCACAACATTCATCTCTGGAGGATACGCAGCTTATAAGCTCGCTTCATGTTGCAAAACTTTTCTACTGCAACTTTTCTTTTCTCCTTTCCTTTTCCCTTTTCCTTCCGGCTTCTTTATCAGATCCCCACAAGAAGCTGTTCTCTTATTCCAAATGTAATCGAAGCACTCGCCTTGACGAACGAACAGCACAGCCTTTCCGAAGAAGAAGACAAAGAAGACAATAGCGTCTTACTACCACCACCACCACCACCACCAAAACCCGTAACTAAACACCCGAAACCACAGCAACTATATTCTCCTTCTGCATGGAAAACCGACTGCCGATGAAGATGTAGAAGAAGACGAAGAATAACAATAATGATGATAATAGTGCGCCTCGTTCCTTACACCGCTGAGCAAAAAACTTTCCTCCATAAATGTATCTCTCTACCTGAGCATTCTTCCTCCTCTTCCTCCTACAACAATAGCAACGTCCACGAACCAAGACATTCCGCACAAAAGCGGCATCAAACAATGGCGACTGGATCTGAAAGACGAGTGGCGGGCCGGGTGGAGGAAAAAAAACGGGAAGGCGAAAACACAAAAAAACAAAACAAAGAGAACGATCAAGAACGATAAAATGGAAGAGTGATGGCGCTGATGATGACGATGGTGGTGGTGGTGGAAGAAGAATAGCGGAGGAGAGGAAAGAGCAAGCAATACCCTAAATGAGGCGCCTGTGTGGTGCAGCAGCGAATAAAGAAAGAAAACAAAGGGATCAAGGAAAGGAGCAAAACAATAGAAACGAGAGGAGAATGGGTTTTGGTGGTGTTTGTGTGTTTGTATTGGAAGAAGAGTGTTGGTTCACATCACACTCTAATTAGTGTCATTTGTTTGTTTATTTGTTTGTTTGTTTTCTATTTTTATTTCATTTTATTTATTTATTTATTTATTTATTTTTTACTGGGGTAGGGTTTTTCTCCTTTTTTTGGCCTAATTTTTATTTTTTTCTTTTTTTGGTTTTCTGTGTATAGGTACATTTTTTTGGGGTTTTTTCTTTTTGGTTCATGTGTAAAAATGGGAAAGCAAAAGGGGTTTGTGTTTGTTTGTTTGTTTGTTTGTTTGTGTGTGTGTGGAAATAGCAAGTTAATTTTAAAAAGACCTTACCCCATTTTTTAAACACTAGAATGGGCGGGCTTTACATGACCATAATTTCCAATGTTGGGCAGTTCTAGTTCTATGGAAAACTCAGGGTTATTTATACCCAAAATGTTCCAGGGAAGGGTAAAGTTGAACCTGACCCATTTACTCAATAACTGGATCCTAAACCCTAACTTAGTAGGATCCACCAATTAACAGGATGGATGGGTTTGAACCCAGAACCCTCCTATTATCTATCAGGGTATTAAAATTTTCTTTTTCTTTTTCATTTTTTTTTTCTTCTTTGGCATGGAATTACTTTGACTTAATTTTTTTTAAATTAATTACTTTGAATTAAATTTTTAAAGAGAAATTAGAGGGAAGGAATGGGGGAACATCTATGGTTAGTGGGTGCAT
>Ga0116230_10007834_pt1 | contig 10545 bp, 9 predicted proteins | sample S1TSphfallax_3_FD_88678 | JGI IMG/M metagenome (GOLD analysis project Ga0116230, IMG submission 88678) | Host-associated microbial communities from peat moss isolated from Minnesota, USA - S1T2_Fd - Sphagnum fallax MG | ecosystem: Host-associated > Plants > Peat moss > Unclassified | place: USA...
CACATGCGTGGTCCAGCAAGTGGGAACGCCGTGATAGTGCCATGTGCTTCCGCTCGTGCTGCCGGTGGTGTGCTGGTTGCACGGATCGATGAACGACGCCGTGCAGGTCGTGCCTCCGCAGGCCGTGCTGGCGAAGGTGTAGGACGCATTGTCGCCCAGCGCCACCGTCGTGGTCGCCTCGTAAGAATCGAAGAGGACTGTGCCGGAAAACATCAGGCCGATGGGGCCGCCGCCGGTGGCCGTCGTGCTGGTGGCCTTCGTCGGGCAAGTATTGAAGGTCGCGCTGATGGTCTTGATGCTGGTGGAAAGGCCCGAGTTGGCGTACGTGGCGAGTTGAAGCTGGATGCCGCTGGGAGTGGTCGCCACAACCGTTCCGCCGGTCCCGACCGGGACGAGGTAGTAGACCTGATGCTGATACGGCACACCCGTGCCCGTGACGGTCATGGAGCAGCTGCTGGGGAAGCTCACCGTCATGTTGCCGCTGTTGCCATTGTTGTAGGTCGCGCTTTGGTATGCGGCCGCATAGGCATTCGTAGTGGTGGCCGTCGTTGTGGTTGTGGAAGTAGAAGTTGTGGAAGTAGAAGAAGTGGTGGTGGCCGTGCCCGAGCTACAGCTGGACAGCAGGGCGAGCGCGAGCAGCGCAGGAACGGCGCGAAGGGCAGTGGGCATCATAAGACCTCGTGGGTAAGCAGGATTCGCCGCAGGAAACCGGGGCCCGCTCGGAAGCACGCAGCGCCTCCGAGCTGTTGTGTCGGATACAAGACCTGTGGACGAGAGACCTGCTGCCGCGGGGTACAGAGGACCGCAATTTTTTTTGTATCTCTCGGCATCGAACCGGAACCGGCCGCGTTGTGCGCCATGTACCTTGCTGACCGGCTTACGCCGTCTCTCGTTCTACACTACCCACACTCCCCATGGGGTCGCCCTCACCCATCGCCGTCAAGCTCCTGGCCCGCTTGCGCGCGTCTCCCGCTCTGAGTCTTGCCTGGCTGCTCATCCTTGTCGCCGCCGCGCTGCGCTTCTTCCACCTCACCGCGGACTTCCCCAACCACTCCCCATGGGCGCTCGACCAGGCCAAGTTCACCGACGAGGGCTGGTGGGCCAACGCCGCCATCCTGCATCGGCTGCTGGGCCACTGGGCGCTGCCCGGCGACTACAACCCCGCGGCCGCGCTGCCGGTGTGGCCGCTGCTGCTGGGCCTGCTCTTCCACTTCACCGGCGTCAGCCTGGCGGCGACGCGCGCGCTCACCGCGGCCTTCTCGGTCGCGACGCTCGCAGTGCTTTATCCGCTGGCGCGCCGCTACGCCGGCCCGCGCGGCGCGACCCTCGCCGTGCTGCTGCTCGCCACCAGCCCCTTCGCGTTCGTCTACAGCCGGCTCGGAACGCTTGAAACCTGCGTCGTCTTCCAGTTCTGCTTGCTGCTGTTGTGGATGCCCACGCTCATCCGCCGCCGCGCGCTCGCGTGGACGGTGCTGCCGCTGCTCATCGCTGCGATGGCGCTCACCAAGACCACCGCGCTGGTGCTGCTGCCCGCGCTGCTGTGGCTGGGCTTCGCCGAGCTCGAACGCACCCCCGGCCGTGGCCTTACCCACCTGGCACGCGCACTGCTCGGTACTGTTCTGCTGCCCGCGCTGCTGCTGCGCGGCTACGCCCTGCTCGTCGACCGGCTCGGCCACGGCGGCGACTACCGCTACTTCTTCGACCTCAACGGCATGCCCGTCATCGTCTGGTCGCACACCGCGCCTACGCTGCTCACGCTGCTGCGCAACGGCCTTTGGGTCGACCCGATCCTCTACCCGCTCGGCCTCGCCATACTCATTGGCACTTTCATAGCCGCGCTGCGCGGCCGGCCTGGACTCGGGCGCAACCCGTTCGGCATTCTGCTCGGCAATGCGCTACGCAAGCCGCTCTTTGGCGTCGCGGTGCTGGCGCTCCCCGGGCCGGCGGCCTTCCTCTTCGGCCGGCAGGGGGACTACGCCCCGCGCTACTTTCTGCTGCTGCTGGTGCCGTTGATCCTGATCGTCGTGCTCGGCCTGCATGCCCTTACCGCGCCAGGCATACGCACGCCCGGCGATCGGCCCACCGTCGCCGGCGTCGCTGCCGGCTGCATCCGCCTCGCCATCGTCCTCGCGGTGGCGCTCAACCTCGCCACGCTCGTCCGCTTTACCGCCCAGCGCACACAGCAGTGGTACGACGCCGGGCTCGCCATCCGCCGCATCGTCCTCGCCGACCCAACCGTCGCCGACCCAGCCGCAGCGCAGCCCCGCCTCATCCTCGGCGTCAGCGCAAGCGAGCTCTCGCTCGTCACCCAGGTCCCGTCGCTCAACGATGCTTTTGGCGTCGAGGACCTCGCCGCCCGGCTGCGCCGCTACCACCCTGGCTGGTATCTCGTATGGAACGGCCCCGACCTCGGCAACCCGGCCTTCGCACCCTACCGGCTGCAGGAGCAGGCGCGCTTCCAGGCCTTCGACGACGACGACCGGCGCGTGCTCATCCTCTATAAGCTGCTGCCACGCAGCCCGTCCGAGAGCGCCACGCCGGTCGCGACTACGTCCGCTGCTATGTCCGTCCCGTAACCAGCCGGAACAGCCACGTCAGCACGATCGCCCCGCCGGTCGCCACCAGGATGGTGTACAGCAGCCCACCGGCCGGCGACGCGCCGAAGATGTGCTGCATCAGGAAGCCGCCGGCCAGGGCCCCCAGGATGCCGACCACGATATCGCCCAGAAAGCCGAAGCCGGAGCCCTTCATCACCTTGCCGGTCAGAAAGCCCGCCACCAAGCCCACCAAAATCCACCACAACAATCCGCCCATTGCGCTGCTCCTTCGTCCTGCTTGAAATTTGGGTACCGGCAAATTGAATCACGTCCGGCGACCCCCGTCCATCGAATCTTTCTCCGGTTCCGCTTTCCCGGCCGCTTTGTCCGGCTGCGGACAGTTGGCAGCGTCATATATATACGTTCCCACGTATTTTCGCATCACAGTGTTTCAACGGCGTATCGTCGATTCGCGATCTTCGATTCGTGATTTCGCCGAGTCGCCGCCCCGTGTTGAGCGTGCTGCCGGGGCAAGCAAACCGGTTCGAGGTCTCGTCCCAGCGTGTTAGCCACCGTCCCATTGATGCCCCACGCGGTCTGCTGGAAGGCCGATCCGCGGCTCATCTGGACTATGGTCGTCGCCAACGCGGTCACGGCGCTCAGCTATCTCAGCATCTGCCTCACGCTGCTGTACCTCGCCCGCCGCACCCGCCGCGTCATCGCCCGCGACTGGGCATGGTTCGTGGTCGGCTTCGCCGCCTTCATCGTCGCCTGCGGCTCCACGCACCTCATGGAGGTGGTCACCACCTGGCTGCCCTTCTTCTGGCTCGACGCCGCCACCAACGTCCTCACCGCGGCGCTCTCGGCCTGGGTCGCGCTCAACCTCATCCGCCGCATCGCCACCATCGGCTTCAGCATCGACGACTACGCCGCCCGGCTCGCCAACACGGAGACCGAGAAGCGCCGCATGCGCGACAGCCTGCTGGCCGCGCAGAAGCTCGAAGACTGGAGCCGTATGTCCGCCCTGATCGCCCACGAGATCGCCAACCCGCTCGAGGCCATCCAGAACCTGCTCTACCTCATCGGCACCAGCGAGCCCGTCGATCCCGGCATCGCCGCGCTGGCCCGCACCGCTACCGAGGAGGCCGACCGCGTGATGACCATCTCGCGTTCCATCCTCAGCTTCTTCCGCCAGGGCACCGAGCCCGAGCCGCTGGACCTTACCGCGGCCGCCGAGAGCGTCCGCTTCCTGCTGGGCACGCTGCTGCACAAGCGCGAACTCGCGCTGGACGTGGTCGCCACCGGCGACACCACCGTGCAGGCGTTGCCCGGCGAGCCCCGCCAGGTCCTGCTCAACCTCGTTCGCAACGCCTATGAGGCCAGCGTGCCTGGCCCGCGGCCCGCCGAGGTCACCGTCACCCTCACCGGCCGCCCCACTGAAGTCGAAATCGTCGTCGCCGACCGCGGCCCCGGTATCGCCCCCGCTGTCCTGCCTCGGCTCTTCCAGTTCGGCGTCTCCACCAAGGGCGCGCAGGGCAACGGCATGGGCCTCTGGTCCGTCCGGCAGATCCTGGAACGCCACGGCGGCCAGGTCCGCGTCGAGTCCCATCCCGGCGTCGGCACCACCTTCACCCTGCTCTGGCCCCGCAACTTCCATGCGGCCACGGAGCCCGCGGTCGAAGCCCACGCCTCCGCACGCTGAGCCGGGTGGCCCACCCTTTCGGGATGAGACTCCGAAAGACCTGGGCCACCCGCCGTCGTAGGTCGATGCAGCGTTAGTGCGCGCCGCCCAGCAGCCCCACCATCCTGTGGAAGGCCTCCGTACGCGCCGCGCGGTTGGCCGGGCTCGCGTCCGGCGCCTCGCCCAGCCGCATAAAGCCGTGCCCCGCGCCGCTGTAGATCGCCGGCTGGTAGCTCTTGCCGTCGGCCTTCATCGCCTCGGTCGTCGCCGCCACCGTCGCGGTCACGCGCGCATCGTTCTCCGCATAGAAGCCGTACACCGGCGCGACGATGCTCTTCATCGCCTCCGGCGCTGGCGGCGTGCCGTAGAAGACAAACGCCCCGCTCAGGTCCTTGCGCGCGGTCGCAAACAGAAAGCTCTTGCCACCGCCCCAGCAGAAGCCCGCCACATACAGCTTGCCGCTCGCCGCCGGCAACGTCTTGCCGTAGTCGGCGGCCGCATTCAGGTCCGCGACCACCTGGCCGTCCGGCAGCGCCATCACCGCGCGCACCACCGCCTGCTGGTCGGGGAAGGCGGTGGTCCCGCCCGGCATCGCCGGCACGTAGGGCGCGCCGGTGCCCTGGCCCCCCGGCATTTGCATGGACGCCATCTGCATGGAGGCAGCCTGCATCATGGCCATGTGGTCGTGCTCGCCCATAGCGTCCTCGTGAACGGCCGACTGGCCCGGCATCGGCATGGCCATGCCCGCGTGGCCGGCCGGCCCCAGGCCGCTCAGCAGATCCGGCGCCACCACGATGTAGCCTGCGCCGGCCAGGTCGTCGGCCATCAGCTTGAACCAGTCGCTCTCGCCGAAGATCTCATGGATCAGCACCACCACCGGCGCCTTGTCCTTCACCTCGGGGTAGACCACATAGGCCTGCAGCTTGCGCCCACCGGGCTCGGGAATGGTCACATACTCGCCGTGCCGCGGGCTCTTGTCGAGCATCGCCTTGGCCCAGTCCTGGGCCACGCCCACGCCGCTGCCGCACAGCACCATGCCGACGGCCATCGCCGCGGGCCACATCTTCCAACGCATCGGTTGCATCATGCAGCGAGTCTACGTCGTGCAGCCACGGGGCCGCAATCCGCCGCGGCTAGCCATTGTTATCGAACATGCTGCCCACAATCCCGCCCAGCACCGCCGCCGTGCCCACATTGCGCACGCCCTCGCCGCGGGCCTGCGGCAGAAACGGCTCCAGCGCATGGGCCAGATTGGCCAGCGGCAGCGTCTGCAGCCATACCCGGCCGGGCCCGGTCAGCGCCGCCAGGAAGATGCCATCGCCGCCGAAGAACATGTTCTTGATGCCCTGAATGCGCGTGATCTGGAAGTTCACGCTGGCCTGGAATGCACCCACATGGCCGGGGTGCACACGCAGCGTCTCGCCGGGTTGCAGGTCGCGGACCACCACCTCGCCGCCCAGCTCCAGCCACGCCGTGCCCACGCCTTCCACCTTCTGCAGCAGGAAGCCATCGCCGCCGAAGATGCCCGCGCCCAGCGACTGCTGGAAGCCCACACCCAGCTGGATCTGCGGCGTCGCGCACAGAAAGCCATGGCGATGGATCAGCAGCGGGTTGCCGGGGCCGATCTCCATGGGCACGATGTGGCCGGGCACCTTGGCCGCGAACGCCACCTCGCCGGGATAGCCCTGCGCTGTGTACTCGGTCATAAACAGCGTGCCGCCGCCGGCCACCCGCTTGAGCGCGCCGAAGAACCCACCGCCGCCGGCCATCTGCGTATGCGTGGTCATGGCGATGGTCTGCGTCATCCAGCTCAGCTCGCCGGCCTCGGAGAGAATGGACTCTCCCGGCTGCAGCAGCACCTCCAGCACCGGCATCGTGGTCCCGACAATTCGGCTTTGCATCGCGTTCGTCTCCTCTCGCAAAACATCCTACGCCCGCGCCCTTTCAAAAGTTCCCTACCTTGTTCTTCGCCGTCATCCTGAGCCGCAGGCGAAGGACCCCCGCATTTTGCTTGAAGCCGGCGAAAACAGCGAGGGCGCGGCCGAAGCCGCGCCCTCGCTGCAACCAGGCATCACGAACCACTATTTACTCCCAGTGCGCGGTACGCCAGGCATTGTCCACGATCTGGTGCGCCTGGCCGATGTGCATCATCGCCCGGTCGCGCAGGCCGCGCGACTGCGGCACGTCCTCGGCGTGGTCCAGGTCATGCATGGCCGAGGCCAGCAGCTCGTTGGCCTTGCGGAAGCGGTCATGCGGGCTCAGCCGCCGGTCGATGGGGAACGGGTCGGCGTCGCCCTTGCCGTCGTCGATGGCCGCGCGCTTGATCTCGCCGATGGCCGCGTCGATCTCGCGGATGGCCATGTCGTCGTCGTGCCGCACCGCGCCCCAGGTCCAGTCGTCATGCAGAAAGTGCCGCGCCGCGCGCAGGTCGCTCAGCGCATGTAGATACGCCGGGTGTGGCCCGGGGACCTGTTGCGCCTGCGCCACCGTCGGCGCTCCCACCAGCAGCATCACGGCTCCCAGCGCCGTCATGGCCATCGTTCGTATCGTCGTTGCCATCGTCGTTCGCATCGTTCTTCTCCTTAGGCCGGACAAAACCGGCCGCACCCGATAGTACCCTCGAATCGTGAAGGAGTTGCGTACCGCTTTTATCTGTCGTGTCCCGTCAGACCGGCAGGCCAGTTTTACTTGCCACGGATTGCTGGCCAACTGGCCTACTGACGCGCTGGCCCACTGTTTTCAGATGTCTGTTCCCGCGTTGGGCACCGCTGCCCCTGTCCCACGCCACCGCGCACGAGGCACCGAGTACACTTAATTTCGTATGTACAAGCGTGTTTTGCTCAAGATCTCCGGCGAAGCCCTGGCCGCGGGCAGCGGCTTCGGCGTCGACGCCATCTTCATCAACGCCGTCGCGGCGGAGATCGCCGAGGTCGCCCGCACCGGCTGCCAGGTCGGCATCGTCGTCGGCGGCGGCAACTTCTTCCGCGGCGTCGCCGCCCAGGCCGTGCACATGGACCGCGTCGCCGCCGACCACATGGGCATGCTCTCCACCGTCATCAACGCCATCGCCCTGCAGGACGCCATCGAAAAGACCGGCATGTACTGCCGCGTCATGTCCGCGGTGCAGATGCACCAGGTCGCCGAGCCCTACATCCGCCGCCGCGCCGTCCGCCACCTCGAAAAGGGGCGCATCGTCATCTTCGCCGCCGGCACCGGCAACCCCTACTTCTCCACCGACACAGCCGCCGCCCTCCGCGCCATGGAGATCAACGCCGACGTCCTGCTCAAGGCCACCAGCGTCGACGGCATCTACTCCGCCGACCCCAAAAAAGACGACGCCGCCACCAAGTTCGAGCACATCACCTACATGCAGATGATCCAGCTCGGCCTGCAGGTCATGGACATCTCCGCCGTCTCGCTGTGCAAGGACAACAACCTGCCCATGATCGTCTTCTCCATGCGTGAGCGCGGCAACATCCTCCGCGTCATCCAGGGAGAAAAACTCGGCTCGCTGGTCACCGCGTAAGCTGGGATAGTAGTTCGCAATTGAATATTCATGCCGAATTTTGGGTCATCATGATTCGATTGAGATCGTTATATGGATATACCAACAGGTGATCTGGCGCTCGGGATTGGGTATGTCAGTGCGTCGCAACGGACTCGCGTAATAACTGAGGCATGGATTGGCCAAAACGGCTATTGTCTTGCCTGTGAGAGTGATCGCTTAACAGCTACCAGTGCAAACACTCAGTCCCGAGACTTCGAGTGTCCCCATTGCGGCCATCCTTACGAATTGAAGAGTTCGCGATCTCCATTTGGTACGCGTGTTGTTGATGGGGCTTACTCTTCGATGATGCGTAGGATACAAAACTCAACGGTGCCAAGTTTTTTGCTGTTGCAATATAGTCCAAGTTGGCGGGTAATCAATCTAACCGCTATTCACCACGCGCTTATTAGTCCCGTTGCAATCCAGCGGCGTACGCCATTGGCCGCGAGTGCTCGTAGGGCAGGATGGGTTGGGTGCAACCTTTTGCTCTCAAAAATACCTAATGAGGGACGGATTTCCATGGTCAGTCAGGGTATAGCGGCGAACAAGAGTTTATGCAGGAAGTCATTTGCAGCTACAGGGCAATTCGCTAGACTAACGCCAGAAGGTAAGAGCTGGACTGCAACAACCCTCAGATTGTTGCACAGTTTGGGTAGCCGAAATTTCTCTATTCAAGACGCATACACGCTAGAGTGTGAACTCTCTCAAGTTTTTCCAGAGAATAAAAATATTCGAGCGAAGATTCGGCAGCAATTGCAGGTGCTTCGAGATGCGGGATTCCTGATTTTCGAATCGCGCGGCAATTATAAGTTTAGGTATTGAAAGTATGAGGTTTTGTTATGAACGATCTAACTCGGTTGTGGTATCGAAATAATTACACTTGCCTTCGCTGCGGGCTGTCTTGGGGGGATATATGGGATTGCATGTGTAACGATAGATGTCCGCACTGCTGCCAGGAAATGACACCAATTTCATCTTTCTGTTTGAATACTCTCCAGACGTATGATCACACTTCAATGGCTATCTAACAATTGTCTTTAATAGGCTGCCAATGCGTTGCCTCCTCGCTCTGCTCCTGTTCGCAGCACCGCTGCTCGCCCAGACCCCCGCCGAGTGGACCACGCCGCTCGCGCCCTTTCAGATCGCCGACAACCTCTACTACGTCGGCTCGCGCGACCTCGCGTCCTACCTCGTCACCACACCCGCCGGGCTCATCCTCATCGACTCCAGCCTGCCCGCCTCGCCGCCGCTCATCCGCCGCAGCGTGGAGCAGCTCGGCTTCCGCTGGTCCGACATCAAGGTCCTGCTCATCAGCCACGCCCACTCCGACCACGCCGGCGGCAGCGCGCAGATCCTGCGCGAGACCCACGCCCGCTATATGGTGATGGACGCCGACGTCGCCACCGTCGAGTCCGGCGGCCTCGAGGACCCGCTCTATCGCAGGCGCGAGTACCCGCCGGCCCACGTCGACCGCGTGCTGCACGACGGAGACACCGTCTCGCTCGGCGTACCTGGAAACGGCGGCGTCACGCTCACCGCGCACAAGACCCCCGGCCACACCCCCGGCTGCACCACCTGGACGCTCCGCGTCACGCAGCACGGGCAGCCCCGCACGGTTGTGATTGTGGGCGGCTTCACCGTCACCACCCACCGCTTGGTCGCAACGCCCGGCCACCCGGCCACCTACCCCGGCGTCGCGCAGGACTTCCAACACACCTTCGACGTGCTCAAGTCGCTGCCCTGCGACATCTTCCTCGGCGCGCATGGGATCTACTTCGACATGCTCGCCAAGCTGGCCCGCGCCGACCCGGCGGACCCCGAGGCCGTCTGGGTCGACCCCGAAGGCTACCGCCGCGAGGTCGCCGCCCATGAGCGCGACTTCCTCACCGAGCTGCACCGCCAGCAGGCCGCGCAGTAGGTGCTATCGGCATATAGCGCAAAGACAAATCTTTGAAGGAGCATAGAAACTTTGTCATCCTGAGCGCAGCGAAAGACCTGCTTTTCGCGCGTGCTGCCAGCTTTATGCCGCTACCGCCGTCCGCTCCCGCGCCGCAGCCTGCCGCCGCTTCCACCATCCCCCGATCGCTAGCTGCGCCGGGTGCTCCACCCATCGCCGCACCCCCAGCGCCAGCAGCACCACAAAGACGAAGCTGATCCACGGGTCCAGCCACGCCAGCCGCAGCGTCTCCCATACCTTGTACTGGTGCAGCAGCAGCATCACGTTGAAGTGCAGCAGATAGAGCGCGTAGGTCGACGCGCCCACCGTCACCAGCGGCTTCCAGGAGAACACGCTGGCCAGCGGACTGGGCCCTGCCAGGCCCAGGATGATCGCCGCGAACAGCGGCGTCAGCAGCCCGCCGTGCACCAGGATGTAGGGCAGCCGCCAGGTGAAGTGGTAGGCCGCGAACCACACCAGCGCGAAGCCGGCCACGCCCAGCGTCGCCCGCGCCCGGCGGTCCAGCTGCAGCGCCCCATGCAGCCGGCCCAGCGTCAGCCCGGCCAGAAAGGTGCACAGGTAGGGGGCCGGCGTGTACTTCAGCGTGTTCAGCCAGAAGCCGTCGCTGTAGCGGTCGGCCAGATGCTGCAGGTGGTCCGGGTTGGTCAGCAGATAGACGGTGTACGGCAGTATCCCCAGCACCCTCAGCCCGGCGATCGTCGCCACCAGCGCGCCGCGGCCGCGCGGCCAGCGCAGCCGCATCAGCCACGGAAACAGCAGGTACAGTACCACCTCGCAGCTCAGCGTCCAGGTCACGGTCATCCAGAACGTCGCCAGATGCGGG
>Ga0116230_10007835_pt1 | contig 10545 bp, 10 predicted proteins | sample S1TSphfallax_3_FD_88678 | JGI IMG/M metagenome (GOLD analysis project Ga0116230, IMG submission 88678) | Host-associated microbial communities from peat moss isolated from Minnesota, USA - S1T2_Fd - Sphagnum fallax MG | ecosystem: Host-associated > Plants > Peat moss > Unclassified | place...
TTACCACCCAAGCCCTGAAGGGGCGTCTCATCTGACGCCGCTATAGTTTCACCGAAAAGGCCCTAACAGGGAAATGCTCAATTCGAATGACCCTCGAGTACACCGCGCTATTGCGGAGGAGGCGGCGGCGGATTCTCACCCTGCCCATTGGTACCGCTCTCGGAGGGCGGCGGCCCCATCCCATCCGGCGGCGGTGGCGGCGGGTTATCACCCTGCGCGTTGGTTCCGCTTTCCGAAGGCGGCGGTCCCATCCCATCCGGCGGCGGCGGCGGGCGCATCGCCCGTAGGTCGATCTCACCACTCGAGTTCTCGAGCGTTTTCAGGGACTGCGGGGCGCTGGCGATCTCGCCGGCTTCGAGGATGCCGTCGTGATTGGTATCCAGCGCCTGAATCAGCGCCATTGCGGGGTGATGATGCCCCCTGGGTCCGCCGGGAGGTGGCCCGGGAGGCGGGCTGCCGGAGGCGTCGGAGCTGCCGGACGTTTGCGCTTGCGGCTGCATCGGGCCGCGGCCCCGCGGGTGCGGGCCGTGGCGGGGCGGCCCGAGCAATTGCGGCATCGTCAGCTCGGTGCTGCCGCTTTTGAGCAGCGTTTGCAGGGAGGCTGTCGCGTTGGCGATCTCGTCGGCTTCCAGGATGCCGTCGTGATTGGTATCCAGCGCCTGAATGATGGGAGGCGGCGGCGGCGGCGGCGGGCGGTTGCCCTGGGAGGTGCCCGATTCGCCGGGACCGCCCGGACCGTCCGGTCCACCAGGACCGCCGCCCTGGTCCGGGCCGGGGCCCTGGCCGTAGGCGGCGCCGATCCCGAGGAGAGAGGCGCAGAGGGCGAGGGTAAAGACCCTCGTTCGCTTGATAGAGTTGATTTGTTTTTTCATGGTGATGATTGGGCGGATACCGCCCTTTGTTACCGAAGAGCTTCGCACCGGATTGTTAAGCAATGATCGGCGATTGCGGGGAAAATTGTTAAGGAAGTGTAAAACATTGGGCGCAAAGCTCCTAGCCTTTGCTACGCTGGCGCGGAAGCCATGACCTCGCGCCCCCGCTTGCTGCTGATCGACGATGACCGGAAGCTCTGCCGGCTCATCGCCGCCTACCTCGAGCCTCTGGGCTACGATGTGACGGCCGTGCACACCGGCCCGGAGGGGGTCGAGCGCGCGGCTGAGCCGTGGCAGGCGGTGATCCTGGACCTGATGCTGCCGGGGATGGATGGCTTCGAGGTGCTGAAGCAAATCCGCAAGGCGAGCGATGTGCCGGTGCTGATGCTCACGGCGCGCGGCGATGAGGCGGACCGCATTGTGGGGCTGGAGATCGGGGCGGATGATTACCTGCCGAAGACGTTCTCGACCCGGGAACTGCTGGCGCGCCTCCGCGCGGTGATCCGCCGGAGCGCGCTGCGGCGGGAGAATCCGGTGCCCGCGCCGGCGGAGCTGGTCGTCGGCCCGCTGCGAATGAGCGTCGAGGCGCGCGTGGTGACGATTGGGGACCAGCCGCTCGATGTCACGCCGGTGGAGTTTGACCTCCTCGCCTCGCTGATGCGCGCGCGCGGGCGGGTGAAATCGCGGGAGCGGCTGCTCGAGGAAATCCGCGACCGCAATTACGAGGTCTTTGACCGCTCGATCGACGTGCACATCTCCGCGCTGCGGAAAAAGCTGGGGGACGATCCGAAGGCGCCGCGCTTCATCCGCACGGTGCGGACGGCGGGCTACCTGCTCATCGATCCCGACCGGGAGTAACCGCAACCATGCGCGCCCGTTTTCCCATCTCCGCGAAAATCCTCCTCTGGTTCTTCGCGAACCTGGTGCTGGTCGGGATCGCCGCGTACGCCTTGATCGAGTTCGAGTTTCACCTCGGGCCGGAATCGCTGCTGGGGGGGCGCGCGGGACAGCGGGCCGGCGCGCTCGCGGAGCTGGTGAATGGCGAAATCCAGGGCGAGGCGCCGGGCCGGTGGGATGATATCCTGGCCCGCGCCGGCAATCTTTACGGGATTCACCTGCTGATTGCCTCGCCGGAGGGAAGGCGGATTGCGGGTGCGGAAATCGCGCTGCCGGACGACGTGCAGGCGCGGCTCTTCCGTCCGCGGCCGCGGCAGCCGGAACAGGCGCCCGAGGCGCCCGAGGCGCCCGGCTCAATCGACGCGCCCGGCTCAATCGACGCGCTGGCTCCGCTGCCACCTCCTCCGCCGCGCGAGGAGGACCGATTGCCCTCGCCGCTGATTCCCACCGAGCGCCCCGGGCCCGGATGGGCGCCGCCCGGGCCGCCGGGCCACCCGCAGGACCGCCGGATGATCCATACCGATCACCCGAGCCGCTACTGGCTGCTGCTGCCCCTGGACCCGCCGGGGCCGGCGGGGGTGCGCAGGCCGCCGCTGACGCTCGTGGCCGTCTCGGACTCGATTGGGCTGGGCGGGCTGGTGCTCGACTTCGCGCCGTGGGTCGCGGCGGCCGCGGGCATCATCCTCTTCTCGCTCCTTTTCTGGCTGCCGCTGGTGAGCGGCATCACGCGGTCGATCCGCGAGATGACGCGCGCCACCGCTCGCATTGCCGAGGGGCGGTTTGATGGAATCGTGCGGGAAAATCGCGGGGATGAGCTGGGGCTGCTCGCCCGGTCGATCAACCAGATGGCGGCGCGCCTGGCGGGGTTCGTCAATGGGCAGAAGCGGTTCCTGGGGGATATCGCGCATGAGCTTTGCTCGCCGCTGGCGCGCGCGCAGGTGGCGCTCGGCATCCTGGAGCAGCGCGCGGGGGTCGGAGCCGGGCTGGCCGATCTGCGCGAGGAGGTGCAGCAGATGTCCAGCCTGGTCAATGAGCTGCTCTCCTTCTCGAAGGCCTCGCTCTCCGCCGGGCGCATCGAGCTGCAAAGCGTGCCGCTCCGCGAGGTGGCGGCGCAGGCCCTGGCGCGTGAGAACCTGGCCGCCGCCGGCATCCAGACGCAGGTGAGCGAAGAGCTGCGCGTACTGGCAGACCCGGACCTGCTCTGCCGCGCCCTCTCGAACCTGCTGCGCAACGCGGTGAAATACGCCGGGGAATCCGGCCCGGTGGAAATCGAAGGGCGGCGCTTGGGCGAAGAGGTCATCCTCACCGTCTCCGACCATGGCCCCGGTGTGCCGGAGGAGGCGCTGCCGCGCATCTTTGACCCCTTTTACCGGGTGGATGTCTCACGCGCGCGCGAAACCGGGGGCACAGGCCTCGGCCTCGCCATTGTGAAAACCTGCGTGGAATCATGCGGCGGCCGCGTAAACTGCCGCAATCGCGAGCCGCGCGGCCTGAGCGTGGAAATTACGCTGGCGGCGGGTCGAGTTCCTTAAGCGCTTCGTCCAGTTCGATGCCCTCGCCACGATGGATCTCCGCCATCCCCAGCCTGAAGCTCTCCGGGATTTCCCCCTCCAGCAATTGCCGGGTGTGCTCCAGCACTTTCCAGCGTTCCTAAGCCGGCAGCGTTTCAATCTCGTGAAGGATTTCAGCAACACCCATAACCGCAGACACTATAGCCGGTCCCCGTCGAGTGACAAGATCCCGACACACCGCGACTTTTCCAATAACCACCCGAGGAAACCCTCCCTTGCCGGCTTTGACGGCGGGGTTATGCTCGGCGGCGGATGGGTAAGCTCACGCTGAACCGTGTTTTCGCGCTCAGCCTCGCGGGTCTGCTGGCGGGGCTTGCGCTGCTTTTCTGGCTCGTCTTTGCCGGCCTGCAAAACGCGCTTCTCAAGAGCGCCGAGCAGGCCCGCGATGAGAACAGCGCCGTCATCGCGCGAAGCGTCGAAGATTACCTCGGCCAGGCCCCCGCGGCCGCCGGGGATTTCGAGAGCCTCCTCCGCGTCGGTTTTACCAAACCTTCGGACCCCCGGTCGCTGCGCGACGGCCTTCTCTCGCTGCTCCTCCGCAATGAGGACATCTCGGAGGCCACGTTCACCTTCGCGAAGATCACCGGCACCGACGCCGGCGGCGCGGCGACGCTCGATCCCGCCAGCGTCGGCCAGGTATCGCTTTTCCGCTCGAGCGGCGCGCCCGGGTTCGTCCACCGGGACACCCGGTATCAGGCCGGGCGCTACCTTTCCACCCATTCCCACATTTACCTGGATGGGACGGAAGCGCAGATGGAAGCACCCGCCGAGGTCCCAAGCCCGGCGGCGCACCGGACATTCACCACCCCGCTCCTCCCCCAGTTTTACGGCCAGCTCCTCTGGACGGACCTCCATTGGTTCGCAATGGACCAGGCCAGGCCGGAGACCCGGCGCCGCGTCGAGGTCAGCGTGCAAAAGGCGGTTGATTTCCCGCCGGGCAGGTTCGCCGGCGTATTGCGCATCGGCCTTTTCAAGGATGCGATTGACCGGGCAATCTCGATGCCCCCGGCGGTGGACCTCTCGACGCATACGATTTTCCTTTGCGACGGCGACGGGCGCCTGATCGCCCTCTCCGGCTCGAACCACTACGTGCTCTCCGGGAACGATGTGCGCCTCGATCAGGCCGGCGCGCCCCCCCAGGTGCTCGCCGCTCTCCGGCGGCCGCTGCTTCGCACGGTCGACGATGACCACCCCGTGGTGGCGGACCAGTTCGTGACCGGCGGCGCCACTTTTCTCTGCACCTTCCGCAACCTGCCCGGCACGCAGGGCTGGATTGTCGGCATCGCCGTGCCGCGCAGGGCCTATCTTGGGGAGCTGGCCGCCATTCGGTGGCGGGTCGTCTGGGGTTGTTTTGCGCTGGCCGGGCTGATCGCCATCTTTGGCGGCATCGTCCTGCGGGCCGTTTCCGTGGCCCATTCGGTCATCCTGCGCGAGGCCGCGCGGATGAACGATTTCGTCCTCACTCCCTCGAAAAACTCGTGCCGGTTTCACGATATCAACCGGGTGCTCTCGAGCCTCGAGCGCGCCAAGACCGCCATGCGCTCGATGGGCAAGTATGTGCCGCTGGACCTCGTGCGCCGGCTTTACCACCGCGGCGAGGAGGCGCGCCTGGGGGGCGAATCCACGGAACTCTCGATTCTCTTTACCGACGTGCAGGGCTTCACTGAATTCGCGGAGACGGTCGATGCCGAAACCGTGGCGCTGCGGCTGGGCGCCTATCTGCATGTCGTCGCCTCCGTCATCCAGCGCGAGAAGGGCACCATTGACAAGTTCATCGGCGATTCCGTCATGGCCTTCTGGAATGCTCCCGAGCCGGTCGCCGGCCACCCCGCTCTGGCCTGCGGCGCCGCGCTGGCCTGCCGGGAGGCGCTGGCACTCCTCTACGGCTCGCCGGAGTGGAAGGGAGTGCCCGGATTCAAGACCCGCTTCGGGCTGCACCATTGCATTGCCTCGGTCGGCCACTTCGGCTCGCCGGAGCGCTTCAACTATACCGCCATCGGCGACGGCGTGAACCTGGCCTCGCGGCTCGAGGGGCTGAATAAGCGCTACGGCACCGCCATCATCGCAAGCACGGGCATGCGCGATGCTGCCGGCCCCGGCTTCCTCTTCCGCCATCTCGACCGCGTCGCAGTCAAGGGGAAGAGCGAGAGCCTCGATATCCATGAGCTGCTTGGCCGCTCGGGCGAGCCCATGCCCGCCTGGGCCGCGGTGTATGAGCGGGCGCTCAATGCCTGGTTCCAGGGAGATTTCGCGGCGGCCCTCGCGCTGGCCGAGTCCCAGCCATTCGACCCGCCCAGCCGCTTCCTCGCGGAACGGTGCCGCGTCTTCCTCGACTCGCCGCCGGCGCAGTGGCGCGGCGTTTACGCATTCGATGCCAAGTAGCGGCGCGCGCCCCAAAGCAGCGGCGGCGCGCGCCTCTTTACTCGCCGCCGGCACCCGTGTATCCAGGGTGCGCGGCCCCCGGGGGAAAGGAAAAATGCGCGGAACTGGAATAGATGCGCCCCTTCTCCCTCTGACAGGAAGCATCCATGAGCGATGCAAGACGGGCCGCGGAAGCCGCTTATGAAAAACAATCCCCTCCTCCGTTTCGTAACCTTTATTTACGAGCTGATCATCACGATTGCCGCGCGCTGGCTTCAGCCGGTGTTCCTGCTGATCATCCGCCTCTACTGGGGGTGGCAGTTTTTTGAGACGGGGAAGGGGAAACTATCGGACATCCCGAAGGTAACCGGTTTTTTTCACAGCCTCGGCATCCCTTTTCCCGGCGTGAACGCATATCTGGCGGGGAGCACGGAGTGCTTCGGCGGGCTGCTCCTGCTCCTCGGGCTCGGCTGCCGCCTTACCACGATCCCGCTCATTTTCACCATGATTGTCGCCTACCTGACCGCGAGCCCGGACGCGGTGAAGAACATCTTCAGCAAGCCGGACGACTTCGTGACGGCGGACCCGTTTCTCTTCATGCTCGCGGCGGTCATCGTATTCCTTTTCGGGCCCGGGCCCCTCTCGCTGGACGGGCTCATCGGCCTGCTGCGCCGGCGCCGCCTGGCGGAAGGGAAAGCAGTGCAGGGCGCGGCTTCCTGAAATTTTTACGGGAATAATCGTGGCCTTCCAAACTCAAAACTTTTGTCCGCAATTGGATTGCTCGAGTGAGCCCTCCAGCGAAATCAGGAACGACTGACGCGGGCGAAATCCGAAACAGACCAGAACCAAAATAAAACCAATGAAAACACTGAATCACAGAGCACTCCTCGCCGGCGCCGCAATCGCCGGACTCATGACGGGAACCTCCGCCCGCCTCCACGCGGCGCAGAGCAATCAATTCGGCACACAGCTTAGCCAGGCCAGCACATTGGCCGATGACAGCACCGACAAGCACTCCTGCAAGGGCCAGAACTCGTGCAAGGGCAAAGGGGGCTGCAAGACCAGCGATAACGGCTGCAAGGCCAAGAACTCCTGCAAGGGCAAGGGCGGCTGCGCCACCGACGGCAGCAAGGCCTAGGGAGCCGATTCAATGAACCCGCGGGGTTCAAAGATCGGTAGACCTCCTGCAAGGGCAGGGGCGGCCGCGCCGCCGACGGCAGCAAGGCCTGGGCGAAACGGGCTTTCCATCCAAACAAGCTCCCCGGGCCAGCCCCGGGGGGCCTCTCGGAGCCAGCCAAACAGAACGAACCCGAAGGGTTCGAAGATCGATAGCCGGGGGTTGAACCCGCACCAAGCGGGTGATCCCCCCGGTCTCCTCGTTCCAACCCACGCATCCCAAAGGGATGCCAGAGCCGGGTCATTCATTTTCGGGAAGATTTCATTCACCACAGAGAACGCAAAGCCTTCGTCAAGCTCAGCCCGTGAGCCTGGCGAACGAAACACAGAGAAGGGCCAAAGGCCCGCCACAAGCCAGCCTGGGTCGAAGCGAGCAAAGCGAGCGCAGGCCCAGGGGAATCGCGCAAAACACGCCAAGCGCCAACGGCGCGTGACAACACGCGTCAAACTAAGCTCCAAAAACCGCGACCATGCCCGCCAATCCATTCAATAACCAGACCGAGTACGGGATCGGCATTGGCCTGCGCGTGCCGCACTTCCGGCATATCCTCGAGAAGAAGCCGGTGGTCGATTGGTTCGAAATAATTTCCGAGAATTTCATGGTCGACGCGGGGCGTCCGCTCGAGGTCCTGGACAGAATCCTCGAGCAATACCGCGTGGTGCAGCACGGCGTCTCAATGTACTTCGGCTCCGCGGACAAACCGGACCGCGAGCACCTCAAGCGGCTCAAGACGCTGGTCCGGCGGACAAAGACCCCATGGCTTTCCGATCACCTCTGCTGGGGGAGCGTGGATGGGCGCTACACGCACGACCTGCTCCCGATGCCATACACGTTATCCGTCGCCCGTCATACCGCCGAGAAAATCCGCCATGTGCGCGATTTCGTGGAGGTCCCGATCTGCGTCGAAAATGTGAGCAGCTATGCGGAGTTCCATCAATCCGAGATGACGGAATGGGAGTTCCTCAGCGAGGTGGTGGAGAAGGCCGACTGCGGAATCCTGCTGGATGTAAATAACATCTACGTCTCCTCCAAGAACCACGATTTCGATCCGTTCGACTATCTCGATCACATCCCGCATCACCGCGTCGGGCAGATTCACATTGCGGGGCACACCAAGTTCGAGAAGTACCTGCTCGATACCCACGATCACCCGGTGCTCGATCCGGTCTGGAAACTTTACGCCCACGCGATCAAGCTCTGCGGCCATACGGCGACGCTGCTCGAGTGGGATGACCGCATTCCCTCCTTTGACGAAGTCCATCATGAAGCTCTCAAAGCCACAAAGTTCCTTGGCCGGCAAACGGGGCGCGCCGCCGTCCCGGCCAAAGAGCCTGCTGCCGCCTAGGATCAGCTCGCTCCAGGATCTGCGCGAGTTCCAGCGCGTGATGGCCGAGGCGCTTTTCCGCCCGCTTTCCGCGCGGGATGGCTTGCGCAAGGAGTGGAGCGATGGGCGCAGCACGGCCAGCGTGGCGGCGGAGTTCGTCAAGCCGAACAGCCGGCTGACCTCGGTCGAGCGGCTGGAGATTTATGCGCGCTCCTACTGGTTCCGCGTGCTGGATTGCCTTTGCGAGGATTACCCCGGGGTGCGCGCGATCCTGGGCGAGCGCCGCTTCATGAAGCTGGCGACGGAGTTCCTGGCGCGGTTTCCCTCGGCCTCCTTCACCCTGCGCAATCTCGGCAGCCGGCTCCCGGCGTTTATCGCGGAGGAGCCTGCTTTCTCCGGGCCGCATGTGGCGCTGGCCGCGGACATGGCCCGGTTTGAGTGGGCGCAGGTGGTCGCATTCGATGGGCCGGCGCTCCCGGTCTTGACGCGGGAGGATGTGATCGCCGCCGGCCCGGCACTCCGCGTGACGCTTCAGCCTTACCTGACCGTGGCGGAATATGCCTACCCGGTCGATCAGTTTGCGCTGGCGCTCAAGAAGACCGCGCTGCGGGGCGAGGCGAGCAATGCCCTGGCGGCGATGCCCAGCTCCCGGCGCAAGCCGCGGCCCCGGCTTCCCCGCCCGGCGAGGAGCTTCGTGGCCGTGCACCGGCAGGATAATATGCTTTATTTCAAGCGCCTCGAGCCGGAGGCATTCGCAATCCTCACCGGCTTGGGCGCCGGGCGCACACTTGCCGCCGCCTGCGCCGCGGCGCTGCGCCAGGCCGATCCCGGCGTGGATTGGGCCGCGCGTGTGCGGCAGTGGTTCCAGACGTGGCAGGGGCTTGGGTGGTTTGCCCGCCGCGGCGCTTCCGGGAGGTCGAGACGTGAGCGCGCCTGATTTCGAGCAGATCGTGGATGCGCATTACGCGCCGCTCTACCGGTTCGCGTACAGCCTTGCGCGGAGCGAGCCCGGCGCGGCGGACCTCACCCAGCAGACCTTTTACCTCTGGGCTTCGCGCGGCCATCAACTGCGGGACGTCACAAAGGTCAAGTCGTGGCTCTTCACCACCCTCTACCGCGAGTTCCTGAACCTCCACCGGCGCGAATCGCGCTTCCCCCAGGCCGACCTCGAGGGGGAGACCGCCGAGCTGCCGGCCGAGGGGGGCTCGATCGCCGATGCGATCGACGGGGCCACCGCCGTGGCCGCCCTGCAAAAGATCGACGAAGTCTACCGCGCGCCGCTGACGCTCTTCTATCTCGAAGATTTTTCGTATCGGGAAATCGCTGATGTTCTGGGAGTTCCGCCCGGAACCGTCATGTCGCGATTATCTCGTGGGAAGGGATTGCTGCGAAAACTGCTCTTACAGGAAAGCGATGTCGCCCGCAAAATCATTCCCATGGAATTGCCACCCGCCTCGGGAGGGGGCGCGCGATGACCAATAAGGAAGCCAGTTTCCTGCTGGGCGCCTGCCGGCCGAACGGCGCGGACGCGGCGGACCCGGAATTTGCGGAGGCGCTGGCGCAGGTTGCGCGCGATCCCGGTTTAAAGGGATGGTTCGAGGATCAGCGCCGGTTCGATGCCGCGATTGCGGCCCACCTGCAGGCGGCGCCGGTGCCGGCGGATTTGCGCTCGAGCATCCTGGCCGGCGGAAGCCTGAGCGGAGCTGGGCGTGCCAGCCGGCCGGCGCCCTGGTTTTCCGCGCGGCGCATTTTGGCCATGGCGGCGATGATTGCGCTCATGGCCGGGCTGGGCGTCTGGTTTGCCGGGCTGCGCCCGCGGGATCAATGGCAGGACCAGGCGCTTGCGGGGCTTTCGGACCTTGTTTCCGGCCGGGCGTCATTCGATGTCGCCGCGCCGAGCCTGGCCGAGCTGCGGCAATGGCTGCGGGGCAATGGCTCCCCCGGCAATGCGGGGCTGCCGGCCAGCGTCGAACGGCTATCGAGCGTGGGCTGCAAAACGCTCTATTGGGAGGGGCATCCCATCTCCCTTATCTGCTTCCATGGGCCGGGCGGCGAAATGGTCCACCTGGCCATGGTAAGCCGCAAGGCGCTGGCGAATCCGCCGCCGGACGGTGCGCCACTCTACGCGAGCAGGGATGGCTGGCACACGGCGAGCTGGAGCCAGGGGGATGCGGCAATGATGCTGGTGACCAAGGCGCCGGAGTCGCAATTGCACATCCTGCTGGGCACGCTCCTGCTGCTTTGAGGGCGGCGGAGGATAAAAAAGTAGTTGACAGGAAAGCGGCCTTTCCAATAGCCCGCTTCAGAGGCGCGAACCCCCCAGTTCCCCCTGTAATTGTCCAA
>Ga0116230_10007836_pt1 | contig 10545 bp, 6 predicted proteins | sample S1TSphfallax_3_FD_88678 | JGI IMG/M metagenome (GOLD analysis project Ga0116230, IMG submission 88678) | Host-associated microbial communities from peat moss isolated from Minnesota, USA - S1T2_Fd - Sphagnum fallax MG | ecosystem: Host-associated > Plants > Peat moss > Unclassified | place: USA...
GAAAATAAATGTAAAATCGATCCAACCAATAGGATGAAATTTCTAATAGTTGCATCATAGTTGTGAGAATGACCAAAATAGTTGAAATTTGGTCTTATAGTTGTAAATATTCTCAAATCTAGTCGCAAATGACTACAAGTCGCATGTAGTCGTAAATGGAGTGGTTACATTTTGGCTGATTTCTACTAGTGCATGCACTACTATCATGCATTGAAAACACATTTGACACAGATTTATTGCAAGATGTGAAATTCGTATGAGATTCGTTCATTCATAAGTTCGTACTTTATCCATCAACACATTTATTCGTGTGTCAAAAATGTTTTCAATGCATGATATTCGTGTGTAAAATGTACAAACTTATGAGTGAACGAAATTCACACGATTTTCATTATTAATTTGTCACATGCTAAATTTATGATGTAGACCTATGTCCAAGAAGGCCATGCTTATGATTAAAATAAGGTTATAATTTTTCTTGAACCTCAAGTAGCCCATTTTAATGTCCAAGAAGCTCGAGCCCATACCCAACAAGCTTGGGCCACCTTGATACATATGTTTAGAAAGTCCCAGCCCAAGTGTAGAGTGCTAAAATTAACATACCCTCTTACCAAAGAAACAATGAGCCTCTTGAGTTCAAGAGATTCATGGTCACCCATCTTCCTATTCAAAAGCCTAGGGAGAATGTCTAGGCCTATGTTCAAAAAGCCCAAGCCCATGTTCAAAAAGCCCAAAACCTCACCAAAAGACTTTGACAAACCCTACTTCAATCCAAGAAGCCCCAAGTTACCTAGACCCTATGTTCTAAAAGCCTAGGAATCACCAAAAAACCTTAAACAAGTCCATTCCCCATCAAAGAAGCCCATACATGAGAAAGAGGAATCACTTTGACCCTATGTCCACAAAGACTAGGACTTCACTAGAAGGACCTATTAAGCCCATACTTGGTCAAAAAAGCCCATGCCCAAAAGGCATGAAATACCTTGACCTTATGTCCAAGAAATCTATGACCTCATTCAAAATATCAAAATTGTATGAAATACAAAAAAAACCATACTAGTTTTATTTGTTTTAGAGTAATTCATGTGTCCTAAGGTTAAACCCCAAGACAAATAAATTATTTTGTCCTATCAAAAGGCTAGGACGTATTCCTTGGGACACTAGCCTCCACACCTTAGGACTTAGTGTCTTAGGAAAAAATGTCTTTAAAAGCCTAAGACCATAAAATTTGAGGGCTTAAGATAGAACAATTGCAAGGCCTAGGCCTTGATGTTTTTCTAATCTTAAGATGGTAAGGCCTAGGATATGAAGAACATATTGAGCCTATGACTTGCAAGCTAAAGGAAATTGTTAAGGCTAGAAAGTTCTCTAAGCCAGTTTTGTGCAATTATAGTTTTGGAGCTGAAAATGTTATATTACCGATTTTACAATAGAGCCAATTTAAATTGTACAAAATTGAAAATTGGTAATAAACCGATTTTGAAAGATGTTTATTTATAGAATAAAAAAATCAGCTATCACCTCTAACTCTAGTTCAAAATTCTAGATGTAGGATAAGATTGTGCAACTACGAATTTAAGAGGATTTATAAGGATTTTCATTTTTTTAGGACCCCCACCATTTCTAAGGGCCTTGAAGTCTTCTCATGGGGAAGTTCAAAAGGTCTTTTGTGTCTTTTGTTTTGGAAGTGATTGTAAAGTTATTTTTTGCATTTTGAAACTCTTGTAATGAAAAAAGGTCTTATTTTTCCTCAAGGAATATTTCTTATGTGGTGTTGAAGTTATCTTTCCTACCTACTATTTTGACTACTAACTTTGGAAATGCTATAGAATTGTTCATTACAATTACCTTTGTTTAAAGAAGTGGTAGGCTATTTATCTAACTATTTTTTTCATGTTTTGAAGTGACTATTTCTCACTCACAACAAAGAAACTTGAGGTGTTCAAGTCTGTATTAATTTTCAATCAAGTACCCAAAAACACCCAAGAATTCACCGGGTGGGCCTAACATTTGGCAACCATTCCACGGATATAGAACCAAAATTTCTACTTCAATAACTCTTTTGTTGAAAGATTCAATAGAAGCTATTCTTTTCACTAGAAAATTGGGAATTATTATTTCCAAATTGTTTCTACAATTTGTTTTTTTGGTTCAAAACTTAAAATATATAAAAGATCTTTATTATACATGTTGACCACTTTTGTTTGTGGAATATAACAATTGTGTTGACGAGTATGAATAAGCAAATGAACAAGGTGTTACACTGAGAAGGTGGGGATGTACCTTCTGTATGTTAAGGAGGATAATTTCACACAATGGATCAAGAAGGCCTTGTTACTTTTCATATTATAAAGCAACAAGAAGGCGGAATCAACATTGAAAAAGGAAAATTGGAAATACAAATTGACATTAGAATTCATTCAGTGGAACGATTGGTCATGACTATGGATGCAAAACCTTTGCAGGGCCATGTTTAAACTTTGGACCCCTATGGAAAATGATGTTTTTTGATACCAAGAAACTATTGTACCCAATACCCCAGCCCAAGAGATTGAAAGTTTTCAACTCCAAAAGACAATTCAGGATTTGGCAAAATTTCCGAAGAAGGCTACTTTCCAAATCGACAATATTGGTCATTTTTTGACAATGAATCTTTGCAAGGAGCATGACTCATTTTAAATATTTTAATAATGCCTACCTTTACTATTGATTCCACACCCAATAGCCAAATCTGCTCTTTTTGTAAAAGCCTTAAACATCTAGTTGGAAATTGCCTTTACAAACCTAACCTAATATCAATTTTTGTGACAAAACCAATTTTCAATACCGCCCAACCTACCATCTCAATTAGCTTCTAGATTCCAATAAATTATGTTCCAACGATACTTGAACGTATCTCTTCTTTCACAATTGCTCGTAGTTACCTTATTACTCAAATGTTGAATGACTAGTATCTAATAATGAATCCTAGTAGAAATAATATTTCATTTTCATACCTTGGGAACTATGGACCATCCTATGCAAACAACTACAATATCCCCACCCCATGGACAATGATTCATAATCTTTATTACCAAGGAAACTCTCCACTTATTTTTCCCATCATGTTTAGACTTGCAACATATTTTTCCTGAATGTGATGTCTACCAGAGTTGCTAAAATTAAAGAAATTAAGGGTGTCCAAGCATTTACGATGGCTTCCCAAATAACTATTCCCACTAGCGGATTTTCTACTAGAAATCTGATGTTTTATTTCCAACTGTCCACACAAAACCCACCATTGGGATTTGGTAATTATGGGGGTGGGATACCTATGAAAGACAGTGGTAGCCCTCCTCGTGGGAGTGGAGGACCACCAAGAGGGGGAAATGGACCTTTGGGAAGAAATGGTGGACCACCAAGCAAATGCAGACCCATAGGAAAAAATGGAGGAAGATTTTCAACTAGAGGCACAAATGTGTCTTTCAATGTTCCCTAACCAGGTTCCCCTTAAAACCCATGGTACCCACCATGGTATCCATCACTGGCACCCACTACCCCTATGGTTCCTTCATCAAGGAAATTGTTACCATACCCAATTTATTCTATTGGGACAAATTCAGATGTTCATGTTCATGTGACGCACCCCCAACTCCTCGATATTCTCAACTGCTAGTCCAAAGGTGAAAATAGTGAAAGGACAAGGAGTTGGGGCATGCTCCCTAGCTCGCAACATTTCAGGGGTAACAAGGCATGTTGGAACTCCAAGATGGGGACTAGGACAAATGACAAGTGGGTCAACTATTCACATGGACAAGATTCATCACAACTTGGACTTCGAAGGAAGCCACCACCTTCCCCCTTATAATATTCTTTGTGCTTGGCCACAAGGCTAACACCCAAATGTCATTTTGTCCCGAGACTCTCAAGTTGGAGTCCCAAAATTCCTTAAATTGGGACTCCCACGACTTTGGAGGCCCATAACTTTGTGTGCATACCTCTAATTGAAATGAGGTCTCAAACAAAGTTGTAACTATCATCAAGAGCTTTCCAATGGTATGTGACACCCCACCTGCACGTAAATAAATCAGGGCGATTCCTGACTATTACTGCTCGGGAGTCAAATTGCCAATGACACGATCTCAAACTCTTGGATAGACTCAAATGTGAATCTAAGGTGAAAACAACGAAAGAATAAAAAATTGGGGCACGCTCTTTGGCTCATAACACTTTGGGGGTAAAGGGGTGTGTTGGAGCTTTGAGATGGGACTAGGAATATTGACAAGCATCAATTACTCACATGGACCTGCACATACTAAACAATAAGTTGATTAGTGCATAATTTGAGCATTTTTGGTGCACAAACGAGCCATGGGCAAACATAGACTCACAAGACTCACCACGACCTGGATTTGGGAGAAGCCACCACTTTCCCCCTTATAGTATACTCTATACCTAGCCACGGAACCAGAACCCAAATGTCATTTTGTCCCGAAACTCCCAAGTGGAAGTCGCGAAATTCCCAAAATTGGGACTCTCGTGACTTTGGGGGCCCATAACTTTGTGTGCAAACCTTCGATTAAAATGGAGTTTGAAGCAAAGTTGTATCCCTTGTCAAAATCTTTCCAATGGTTTATTGCACGCCACCTACACACAAGGAAATTGGGTCAATTCCTGACTTTTAATGGTCGAAAGTCAAATTGGCAAATCAAACTGCCAATTTGACTCCCGACCTTTCTTTTGGCCATAACTTGTGTTTTAAGTGTCCAAATGGGTCATGCGAGCCCATTTTAGACATTTAAGTTCCAATATTTTTTCAATAATATAAGGAACTCCTCAATCCAATGGGTTTTGACCCCTGAAATTGCTCTCTAAATATTCAAGACTCCCAAAATGGGAGCTCACTTGGGAGTGTGAAGGTTCATTCCCTCACATTCTCTTGCACTCCTGGGAGCCTGGGAGCATGAAATGTGACTCCCATGCTTCACACTTGGCTCACACCTTCGCAAGCCCTTACCTTGGTCGCAAGCCCAGGGCTAGGGTTGTGACAGGCAATTTGACTCCTGACCTTTCTTATGGCCATAACTTATGTTTTAAGTGCCCAAATGGATCATGTGAACCCATTTAGACATCTACGTTCTAAGATCTTTCTAATGGTATAAAAAAATCTTCAATCCAATGAGTTTTGACCCTTGCAATCACCCTCTAAAAATTCAAGAGTCCATCGAAACTCCAACTACCAAAGTGAAAGCTGACTTGGGAATGTGGGGGTTTATTCCCTCACACTTTCCTACACTCCTAGGAGCATGAAATGTGACTCCTTGGCTTCATTCTTGGCATGCACCTTTGCAAGCCTTTTTTTTGGTCATGAACCCAAGGCTAGGGTTGTGACATTCCCCTTGAAACCCATGGTGCTCACCATGGTATCCACCACTGGCACCCACTACCCCTATGGTTCCTTCATCAAGGAAATCGTTACCATGCCCAATTTACTTTACTGGGACAAATTTGAATGTTCATGTTTGAGTGTTTCGGAAAGCCATTTAGGTTAATGGTGAGAAACGGGATGTTGATATAATGAACTTATTTTGTTTCACCTTAAGGGATGTAATTTTGGATTGGGGCAAAAACTTTATGTAATTTCACCTAGGTTACACATTTCTAAAATTCAAGGCTACATTCTATAATTGATATCACATTGTTCAAATTATAGTTTTGAATTTGTAATCATGGTTCAAAATAAAATTATAGATTTGATTATAATGTAAGTTTTGATGCAAAAAAAATTGAGTTTTTATCATGTTATATGTCATATTTGGGTAAGTTTGCAATATAATGAGCCACTGCAAGTGTAACCATTCCTAAATAACACACTTGTCGATTTTTAACTTCATTTAGGATTAATTTTTTTCATATAATCTACATAATGTGATGTAATATACATTCAAGAATGACATATAAAAATATGAATCAATTATATTAACATTTGAAGGTGAAAAATGATTAATTAAACACTTCTAACCAGTCTTGAGGTCCTAAATAAATGACATAAAATATGATCAAAATTAATCTAGATTTTTTTTTAAAAAAAACCATATTCATGTAGATTGAATAATTATTATACTTTACATGGTTTTGAATCATCATTAAAATTGATATATAAATAAATTATACAATTCAAAATCTGTAATTTTCTTTCTAGTAACTCTTGGATAAATATAAAAATAAGTTGTTAAATTCAAAGAAAATAAATTTTATTATAAAAATATATTGTACAAATCAAATATGTGATTAAACCATAAATTTTGTGCAATGGTTGCATGTCATCTCGATTTCTAATTTCAAGTCCTTGTCCTTTTGAAAGGAACAAAGGAGTTGGGTGTGGCTCATTATATTATGGACTTGCCCATTTGGCTTTATATTTCATATTCAATTTGAAAAATTGTGTGCAAATGTAGTATAAACCACTAGAAAACTGCCACATGGAAAATGTAGTCCTTGGAAAAGACTTTAACCTTAGCATGATTGGCTCTTTATTTCATGCTTTCACCCTATAATGGTGCACTTCATCCAAGGACGATCATGTCTAGTTATTGCAAGAGACGATGTTGTGGTGCTTGATGACCTATTCTAGCTTTTACTATTAGGAGAAAAAAAATAGTGGTGCAACAAATAACAACGACCAGTGAAGAAGCAACAACAATGGCTACATGGAATTTCCAAATACCCATTATCTCCAAGTAGCCAACGATGCCTTTTTTATCACCACCAACCATGAACACCACAAAACTCACTAGCTAATACTAGAGGTTTTTCACAAAGTTTTTCACAATCTTAACTCTTCTACTCAATGTTCCAACATCAATAAAGTTCTTCACAATCTGGATCTACTTTACAACTCCATCAAAGCTTATTCACCATCTCATGATCTAAATCTCTTGAATAGATGACTGTAGGATGCTAATGCTCAAGAAACAGAAGAGACTAACATTGGGTTTATATTGTCCTAGGCCCTTCAACATTTGTCTTAGGCCTTAAGCCAATTGTCTTAAGCCCTAGGCCAATTGTCCTAAACCAAGAACCCTAAACCAAGCATCCTAGGCAAAAGGCCCAAAGTCCCATGAGCACCCTAAGCCAAATGTCTTGTAAAAACACAAAGCCAAATGTCCTTAGGCCTACTCTAAAGTCACCCTAAACCACAAACCGAAAAATATGGGTTCAAAATAAATGAGTTTTGGCCTAATGTTAGACCTTGAGCCACAAAGTTTGAGCACAAGCTAAATCATGTTTGGCCCAGGCATTTTGTTAGAATTTTTTGAAAATTTTGACCTTGGGTTAGAATATTGTTGAGCATTTTGGCTTAAAGTTGGCATTTTTTTTGGCATCTTGGCCTTGGGTTGGCCACTTTGGCTTAGTCCTAGGATTAAACCTAGTACAACTCTTTTTGTATTCCCTAATACAAAACGAACTATTTCCTAGTCCAAGAAACTCAAACCCATGCCCAAGAGGCCTAAGCCACCTACATATGTTAAGAAGGCCCAAGACCCCAAAAAGCAAAAAGGTCGTGTTATGTCCAAAGGCCTTTGCTAGATGAAAAGCTTTTATGTAGCTTAGGGGGAAAAGCCCTAACCTCCCAATAGCAAAATGTAGCCTAGGAATTCACCCAGGCAACATATGAAAATGCCTAGACAAAGGTTTAGGAAAATACTCATGAAGCCTATGAAAAACCCTAGGGACCTTAGTGTGGGCCTAATCAACCTATTAAAAAGCCCAAGCATCCAATGAAAAGGCTTAGTGAACCTTTGAAAAAGCCTAAGATTGTTAAAAAAAAGCTTAAGCATCCTAGAAAAAAGCCTCAGCGATTTATGGAAAAGCCTAAATAACCTTTGAAGAAGTCTAGGAACCCTTGGAAATAGCCCACGTAATCTGTGAAAATGCCTAAGCGACCTAGGAAATAGCAAAAGCAACCTATAAAAAAACTATTAAAATTTTTAAAAAGCCCAATCACCCTAAGGAAAACCCGAAGCACCTTGTGAAAAAGCCTTTGTAGCCTAGTTAGGAAAAAAATAAAACAACTTGTTAAAAAGTTTAAACAACTTAAGAAAAAGCCCAAGATGCCTATCAAAAAGCTAGTAGTCTAGGAAAAAGACTAGACACCCTATGAAAAAGCACATGTAAGCTACCAAAACATCTTAGCAACCTAGGAAAAAGCTTAGGCACCCTAAGAAAATGCCTAGGCATCTTAAAAAAAACCTAGGCAACTTAGGAAAACGCCCAAGTAGTTTAAAGCCTAGGTAAGGAAGAAAATGTATAAGTAGCCTAAAAAAAGCCTTTGTAGCCTATTTTAAAGCATAGTTCATTTATGCAAGAGCCCATGAACTTGGCTTGAGCGAGCCAACACTTAAAAACACACCACCTACCCTAGTTCTCTAGTTTTTCGCCCATCAAGTTGCATGAACCCCCAACTCCATATAAATTACACTTCACTTTTTTTTTCCCCTATTGTTTTTACCTTCCTACACTCTATCTTATCATGGCTAAACTTTTACTTTTTGGCAAAACATTTATACTTCACGGCTAAATCTCTCTGTTGATAAAACTCTCTACTTATTAACTAAATTTCCACCTTTTTACACAACCTCTTTACTTCATGGTTAAATCTTTATCTCTTAGTAAAACATCTTTATTTCTTAACTAAACCTCCACCTCTTGGCAAAACCTCTCCAATTTTTGGCTAAACCTTTACTTCTTGTAAAACCTCTCTATTTCATGGCTAAACCTTTACCTTTTGGCAACACCTCTTTAATTCATGGCTAAACTTTTACCTTGTGGCAAAACCTTTTTTTTTTTCATTAAACCTTTACATCTTCACAAAACCTCTTTCTTTCATGGTTAAACCTTTACCTCTTGGCAAAACCTTTCTACTTAATGGTAAATCTCTACCTCTTAGCAAAAACTTTCTATTTTTTGGCTAAACATTCACATCTTGGCAAAAACTTTCTACTTCATGGCTAAACCTTTACCTCTTGCAAAAACTTCTCTACTTCATGGTTAAACCTTCACCTCTTGGCAAAACCTTTTTATTTCTAAGCTAAACCTTAATATATTGGCAAAACTTCTCTACTTCATGTTTAAACTTCTACCTCTTTGCAAAACCTCTATATTTTTTGGCTAAACTCTTATTTCTTCGCAAATGTTTTTTACTTATTAGCTAAATCTTTAATCTCTTGGCAAAACCTTTACATATTCTTTGTTAAAATTTTAACTTTTAACAAAACCTTTATACTTCATGATTAAACCTCTACCTCTTTACAAACATTTCCTAAGTAAAATAGGGCTTAGGATAATTTGAATATTATGAATAGCAATCATGAAAGATCCATCATTTTAAATAAATTTTATTATATAAACAAAACATTACATCGTGTCATACAAAGTAAAAAATAAGAAACTTGGATTAGAAGTGTGAAAACCCAACAAAACCATTATTTGTTTACACATTATTACTAACACAATTAAGATAGTTGTGATTCTCAAGCAATTAGATGCACAATTACATTGGCATTCTCTTGAAATAGAAATCCAACTAAAGAACATTGTTTTCTATCTTTTAGAAATGCAAACATCATTGCACAATTTGCAAACAATAATTTGAACAATTTACAAGCAAAATTTAATAATTGAATAAGTAAACATAATTCAAAGGTGAACAAAGAAAATGAACAAAATCAATTTGCATTAGGTATAAGAAAAGTTCATACGTAAAGGAAGTTGAGTAATAACACTTTCGCCATTGTCATTTTTCATATATTGCATGAAACAAGAATAATTCGATGAAAGCACATTACAATGGGCATAAAATGTTGTCCCAAATATTGTTTTCAAAATTATGCAACTTTCAACTGCCACCAAGCCAATATTAAAAGAAATTTTCATAAATTATACTCAAAATAAGGTAGTTCAATTACCAAATAATGCAATTGTCAAAGGAAACTACATTTTTTATTAATATTGAATGATTTGAAAATATATTCATGCAAAAATAGATATTGTCATGATATATTATAAAATGCAAATATACTCTAAAAATGATTCAAATAATTGCAAAACTTAATGAATACTTAATCATATATTCAATCTGAATTGATTGTACCATTTTGATTCTAATTGAAAAGTTTGAGTCATGTCATTCCACAAAAAACATCTAGGCAAGTTTTTCATTCAAACAAGTGTAAGTGTGAACTAAAAAAAAACATTTTGTTGAAAAAAAAATTCATTTGAAAGATGACAAGAATTATGTTAGAGGCCTTTGTATCAAAATCAATTTTACATGTTTGTCAAAACACCAAATGAAGTCAAAGAAAAATTGCCCCCCAACATATACCCCCCAAAAATAATTCTTTTTAGATATATTTTGGTATATTTTGGGGCAGTTTTTCTTTGATTTCATCTAGCATTTTGACAAACATATAAAATGGATTTTAATATTGAGGCCTCCAACATAATTATTGTCATCTTTCAAATGAAAGTAATTTTTCAACAAAATGTTTTTTTTCAACACACGTA
>Ga0116230_10007837_pt1 | contig 10544 bp, 5 predicted proteins | sample S1TSphfallax_3_FD_88678 | JGI IMG/M metagenome (GOLD analysis project Ga0116230, IMG submission 88678) | Host-associated microbial communities from peat moss isolated from Minnesota, USA - S1T2_Fd - Sphagnum fallax MG | ecosystem: Host-associated > Plants > Peat moss > Unclassified | place: USA...
AGTCCATATCAAAAGTCCATATAAATGAACAAATTAACATTAGAATGAAAAAAAACATCAAAAACCAATGTTGAATTGGCCCTATGTGATGATTAATCAATTAATAAAGTCCATATGAAATGATGCCCATCTAGAAATTTTCTTATTATGCATTTTAGGAGGAAAAAATATCAATCCAATAAAAACTGACCAAGATTGGGACTTTTGAAAATAAGACCCAAATCTAGTCATCAAAAGTTCATAACTATTTGTTGGTTAAAGTTTTTGCTATAATTTTTTTCAATTCATTTTTTTTTCCCCATCATGAATCATATATTGAGTGCTTATGAAAAATATCAAAATGAAATCGTAACAAAAAAATGCATTTGAATGCTAATGCAAAATCCAGATTATAGTTCATATGTCCACTTTAAAAGTCCATTACTATATGATTGGTGTATGTTTATTGAATTTCACCCTTTAATAATAATAATTATTATTATTCAAGTTGACAATTTTAATCCATAAATAGTTTTGTCAAATTGATAATTTTACAATATGTTTTATGGCATTTGAATAGAATACACTCTATAGAAAGTCCAGAAGGATGCAAAAACTAAGTCACTGTAACTTACATCTACCCTAATGTGAGGCTCTAGAAGATTAAAATAGTGGAATTCATTTCTTGTTATGTGAGCCTCAATTTCATACTTTTCAATATGAATAGATGTGTAAATATTTTCATAGATTAATTCAATTTTAGTTTTTCCCTCCCAATTTGTTTAGTAATTACTTTTTAATCCAATGGAAAGATTTAACTTTCTAGAATACCACAAGCTAAATAAATATCATTTTTGCTTTAATGTTCCACATTGTTATTGAGTGTGGTTTATTGGAATAATTAGTGATCTAATGTAAAATACTAAGGTGGGCCTTTAATTGAAGTGAAAGGATGAATTTACATTCTTATCTTGGGGATAAAATTTATGATGGGTAAATTCCACCCATGAAGTATCAGCTCTTCAAGGCCAAATTATTGATTCTCAAATTTGGTACATTTGAATCAAGCTTCAATCCTTACTAGGAAGGGACAATAACCTATTTCTAGGAACTTGGAGTTATTTTTATTTCGAAAGATTGGGTGTATTCTAGAAAAAATTTAAAAGTTCTACCAAGGAAGGGATAATCACTTGTTAAACTACTTTTTCAAACTTAGATTGAGCCTAAGACTTGGAAATTAAGGGTTCATAGGTTAATTTGCTGAGCTCCACAACTTGGTGACCATGATAGCCATAGAAAAATAGTCTACAATGTTTTGATCCATCATTTGTCGTAGTTTAAGATTAGGGTTGAGTATGTTGATGTGGTTTGTAATGTTTGTTTGATCATTCATAATGAAGGTGTATGCTAAATTGAACATGATGCCTACAATTAGTAAATGAAGGAATTAATGTCAAATGAGAACTTTACATGACCTTTTTGGGTTTACAACATGACACAACTTTGGCTTATGGGGACAACTTTGTGAATAGCCATCTAGAGTGTACTTTTAGTAGTTTATTCAAGCTTTCTATAGACGATACCATAAGGTTCAGACAAACGTTGAGCAAGTTTATATGAACTTGTGAATGATCAAACAAAATTTGAACGAAAATATAGAAGAATATTACAAATGAATCCTTACTTTGGCAAATTCCCTTCAACACCTGATTGATGATTGATAATTAAATGCATTTTTTAGGGTTAGTTTACTGCCTTACCTTCGGGTGGTTATTGCTAGCATGGAATGGGGTACATTAATTCAACATTTGGAGTCATAATGATCTATGAAGAAATCTCCACTAACACTAATGGTAACTAGGTCATTATGGACGTATACCCAATGATGAAAGGGGAAAAGAAAAAGGTTGACAAACCCATGACAAATGCAAGAAAATTAAGGGAGAATGAGTGTCAATATTACAAAAAATCCAACCAGTAAAAAAAGAAATGCTTTTGGAACCCCAATAAACTAGAAAACAAACTAAAGGAAAATAGTAAGTAACAATTAATGAAGTGGCAGCACTATAGATAAAACAAGGGAATTGGACAAAAGGAAAAGCATAGGGCACTACTATTATTAGTACATTTTTACTTGTTATACTTGTGGACAACAAGGACATGCTTCCACTAATTGCTTGTGGAAGGAAGAGACTTAAGAAATTATAAGGAAAAGACACAAAATCATAAATCTACAAGGGGCCTAATGAAAAGAAGAATGAGGAGGTGATTGTTAACATGGTGATGGTTATCACAACAAGAAAGCACTTAAGGAGGTAGCCTTCCAAAAAAAGGAATTGTTCAAAAGAAAAAAAATGCCAATTTGGCAAGAGGAGGAGAAATTCAGAGAGTTGATGGTAGATATGGTCTAGGAGTTGCAAAAAAAAAAAGTCCCAAAAGTTACAATAGGAGGTAATTATTGTCCCAGACCAATCTTGATCCACTAAATGGGTAGTGTCTATTATGGAGCGCCCTGAGGTACTACCTGCTCCAATAACTTCGAAAGTCAAGGAGGAAATGGGACAACAAATATTAAATAACAAAATTACTATCACAAGCTTGGTGTTATCTATTTTTAAATGCAAAATCTTGGTTTTTTGCATTGTTCTATGATTCTTTAGAATGTGCACCCCGTTTATTTTTTCATCATTCTCTCTAGAACACCATATGGACACACATGTACTTGAATATTCGATGCATCAACATTTAAGGTGGAAATTGGTGAATTGGAAAACTTGTGATCAAATCTAACAAATCTGCCCCCCCCAATCTTCCCAAACAAATCCACATATGCACTTTTCATTATTTTTGTTTCTTATTTCCTTTAGCCTTTTTCAAGCTATCAAAGTAACTACCTTCACACAATTTACTTTGTGGCCCTTTTCCCACACAATGAACCCCTTCACAAACCAAATCATGAATTCCTTTGGTGATTTGGTCTATACCATAAACTTGCAATAAAAGCCTCATTAAATCCTTCTTTGTTTCTAGGTGAATTGGTAGTTTTGAACTTGTTAGAACATGGTAAAAAAGCCTCAACAATGTATGCATTAAACACAATGTGTGCAAGACAATTTGCCTTGGGGTTGAGCCCTTCATTATTTAACTTCCTAACTATCTTGAAATATTCTTCAATTTGATATCTATACTCCATGTGATCCCATGGCAAAAATTCAAATTGAACCTTGACCTTTCTCAACTTTTAAGAATTTTACCATGATTCAATCTTATTTCAAAAAATTCAATTTCTAAACTTTCTTATGTGATCTCCCATGAAAGTTTTTTCACATTGCCACGATGTAAGAACCACAAGGAAGGCAATTTGACAATTATTGGTAAATATGCAAAAACCAAACCTCATCTAGATGATTAAAACAAAAGTCAAGTGTATTGGTTTGATTGGAATTAAATTTTAAAAATCTTGCATTTTCATCCTTGTGGTCAATAATTTTTTTCTTGTTGCCATATTAGCATCAAATAATTCAAATTCCCTTGACTATTTTGTAAGCAAAGGACCAAAAGGTAGGTGTGGGTCATTATATTGTGATTATACCCTATTATCAACACAAAAAATGGTGTGAAGCCAATTGTATTATTCAATAAAATTTAAGGAATGCAAAATTTTAATAACGTTCTTATGCAAACATTATTGTGATTGGATAAATCAATCAATCAAGTGAAAGAAAAAGTTCACATTAATATTAACCATTCTTATATATTTATACATGAAGAAAATAAGTTGTGAATCAAGGTGATTGAATCATTTAAGAAGAAATTATTTTGTTTCAAAGATGAATATATAAAGATAGGGCTTAAAAATGCAAGAGGGTCAATGAAAGGATCATAATAGTTGTGTATTCATGTATGAACTATGCATGTGCCAAAATTGGTCTAGATCATTATGATTTCACCAAATAGATGTATGTAATTCTTGCAAGATTAAAAACTCAAACAAATCAAGCTTTTGGAGTGCACTCATTTTGCCAATAGACATAATTTTGCATTTTCCAAAACCAAATACAATCACTCACATTAGGTCTTTTTTGGGTTTAACTGGGTATTACTAGAATTATGTTCGAGGCTATTCACAATTAGTTGATTTGCTATTTGAGTTGACAAAAAAGGACATTGACTTTGTATGGAATCTGGGTTGTTAACAAGCATTTAAAGCGTTAAAGGGAGCATTGGTTGATGTGCATGTATTTATATGGCCTAATTTCAAAAAACAATTTTGGTTTGATGTTGATTGGTCACCAAAAGGTGTTGGAGCCATCTTGTCACAAAAGGAGGGCAAGCTTGAAAAAGTAGTGGCCTATGCCAACAAGAGTTTAATAGAGGCCCATAGAAAGTTTCACCCCATGGAAGGGGAATGCTACACATTGATATGGGGCATTATGCATTTCATGTAGTACCTGCATAGGAACCATTTTATTTTATGAATAGATCACAAATGACTTGAATGGTTGGCAACATTATTAGATGCACATGGCAAGAAAGGTAGGTGGATTGATATGTTATAGGACTTTAGTTTCAAAATATTGCACAGACCAAGGCTCAAACATACAAATGTTGATGCATTAAGTAGAAATCTAGTGGGACTAGCCACAAATGATGATGACTTTAGTGAAGAAATCCAGGACATTGGAAATATATGAACTAACACACCTAGGCAAAAGATGAGATCCTTTCTATTCAAATTGGTAAGGGTTCAGAATGGTTCGGTTTTAGGAAACAAGAAAAAAAGCTTGTATAACATCATGAATGTTGTTTTGGCATCAATCAATGGCCTTATGTCGGGAGTCATCATGTCTATGTGCTTGATGTTGTACGAGAGGATTATCAACACAAGGAGCTGGCTCCACATGTTGAGGAAAATGAAGCAACAGATACAAAAGGAGGTGAGATTCTGAAGGATAATGATGTGAGATAGGCACTGAAGAGAAATAGACCTTAGTACTATGACAAACATCAGTAATTGGAGCTAGTATTGGCAACCCAAGAATTGTTTGAATTTGGTGAGCATGACTTGATTTATACAAGCTCTGATGAAAAGGAGAAGTGTTAGACAAACACAAGGGATAGTGATATCTGGAAGGACATAACTTGCATGACATTGTTGCACAAATGAACATTACCAAACATGGTTGATCTTGAGGAATGCAAGAGAACAAGGAAGAGGATATTGAACTATCATTGGCAGGATCAAAGACTTTACTTTAAAGGGTTGTTTGTGCCAAGGCTAGAAGACCAAATGGGATTGATAATCCAAATGCATGAACATTTGGGACATTTTGGAGAAGAAAGGACATTAGCTAAGATCTACATGAGGTACTCCTACCATAATAGGACAAAAGATGTAAAATTAGTTATAAAGTTGTGTCAGTAGTGCCAAATGGTGAAGAAGGTGGGTAGTATTCGTTCTGAAGATGAAAAGTTGAAGAGTATACCAATTTGTGAGTTGTTTTATAGGATTGCCATGGACATTGCAGGACCATTACCTAAAACCAGGTCAAGAAACAAATATATTCTAGTGGCCATTGACCATTACTCAAAATGGTGCGAAGCAAAAGCGATTATTAATCATGGTGTTAAGACTACAGCCAAACTCTTGGAGGATGATATCATATGTAGATATGGAATTCCCAAGTTTGTACTAATTAATAATGGAGGAGAGTGGGCAATAGAGTTTGATGTCATGTGCAAGGACTACGAGATTCACCATCAACATACAACACCTCAATGGCCATAGTGCAATGGGATGGCTAAACATCTAATTAAGACTATTAAGCATGGCATCACAATGTTATCTATAACACCTGAAAATGTGAATTGTAAAGATGAACAATTGGCTAAGGTTATGTTTGGATATAGATGTGGGATTCAGACTAGCACTAAGTTTTCCCCTTTTTTGATATTGACTGGGTGCACACCATGCCTTAGGGCTGACAACTACCTACATTCATTGACTGTGGTGGTTGATGACAGCTCATGCAAAAACTACTACAGAACAATTTTTACAAAAGATGAAGTTGATAGCAAGCATCCATGAGAAAGTTTTTTTCAATGTAGAACATGTAGAGCAAAAGCAAAAAAAGACCTATGTTACCAAAAGAGGGAAGCAAACCTTTAAAGGATTAGTTGTTAGACAAACAATGGTTAAAATGAAAAAGCCAGGAAAGAAAAAGGCTTTAATTTCCAGCTGGGAAGGTCCATACCAATTTGTTGTGCATGCAGATGGGATTAGAAATCTTCGTTTTGAAGAAGGCAACAAAATATGCATCATTAAAGATGTTGATGGAAATTAATGGGAAAGATCCCGCATGGTTTTACAAATCAATCATGTTCTACAAGCTTAAAGAAGCTTAAGGACTCAACTTTTTAAGGAAGGGAGGGTTTACATACGTGATTGGATAGGAAATCACTTAGATCTCTCTAATGTGAACATTACTTCGTTTTAAGGTTTAGGTTTTGTTTTGAACGGCCGTCAACTTTCTTCATGTAGGCGACGAAGTTTATATCATCGCTATTTGTTAGTGGTTGTGAGTAGGAAACTTTGTTGTTTGTGTGTTATGTGAAACAAGTAAGCAATAAACAATGGGTGGCCAAGGGTGTTGCCAACATGCAAGGGAGACAAGAGATAAGATGTTGTTGGACGAAAATAAGAAAAGGAGTTTGAGGGCAAAAAAGGACATGTTTGTTTTTTTGTTGAAACTATTGTAGTTTGTGTAGAAGTAAAAGCTTGTAGAAAGCTATAGTTGTTGTTTGATTTCCACTGCGCCAATGACTACATCATGGCAAGCTTTGTGTTCTTGCTAGAGTTAGAATTTATAAAGGGTTAATGTTGAGGGTTGATGATGCTTAAAGGAGGTTTAAGCTGTAGAATTAGGAGCATGTAAAGAAGTGCATCTACATGGGACCTTAGTGGAATCTTTCTTGAAATCCAGTGGGTAGCACATACATAAGAGTGAAAGCCAGAAACCTTAGTGGGTATCCTTGGGTTGGACATAATGTGGGTGAAAAAGGAACCATTATTTTTCACAAAATTATGTTTTTCCTGAGTAGTTGCAAGCCAATTTGGCATATCTTGTTTAGTCATGGTTCATACCTAGAAGTCGATTTGTTTTTAAAGCTAGACCAAGCATTTTTTTACATTATTTCATGTGGTAGAAGGATGGATAACCTCAAGCCAGACCCCATTAATTCATGCACTCACAATATGTGAATTTGCTCCTCGCAATAGTTGAAGGCTACTATTGTAGCAATTTAGGAGAGGTTAATAGGTATGTACAATCTAGAAATTCTCATGGTATGGAGAATCAAGTATTGTAGTACTGAAGAACCAAAGTGTTGTGATAGTTCAAGTTTGGCAGGAAATGAAATGTAAGCATTGTTGCTAGAGTAAGGATTTGTAATCAGGAGATGCTTTCTTTACCCCTTTTCTTTTGGTTACAACATGTCTATTCTCTTCTTGTAATGAATAGCTTGATTTTTCCCTTTATATTGTCAGGACATTCACTACCCTAAATTTTGCATTGTATCTTTTGAAATGTGGAAGGTCCAGTATAGCCTCTTAGATAGGTTGTAATGGACCTTCTTGGAAGACCCAATACAATCTAATAGCATGTATTAAACCTTCTACATTTCAAAAGGTACAATTTTCAAGCTCATTTTTTCAATTTAAAATATATATATTTATATATATATAAGGAAGGAGAAAAAAAAATTATGCTAGTCTTTACATAGGTCAAGGGTCTTAAAATAAACCCTTCTGGATTTGAGATGCCAGCCCAAGGTTGATAGCTCAAGGTTTTTTTGACTTGTTCCTTTAGCCTATTGGCTTCAAGTTGGGATTTTAAATTTGGAAGGGTTTATTTTTAGACACTTCTCCTATACATAATCTAGGATAGAGTTTGCATATGTGGACTTCATTGTTAAACCTACTTTATTGGTTGCGTGACACACCCAGCCTCCCCCATTATTGTCATGATTTTTTTCATGTTTAGGCATTTCATGTTTGTTGATTTCACACCCAATGCCTAATGCCTTATTTAGTAATTTTGTGACAAATTGATTTTGTCCCCTTGATGCATAAAGCTACAATGAGCAAGATTGACATATAGGGCAAAAATGTTGGATCTCAGTCTAAGGATTAAGACAAAGCATGGAAATTTGCTTTTTTTTTTGTTTTTTGACCTACATTGCATTATAGTGCCCACTAGTCCAATGTTTGTGAAGGAACTCGAGCACCTTCTACCTAATTAATTTCCAAGGTGAACGCCTATACTATCACCTTAACCTTCTTGATTGAGCCCTCTTAGAGATAATAACTTTTGTATGGAAGCACATAAATGTTAAATTTGAACTCAGAAACCCTTGATTTTGTCTAAGGATGGGATATCTAAAATGTTTATAGGCAACCCAATTATTTTTTACGGTTCTACCTCAATATTGATATAGGTGTTAGTTCACCCAAGGCCTAACGATACCAGGTGTGGAGACTATATACGATCCTATGGCCTTGTAAAGGTGGCCTTGGGTGTATTAACACGCACACTCATACCATGGTAAAAACCCCAAATTTCATTTAAATTGCTTCTAAACATTACCCATGCTTAACAAAATCAAGGTCTTTGAATCCAAATCTAACATTTCTTGGTTTTAATTACTTGGGTGTTTAAATTATTAGGTTTTAAAAAATTGTCCAAGTTTGGTTTCAAAAAACCCAATGATGAGTAGTTATGAGATGGTGACAAGGGTTTGGGTATGTGATTTAAATAGGTACACATCTTGATTCTTTAACAGAAACCCTTTCAACTATACTCAGGTTATTTTACAATGGATTTGACAAATCCCTTTTGAAAAACAAGTCTTGGGTCTTCAACAAAATACAAAGCCTGGTTCTTTGCATTTTGGAAGCAAAGCACAAACCACATTCAAAAGTTTTGAAATTTAAAAACATGGTTTGTAAAACACATTTACAAGAACAAACAACCTCTTATAATCTCAAGGTCATGGTGGAACCTCAAGTTTTTTAAAAATTCATCTTTTTTCTTTGGAAAATTTATTACACAAATATTACTTTAAGCTCAAAGGCTAACCCAAGTTGTGAATTAGAATGAAAGTTTTGTCACATTCTATGGTTCTAATTTTAGGCAACTCCTCTATTCCATCTTTCATCCAGCCTTTGATACACATTGTGAAAAGATTGTAACAAATTGGAAACCAGAAACATAAGACAAAGACATGCATGATAGACAAACATAATACATATGACACATAAACCATAAAAGCTAAACACATAGAAGACATAAGAGCCGTAATAAACTTCCAAGACACATCATTTATAATAGATTTCCAAAACACTATGGATTTTCAAAAGACATTAACATAAAATCAAATACACTAAAAACCAAGAAACGAGTAAGATTTGACATTTTTTGTGGCTTCAAGTGAAGTCAAATTTTTTTTTTAATGAATTTTTTTAGTATTGGGCTACACATGGTTGACATAAAATTGAAAACACAAGACACAACAAACACAAACACCCACAAGAAATAGAAAATTAACAAAAAAAAACACATTTAACAAACCCCAAAGCAAGACACCAAGACTAGTGAAATCAAATGTATATAGGTAGGACATACAAAACACAATAGTTAGACTTTACCATTTTGCACCCCAAAATTTCAAACAATCAACCCCTTCATAGTGTGGAACCATGGAAAATTTTGCCCAAATTTTGCCACCTTGAATGATGGTTCAATTGATCATCTTCAATTTTCAACCTAACACAAATCACAAACAAGCCCATCAGTCATCAACCACCTACACATAGAAAAAAATTGAAATAAAAAGGAATCATGCAAGCCCAAAAAATTTCACCTTCGATTTCGTTTTCAAAATTCAACTTTTAGCTATGCCACCAAATGATCAAATTCCATCTCACATGCAAATGCAAAGTCAATGGGTTTCAAGTAGCCAAATTGTGGGTTGAATAATCATTTTTTGTTGACAAGTATCAACTTGTCCATATTGTTTGTTTGGACATGGCATCTATAAAGTGCAATCAAAATTCCAACAATGAAAAGATTACATTCTATTTTGATTCGGCTAATTAGGATGCCAATATAATATTGCATTAGTATTGCAATGATTGGAAACTTTCTTTTTTTTGTGCCACCAAAACACATTTGCAATTTTTTGCATCAATAGGATGTCAATGAAATCCAATATGCTCTTTTGACATGAGGTCCTTATAAGTTTATGTACTTGTCATTGTGATGTGAAACATATTTTCAAAATTGATTTGTGATTGAAGATTTTCAACTTCTTCCACATTGCCAAGTATCAACTTGTTTGTAGTCTTCATAAATTGGAGCCTTTTGACTACAAACAACATTAGATCCTCCAAAAAACCCACTTTTGTTGCATCACCTTTTTTGATCTTACTAGTAATAGAGAAAAAACCAAATATTGTAAATGGAAATAGGCATGTGGATTCTTTTTATTGGGTTCATGATCAAGTG
>Ga0116230_10007838_pt1 | contig 10544 bp, 11 predicted proteins | sample S1TSphfallax_3_FD_88678 | JGI IMG/M metagenome (GOLD analysis project Ga0116230, IMG submission 88678) | Host-associated microbial communities from peat moss isolated from Minnesota, USA - S1T2_Fd - Sphagnum fallax MG | ecosystem: Host-associated > Plants > Peat moss > Unclassified | place...
AGCGGCGGCGGCATCTCGTGCATCTCACCGCTGCCTCCGTGGCAAGTCCAGGCACCGTACGAGACGCTACCGTTGCTCACGACGGCATACAGCACGGCGTGCGGCTCGACCGGCGGCGGGCGTCTCCTCCCCGATATCTCGCTCGAGGCCGATCCGGAAACCGGCGTCGGTGTGGTCGCGAACGTCGCCTTCGGCGGCGTCACGCAGAACGTCTATGGGGGCACCAGCGTCGCCGCACCGGAGATGGCGGCGATGTGGGCCATCGTGCTCAGCGCATGTAGTAAATCGCCGAGCTGCGCGACCGCGACGGGTGCGAAACCATACCGGCTCGGCAACGCAGCACCGTTGCTCTGGAAAATCTATCAGACCCAAGCAACGTACGAGTCGTCGATCTACGACGTGACCTTCGGCGCCAACGCGATCGACCCGTGCGAGTACTCGGGCTCTCCGGGCTACGTCGGCTGCGCGACGCCGGCACCGCTCCCGAGCGCCTACAGCGCGAACGCCGGTTGGGATGCGGTGACCGGACTCGGCGCGCCGTTCGCGAGGCATCTGATTTCGGCGGTCGTCGGAAACTAACACCACCTCGGCTTCGAACCCCACGATACGACATGCGCTTGCGCTTCTCACCGGAGGTGGAAACGCAAGCGCATGTTCGCCGCGGGAGCGGAACGTCAGCGTTTGAACAGCGGCGGGTCGGTGATCCCGGTGAAATTGCGCGACCCGAGCCACTCGGTTTCATCGGGTGTCAGATTCGCCGCAACCCAGTCTTTGTGGACGCGCGTGACCAAGAGGCGATCGGCCGCGCGTAACAGCGGCGCGAGACGTCGAGAAATTTCCTTGTTTTCGAGCTCGCTCTCGACGACCCACGACGTCTTCATGAACGCGTAGGACGGTCCGAGCGACTTGATCTCGGCTTCGATGCGCGCAACGTCGTCCGGCATCCGAATTCCGCTGAGCTCGTACGAAATGTAGTGGACCACAACGCTCCCTCTCGCCGTCGTGATTCGCGCCGTTGGAACGAATCCCGGCCGGCGTACATCACAGCTCGTCGACGGGCCGGGAACTAGAAACGATCAGCGAGCGTCTCGCGTCGTAACCCGACAAAGGCGCTCGTTTTCGTTATAAATCGCGTTATACTCGACATATGGATACCGTGATCGCGGCGCGCGCGCAAATGGGGACCTCGCTCGCCTTTCACATCGTGTTTGCTGCGCTCGGCGTCGGCTTGCCCCTGCTCGTTTTCATCGCCGAGGGCATGTGGCTGCGCACCCGCAACCGCGCATACTACGATGTCGCGCGCACGTGGGCCAAGGGCATGGCGATCTTGTTCGCCGTCGGTGCGGTATCCGGCACGATTCTCTCGTTTGAAATCGGCCTGCTTTTCCCGGAGTTCATGCGCTACGCCGGCGGCATCATCGGCCTGCCGTTCGGACTCGAGGGCTTCGCCTTCTTCATCGAGGCGATCTTCATCGGTCTCTACCTCTACGGCTGGGACCGGCTCTCGCCGCGCGCGCATTGGCTCTCGGCGCTGCCGATCGTCATCTCGGGCCCGATCTCCGCGGCGTTCATCACGCTGGTGAATTCGTGGATGCAGATGCCGACCGGCTTCCGCGTCGTGAACGGCCACGTCACCGACGTGCAACCGCTCGTCGCGATGTTCGCGCTCCCCTGGCGCACCGAGGTCTCGCACGGGACGCTCGCCGCGTACGTCTTCACCGGCTTCGCTACGGCCGGCGTGTGCGCGCTCGCGTGGCTGCGCGGCAAGCGCACGCCGACGGTGCTCGCCGGTCTCCGCATCGCGATGATCGTCGCCGCAATCGCGGTGCCGTGCCAACTCGTGCTCGGTGACGTCGTCGCGCGTTTCGATGCGGATCACGAACCGGCGAAGTTCGCCGCAATGGAAGTGCTCCAGCACACCGAGCGCGGCGCGCCGCTTTCGGTCGGCGGCATCCCGACCGCCGATGGCGGCATCACGCACGCGATCGAGTTGCCGAAGATGCTGAGCCTGCTGGTCGCGTTCGATCCGAATGCGGAAGTGACCGGACTCGATCGTATCCCGGTCGACGAACGCCCGCCGATCGCCGCAACGCATCTCTCGTTCGACGCGATGGTGGGCAGCGGGTCGCTGCTCTTTCTCGTCGCCTTGCTGTGGGTCACCGGCGTGTGGGCGAAACGTCCGCTCGACCGCGTGCTCGCGGCGGCGATCGCCGTCGCGCCGCTGCTCGCGCTCGTCGCGCTCGAAGCCGGCTGGTTCGTCACGGAATTCGGGCGTCAGCCGTGGATCGCGCACGGCATCCTGCGCACCGCCGATGCGGTGACGACGTCGGGGCATCTCGGCTTGCGCTTCTTCAGCTTCTCGCTGATGTACGTCGTACTCGCCACGATGTGCTGGTGGTTGCTGCTGCGCGTCGGTGCGGCGACCGACGTCGACACGCGGCCGCCGGTCGCCGGCACGACGGTGGCCGCAACGTGATCGCGATCGTCGCGGTCGTCGCCGTCGGCGGCGTCGCGATGATCCTCTACGCGGTGCTCGGCGGTGCCGATTTCGGCGGCGGGGCGTGGGATCTGCTGGCGACCGGTCCGCGCGCGCAAGCGCAGCGCGATGCGATCACGCACGCGATCGGCCCGGTGTGGGAAGCGAACCACGTCTGGCTGATCTACGTGCTCGTCCTCTCGTGGACGTGTTTTCCGCCGGCGTACGCCGACGTGGCCGTGGGTCTCTACGCACCGCTCTCGTTCGCGTTGATCGGCATCGTGCTGCGCGGCGCGGCATTCGTGTTCCGCAACTACGCGACGCAATCGCGCACGCTCATGCGCTCGTGGCAGATCGTGTTCGGCATCGCCTCGTTGATCGCGCCGTTCTTCCTCGGCGATGCGATCGGCGCGCTCGCCACGGGATCCTACGCGTGGACGTCGCCCTTCGCGCTCTCGGTGGGGCTCTTCGCCGTGGCCGTCTGCGCGCAGATCGCCGCCGTCTTCATCGTGCTCGACATCGACGACGACGCCTTACGCGACGATTTTCGCCGCCGGGCCGTGCGCGCGACGATCGGCGTGTGGATCCTCGGCGTCGTACCGGCCGCGTTGACCGTGACGACGATGCCGCAGATCGTCGATGCCTTGCACGGGACCGCGGTGGTGATCGCCGTGGTCGTTGCGGTGCTCGCCGGCATCGCGGTGATCGTCGGCGTACTGCAGCGCCGCGATCTCTTCGCGCGCGCCGCGGTCGCGATCGAGGCCGCGGCGATTCTCGGCGGCTGGTACGGCGGTCAGGCGCCCTACCTGATCCCGCACCGCTACACGTTCGCGCAGGCGGCGTCGAGCGAGCCGATGATCGTCGCGTTCTTGATCGCGACCGGCATCGGCTTCGCCGTCCTCATCCCGTCGCTCGTGTTGCTCTTCCGCGTCTTCAAGACGCCGTCGCGCATCGCCGTCAACGAAGGACGCTGATCGCGCGCATACGAATGGGCGTGGGTTCGGTCGCGGGGGATTAGCTCAGTTGGTAGAGCACTTGCATGGCATGCAAGGGGTCAGGAGTTCGAGTCTCCTATCCTCCACCACCGAACGGCGAAGTTCGCCGGGTCATCGCGGCCGCGGGGCGGCCGAGGAAAGTCCGGGCTTCACTGGGCAGGGTGCAGGCTAACGGCCTGTCGGGGTAACTCGAAGGAAAGTGCCACAGAAACATACCGGGTAAACGCAGTTTACCGTCTCCGCAAGGAGACGTGCTGTGTTTGGGCGAGCTCGTCTCGACCAAACACCTAAGGGTGAAATCGTGAGGTAAGAGCTCACGGCGTTGCACGGTGACGTGCGCGCGCGGTAAACCCCACCTGAAGCAAGATCGCTCGCATTGCCGCGCACGCCGCGGGAGCCGGCCCGGCTCAACGAGCTGCATCGCATCGAGGTCGACGGTAACGGCGGCCCCAGAGAGATGATGACCACCGCCTGGCGGAACAGAATCCGGCTTACAGGCGGGCTTCGCACGTCTTTTTGCCCGCCATGTCGAACGAGCCGGCATGCCGACCGGGCTCTGGCGCGCGCTGGCCCTCATCGTTGCGACGTTCTCGCTGATCGTCGTGATCATCGACGCGGCCAATTGGCGATTGGATACCGACGAAGGCTTTGCGACCGGGCTCGTTGCCGCCGACGGATATTCGACGGTGCGCGACGTGACGGGACGCGCGGCCGATACCGGCGGACTCCGTCCCGGCGACCGTATCCAACCATCGAGCGGCAGCTACTCGGACCGCGAGAACTTCAGCGAATGGCCGGCGGGAACGGTGTTGCACTGGCGTGTCCGCCGCGGCACGCAGACGTTCGAGACGACGACGACGGTCGAACCGTCCACGCCCGCCGAGCTCGCGTTCTTCGTCATCGTGCAGTCCTTCCGGTTCGCGATGATCCTCGTCGCGATGGTCATCGCCGCCCGGCGTCCCGATGCGGCGGAGGCGCGTGCGCTCGTCACCTTCATGACGACGATCGGCCTCGCCGCGTACATCGCGCCGCCGTGGCTGCCCGACCAGCTCTTGATCTGGGCCCAGGTGCTGAAGTACCCGCTGATCACGGTCGGCCTCGGATACGCAGCGATGTTCGCGTGCCTCTTTCCGGCAACGTCGGGCACCGGCGTACGTTCGATCATCCGGCGCATCGCCGTGCCGCTCGCACTCGTGACCGCCGTCTTCTCGATCGCGACGTCGCTTGCCAAACATACGTTGCTCAACGGCGTCTTGCCGTATCAAGCGATCGTCACCGCCGCGATTCAAGACGTCCTCTATCTCTTGATGGGCATGATGGTCGTTGCGTTCGCGATCGGCGCGATCGCCGCGCGCGGCCCCGACCGCCAACGCGCGCTGTGGGCGTCGGGATCGGTGATCGTCGGTTTCAGCGGCGTGATCTTCAACATCGTCGCGTACGTGCTCGACGCGAGCTCACCCTGGATGCAATACCTGCAGATCTCGATCATCGCGATCCCGCTCGGGCTCGGCTACACGATCCTGCGCCATCGCACGATCGACATCGGGTTCGTGATCAGCCGGGCGCTCGTGCTCACGGTGATCTCGTTCATCCTGGTCGCCGCGTTCGGATTGATCGAACGGGCGATCGGCAAACTCTTTATCGACGAGTCGCACATCGCGAGCCGCTCGGTCGAAATCGCGCTCGCGCTCGGCCTCGGCTTCTCGCTGCGGACGCTCCACATGCGCGTGGAGCGCGCCGTCGACTTCCTGTTCTTCCGCGGCCGCCAGCGATCGCTCGCGGCGCTGCGCGCGTTTCAACGCGACGTGTTCTACATCGAGTCACCGGCCGCGCTCGAAGAGCAACTCGTCACCCTGCTCATGCGCCACGCCGACGCGGCCGGCGTGACGATCATCGGCGAGAGCGCGGCGACGAACGACGACCCGCTCTTCGTGCGGCTGCGGTCGAGCCGTCAGCCGGTGAAGCTGCGCGATACGGGAACCGCCCTGCACGGCGAGTACGCGTTTCCGATGGTCGTGCGCGGAACGCTGACCGGCGCGCTGATCGTTGCCGCGAAGCGCAACGGCGAGACCTACGATCCCGTCGAGCGCGACCTGCTGGCCGAGATCGCGGAACGTGCGGGCATTGCCCTCGACGCGTTGCAGACCGTCGCGATCCGTCGCGAACTCGAGGAACTGCGGAGCGCAACCGGCGGGGCCGTTCCGGCGTTCTAGCGAACTGAAGACCATGGCGAATTTCGATAAAGACATGACCGTCGAGCAAGCGTTTAAGACGCATGCCGGCGCGCGGCGCGTTTTCGCCCGCTTCCACCTCGGCGGATGCTCGAATTGCGCGATCAGCGAGACCGAGACCATCGAACAGGTCAGCGAAGGCTATGGCATTCCGCTGAACATGCTGATGGCCGATCTCGAGAATCTCTTCGATCAGCCCGCGCTCGCCGTCGGCGACGTGGTGAAGCTGCCCGACGAGATCCGTGCGAAGGTGCCGCAGCTGGCGAACGTCCCGGAAACGGGCAAGGTCACCGATCTCGCGGCCGGTGCCTACACGGTCGAGTTCGGCGACGTGCGCCTGCAAGGGCTCGCCGAAGACTTCATCAAGGTCGAAGCCGCCGCCGTCTAGCGCCGGACCTCGGCGAAATGCCCAACGAAAAGATCAATCCGGCGGCGCTCTATGACAGCGTCCGTTTCGGTTTCTCCCACGCCGCGCTCGTCACGGGTGGTCGCACGCTCGAGCTCGCCGGACAAGTTGCATGGGACGGCGCGGGCGAACTCGTCGGTGCAGGCGATCTGGCCGCGCAGACGCGTCAGGCGCTCGCCAACCTGCGGATCGTCCTCGCGGAGGTCGGCGCGACGCCGGCCGACATCGTCCGGCTGCGCACCTACGTCGTGAACCACAGCCTCGACAAGCTCGGGATCGTCGGCGCGGAGATCGGTGCGTTCTACGGCGGCGCGTTGCCCGCGCCGAATACGTTTCTCGGCGTGCAGGCGCTCGCGATGCCCGAGTTCCTGGTCGAGATCGACGCGACCGCCGTCATCCCCTAATCGAGCGGCTTGCGATCGCCGAACGTCTCGTCGGTGCCGTGCCAGTACGTCAGGTGCGGCTCGCCGGGCTTCCAACACAGATAGATCGGGCGTCCGTCGCGGATCGACGGAAAGTCCAGCAGGCCCAGATCGATGTCTTTCACCACGCACCCATAGGCCTCGATGCGGTTGATCAGGTGAACGATCTCCGCCTTGAGATCGGTGAAGCGACGTGAGGGGCGACGGGCCGTGACGCCGCGCGCGGCGCGCAACGCCGGGTCGGTCTCGAGCAGCCGAATGGCCAACTCGCGGCGCTTCTCCCACAGCTGCTCGAGCAGCGGCGTGAGGACCGGGATGAGGGCGTTGGCGCGTTCGGGAGAAAAGACGTGCATATGCGGCGTCTCGTCATCGTAACGGGGCTTTCGGGCGCGGGCAAGAGCCAGGCCATGAAATCGTTCGAAGATTTCGGCTTCGCGTGCCTGGATAACGTCCCGCCCGTCCTCGCCTCCGCGTACGTCGACCTCGTCGCTTCGAGCCAGCGCCCCTTGGCCGCAATCGCGCTCGACGTGCGGAGCGGCGGATCGTTCGGCGATCCCGTGTCGACGCTCGACGCGCTCGGCGCGGCAGGCTATCGGCCCGAAGTGCTCTTTCTCGACGCCGACGATCAGACGCTCGTGCGCCGCTACAGCGAGACGCGCCGCCGCCATCCGGTGGCGTGCGCGACGCTCGTCGACGCGATCGCGACCGAACGGGCGGCGCTTGCGGCCCTGCGCGAGCGGGCCGACTTCGTGTGGGACACGACGAACTTCAACCAGGCCGCGCTCAAGGAGCACATCGCCTCGGCGTTCGTGCCGGACGCCGCGGAGTACACGCGCGTCAACGTGCTCGCGTTCGGCTACAAGTTCGGCGTGCCGCTCGACGCCGACTGGCTCTTCGACGTTCGCTTTCTGCCCAATCCGCATTACGTTCCCGAATTGCGCCCGCTCACCGGCAACGACGCCGCCGTGCAGCGCTACCTCGCGGCCGTCGCCGATCTCGAGCCGTTTCTCGCGCAGCTCTTCGCGCTGGTCGACTTCGTCACGCCGCGCGCGCGCGCCGAGGGCAAATCGCAGTTGACCTTCGCCGTCGGCTGCACCGGCGGCCGGCACCGCTCGATCTACGTCGCGCACCGGCTCGCCGCGCACCTCGAGCGCTCGGGCGAACGCGCCACGGTCGAGGAACGGGACATCGCACGATGAAGCGGCCGATCGATTTCGCGCGCTGGTTCTTGCCCGGCCTCGGCGTCAAGCGTTGGCTCATCGTCGCGGCGCTCGGTGCGGTGCTCTTCGTCAACGGCGTCTCGCGCTGGCTCACCGACGAGGGCGCTCACGTCGGCATCAACGAGCTCGTCGACTGGATCGTGGGCGACTTCTTCCCACCCGCCGATCTCTCGTACGTGTTCGCCGGCGTCGGCGTGGTGCTGATTGCCCTCGGCATCTGGCGCTGGCTCAACTCGATCGTCACGGCGGTGAGGCCGTACGGCACGGAGCGGATGATCGATGCATTGATCGAGGGGCGCCTCAAGCGCGGCTACAAGATCGTCGCGGTCGGCGGCGGCACGGGCCTCTCGACGATGTTGCGCGGCCTCAAGAAACACACATCCAACCTCACCGCCGTGGTGACGGTGAGCGACGACGGCGGCAGTTCGGGGCGGTTGCAAAAAGAGCTCGGCGTCCTGCCGCCGGGCGACATCCGCAACTGTCTGGTCGCACTCGCCGACGACGAGGCGCTGGTCACCGATCTCTTCCGCTACCGCTTCACCGAAGGCGACGGGCTCATCGGTCATTCGTTCGGCAACCTCTTCCTCGCGGCGATGACCGGTATCACGGGCAACTTCGACGAGGCGATCAAGGTGTCGAGCCGCGTGCTCAACATCAAGGGTCGCGTGCTGCCGGCGACGCTTTCGGTCGCGCGCCTCTGCGCGCGTTTGGTCGACGGCACGATCGTCGAGGGCGAGACGAACGTCTCGGCGTCGCGCACGTCACCGATCGCGAGCGTGTACCTCGACCCGGGCCGCGCGTTGCCGCTCGACGAGGTGATCACGGCGATCCGCGAAGCCGATGCGATCATCCTCGGACCGGGTTCGCTCTACACGTCGATTCTGCCGAATCTGCTGGTGGAACGCGTGGCGCGCGAGATCGAAGCCGCGAACGCGGTCAAGCTCTACGTGTGCAACGTGATGACGCAGCCCGGCGAGACGGACGGCTATTCGGCATCGCGTCACGTTGAGGCGCTGATCCAGAATTCGGGCGGCCGCGTGTGCGACATCGTCGTCGTGAACGACGAGCTGCCGCGCAAACTGCTCGATGCGTATGCGGTCGAAGGTCAGCTGCCCGTCGTGGTCGACAAGCCGCGCCTCGACCGGCTCGGCGTGCGCACCGTGCGCGCATCGGTGATGAGCGAAACGCAAACCGTTCGCCACGATTCGGAGAAGCTCGCCGCGGTGCTCATCGGCATCATCGATCAGCAGATCGCGCAACGCGCGTCGTACGTGAAGTTCAGGCCCACGGAAGCAGACGAGCGCATCGAGCCGCTGCCGCACGGATGAGGCCGGGTGCGTCGCGCATCGCCTGCGCGAGGTCGAGCGGCCCGGCGACGATCGGCAGGCAGACGACGCCGCGCGCGAAGAGCTCGGGCTCGACCTGCGGATCGATGCTGCCGCCGAACGCGATCGCCGGAACGCCGGCCGCGCGCGCCAGTGTCGCCACGCCGTCGACGACCTTCCCCGCCAAGGTCTGCCGGTCGATGCGCCCCTCGCCGGTGAAACAGCGCGCGGCGCCCGCCAGCGCCCCGGCGAGTCCGCACGCCTCGGCGATCAGCGGAAACCCCGGCGCGAGCCGCGCGCCGGCGAACGTGGCGAGCGCATAGCCGAGCCCTCCGGCCGCGCCGCTGCCGGGCACGTCGCGCAGGTCGTGACCGGTCGTGCCGGCAGCGCAGTCGGCGAACCGTGCGAGCACCGCATCGAGTGCCGGTACGTCGTCGGCGCCTGCGCCCTTCTGCGGGCCGTAGACCGCGCTCGCTCCGGCGGGGCCGAGCAGCGGGTTCGTCACGTCGCACGCGACGTCGATGCGTACGCCGGCGAGCCGCGGGTCGAGGTCGCGCGCATCGATCGTCGCGAGCGCCGTGAGCCCGGCCGGCGACGGAACGAGCGCGCGACCCGCCGCATCCAAGAAGCGCACCCCGAGCGCCACAAGAGCGCCCGCACCGCCGTCGTTGGTGGCGGATCCGCCGATGCCGAGCACGATGTGCGTGGCGCCGCGATCGAGCGCATCGCGCAGCAGTTCGCCCGTGCCGGCCGACGTCGCATCCCAGATCCGCGGCGCCGCTTCCACCAGCGGCAGGCCCGAGGCCGCCGCCATCTCGATCACCGCGCGCTCGTCGCGCAACGCATACGTCGCCGCAACCGGTGCACCGAGCGGACCGCGCACCGTGCGCGTGTGCGGCCGTGCCCCCGCCGCGAGATAGACGTCGACCGTCCCTTCGCCGCCGTCGGCGACCGGAATCAGCGTCAGTTCGGCCGCATCGCCCCACGCGTCGCGCAGACCGGCCGCGATCGCGGCGGCGACGTCGCGGGCGCTCGCGCTGCCCTTGAACGCATCCGGCGCGATGACGATTCGCGGTCGCGGCCTCACCGCGACGGCTTACGCCGGGACGACGCCTTCTTCCGCGTCGAGCTTCTCGAGGTTGGCGCGCTTCTCGCCGACGAGCCACCGGTTCGCTTCGTCGCGCCGCGGCTCGGTCACGCGGGCGCGAATCCAGGTGAGGATCGCTTCGTCACTTTCGCACGAATCGAGCGCGGCGTCGAACATGCGCGACGTGATGCCCCAACGGTCGAAGACGCCGCGATCCATCGGACACGGATACAGATAGTCATGCAACGTGTCGTTTCGCGCTGCCCGCGCTTTGTCGAACACGCGCCCTAACCAGAGAAAACCGCCGATCTCCGTTCTGCCCGAGCGCGGAAAATCGCGGCCGCTACGAAAATCCGTTGCCACGTCGTCTCCTCACGCCCGC
>Ga0116230_10007839_pt1 | contig 10544 bp, 13 predicted proteins | sample S1TSphfallax_3_FD_88678 | JGI IMG/M metagenome (GOLD analysis project Ga0116230, IMG submission 88678) | Host-associated microbial communities from peat moss isolated from Minnesota, USA - S1T2_Fd - Sphagnum fallax MG | ecosystem: Host-associated > Plants > Peat moss > Unclassified | place...
GGGGGGAAAGCTTTTCTGGTGTGAGGTTTCTTAAAGCATGCATGCAATCCAAATTTTCATTTTTCAAGATTAGAATCGAAAGACTCACTGATGGTACTCATATCATTGCAAGTAAATTGGAACAACAAACCAAACCATACAAAATCTAATAATAATAATAAATTGTTCAACTAGATTTTGTTTAGGGTTTAGGGTTTTGCAATATCATAAGAGGAATCAGACAAGCTTAATAACACCCACTAATCACCTAACCAATCCAAGTTTGCACAGCCCTCTTCACAGAAGTGAGACTCCATCAGACTAAACCAATCCAATTCTGCATTTCAGAGCTACATTAGAATAAACGGTAGAACATATTGTGCATTTTCCACAGTCTGACAAATGGCATTGTCCTCCTGTCTCCATTCCCAGAAAGCATCACCACATATGTCACACTATAAATCCATGCTAATTGAATTTTCAAAGCAACGAGCTATTCCCTCTTTGGCCGTTGAAACCTGAATATTAAACGAAAGATGGAACGCAGGGAGTTCCAAATGGATGAGTACCAGTGGTTGTTGGATGTCTCTTTGGCCAGAGGCGGTTCTGGGGCTTTGAAAAGACCCTTGTACATTTCCTTTTGCTTTAGATAAACCTCTCGTTCCTGTTGAGCAATCACCCTAAGCTCACGTACGACAGCTTTGTCCTCAGGCACAAGCTTCTGCACTTTTTCAAAATCCTGCTTAGCTGTATCTGTTTGCCCTAATTCCAGACGTGCTTTTCCTCGACGGAACAATGCCTTGCTGTTATCTTCATCCTCTGTTAGCACCTGCATCCATCCATCCAGGGCTCTTCCTCATGTTAAAATACCGAGGTGGCAACACAAGAGAAAAACCCCATCTGGTAAAGAAAGGTCCTTGATTACACAAGAGTGACCTATTTTCTTTAGGAATAGAATGCACGGGGGGCCTCCTCACCACTGTACAGTGAGCAATGACTTCCTCAAAACGATGAAGTTTAAGCATGCAAGCAGCTAGGTTGAGATGACAAGGATTCTTGACTGCATTTGCCATGTCCCGGTACTTCCCAAATAGCTGGAACATGAAGTCATCCCCCATGAAAGCAAGAGCCTGTGGATCCCCCTCCCAAGCACCCAACCAGGTCAAAGGCAACTACTAGTTTTGCAACTGTTTCAACTATGTTACCCATTTAGCTAATGTGGTCTTCTCCTGTCAGTCACCTACTGGTCTAAGAGCAGCTCCACCAGTGCTCACTATGTGGCCCTGCACTGGAAACTTTGGATGAGGTGCAGCAGTCATATCCAGTGGGCCCACTGGAAAAATGCACATCTTCCAAGGGCCTGGAGGAGCCCTGGAAGTGTCTCATAAATACAGTAAAATTGTATTTATTGACTGCTCCCTGTTTCTGATTGGCTAGATAGTTTGATTGGTCCAGGTGGGTTACTATTAGTTGTCTCCCACATATTTGCAGTCCCAGTTTTAGTTTAATGCATGGTGTTGGGAAAAAGTAACTAACTAAACTTGAATGTGAGAGATTTTTGCAGGGTCTAAGTAGAATCTGAAGATAACAGGTCTACCATTTCATATTGTTGCATTGCTGCTGCTATTTTCCCTTCTTTGAAAAGCTCATTGCCATCAACTTTCCTCCGGTCTGCTGCCTCAATGCGCTCCTCCACTGTCATTTCACCTCGCGGCCTCCCCTGCCATGCCCAATTTCTCAGACTTGAATATCCGGTGCAAAGATCACAAGCGAAGCTTCCAAGCATCATCACCTCCCCCGCAATGGATGATAGCAAGCAGAAGAAACGAGGAAACTACTACTCAGAATTTCATAATAACCCAGGGCTTTGAAACTTTTCTACACAGAAAGACTTACTTCTCTGGCTTGCTCAAAGCCAACGAGCTCAACCTCATAAATAACATCCGCCATTGGAGGCACATTTGGAAATGAGAAGCTGCCTTCCTTGCCATATGCAAGCTCATGGCCAACATGAAAAAGCGCACTCTCACCTGCATTCATACTGGCAACTCCAATTGCCAGGCCTTTCAGTTGTGGTTTCTCTGCACCATCATCAGTTGAGAGATTTGGGCTTTCACGTTAGGGTGGGTTTTTCCAGCATTTGATGAATGAAAGCAAACACCAGTAAAGGGTACAAAAACAACAACAACATTGAAGTAAAATTTTCCTCCACAGGTCTAAAGCTCACCATGGCCAAGATGGAGCTCCGTGGGTTGTTGCTCTAGCCAAGTATCCTCAAACTTGTGCATGGTGCTTTCAGTCCATGCTCGATAATGCACTGCAGCCAGCCAGCCAGAGGGATCATAACAGCATCATCACTCTCATCTCCAACACTCTGCTTCCATGAAAACCCTAAAGCCTAAAGACTAAACCCTTCCTGCAGATATTAGGGCTTGAAACCCAAGAAATGCTTGTCTGTTTTCTGTAGAAACTAATAATTTCCAAAGAGCCCAAAGATGCAACAGCTTCCATGTAAACCATAAACCCTTCCTGTACAAATTAGGGCTTGAAACCCAAGAAATGCTTGTCTTCCGTTTTCTGCAAAAACCTAATAATTTCCAAAGAGCTTGAAGATGCAACAACATACCAAAGCAAGTGGAATGCCGAGGAGGAGGGGCATCCCCATGACCTTCTTTCATGATTTGCTTGGTCACCCCCTGTTGCAAAACCTGGACCTCTGTGTTGACTTGGGGTGGCAGATTTTCATCTCTCCCTTGTGCTGCTGCTGCTGCTTCATTTCCTACAATTGACTCCTGAACTCCTCCTCCTGCTCCTCCATCTTCATATGCCACAGAAAGAATACACTGCAGTCTTCAGCTCCGGAAAAACTTTCTCAAAATCAATTCCACCAGCTCCAAAGCCACCACCTTGACCTAACCCATGATCCCAATCCTTCAAAGGAAACATACCAAAAGAAGACTCTCTCCCTGTGGTGTTTACCAAAAGCAATGCAACTAATACAGATTGGGTATGTTCTAAAGGATTCAAGACTATTCTCTCACCTACAGATGTGCTGGAATCGTCCACTGCCGGATGTTCTCCTCCTCCTCCTCCTTCTCGCATCTGTAATCCAGCGCCAAATTCTTCAGGTGTGCCTGATTCTTCTTCTTCCTCGGGTTCAGAGGACGCCATAGTTCCCAGATCCGATGTCATATCAGAAACCCACTCACTTACCTGCTGCACCACTTCCCCTTTTCTCGTCTCTCCCAAACTCAAGCAATTTTAGGGTATGACCAGATTGGTATGACCTGAGGCGATATATGCAGTACGTACCAGCCTCGTGCCAATACTTGCCTGGTATGTAGTAGGGCTCCTGAGGCAAAAGGTACCATCTAGCCTCGTACCAGTACCTGCCTGGTAGTGGTAGGGACTTGAGGTAATACCAATTTAATACAAGGAGTGGAGTTCGAAGGAATTTCTTGTTTCTCTTGTACAAGGTTAGAAGAAGCCAGGATTTGATTCTTGGGTCGGATTCTAAAATGGGTCTCAAGCATGATTGTGTTCCTTGGATCATCATCATGGAATTGTGAAAATGTCGCTTGTAATCTTCAAGAGTAGAGAAAAAGGGATTTTGGAAGCTTATTTGAGGAGGTCCAGATTGCTTTTATTGCTGGTAACACACACATGCATGCATGCGATGGATCGGAGGAGTTTTGCAGCGATCTTTTTTCTCTCTGTCTGAAGTGTATCTATCTCTGTCTTGGAAGCTTCATGACCCATGTTGGTGAAGATGGGTAATCATGATCATCATCTCAAAGGGTTGCTGCTGCTCCTCCTCCTCTTCTTCTTCTTCTCCTCATTCCCGTCATCATCCTCTTGTACTTCCGTGACGATGCAAGATGGGTTATCCTTCCAACAACTCCTTTCCACAAACTCCCGCAGCTTTGAAATATCTGGTGACATGTTTGTGAAAGATGGGTTACCCTTCCGAATCCTTGGAGGCGAATTGCACTACTTCAGGATCCTCCCACAGGTAAGAACTAAGGACCCATTTGCACTACTTCAGGGTTCTAGGGTACCACCCAATTGCAGAATTTCATTATGTTTTTTCCTGTGGAAAAGAACCCATCAGATCTCTAAAGAGTTTGCAAACCACTGAGCCTTGCTGTGATGTGGAACTCTTTGAAGTTTGGTAAGTCAGGCATTGAAAAAAAAAATAAAGATGAAATAAATTGTTGTTGTTGTTGTTGTTGTTGTTGTTGTTGGATTTTGCCACAAATGGCAGCTGTGGAAAGACAGATTGCTTCGAGCCAAGGCATTGGGTCTGAACACCATTCAAACTTATGTGCCATGGAACCTACATGAGCCGGATCCTGAGATGCTCAACTTCAATGGCTTAGCAGACCTTCCAGCTTTTCTTGAGCTTGCACATGAGCTAGACTTTTTGGTCATGCTTCGTATTGGGCCCTACATTTGTGGAGGTATATGAAAACTGAAACAAATCTTAAATTAGGCAGTTCTTTCTTTCATGGGATATTTATGCATTGTGGCATACCTATTGCTTTCAATGTTTCTTCTTTTTTGGTGAATTTTTGCACCACAACAACAACAACAAAAATTATGTGCAGATTGTGCAAAGGGTTCTTTTGGATTTTTTTGCAAAAGTTGCCATTTTTTGAGGAAAAACACTTCGAAGTCACCACATTTAGAAGCTGAGGTCATGGAGGTCATCTAAACAAAGCAGGATTCTCAAAAAGTTCTACTTTCTTGCCTGACATCTAGCCAGATTTGGCTCATTAATGTTGTGGATGGTCGCCAGTCCACCCACTTGACAAAATTGAAAAAACCAAACCTTGATTGCTTTGCTGTTGACCTTCACACTGTTTTGTTGAGGATTTTTATTCTTATTTTCATTTTTTTGTGTTGGCAGAATGGGATTTCGGGGGATTTCCAGCATGGCTCCTTGCACTGGAACCTCCAGTGCAACTGCGCTCATCAAACAAATTATTCTTAAACATGGTGCACACCCATCTTCACATCCCTCCTTATCCTTGTCAATTCCTTTCCCTCAGGAAGGAAGAAGAAGATCATCATTTCACAACTGCTGTTTCAGGTATTTGGAAAGACATAAAATTTCTTTCCAAGCCACTTGTGCAAGAAGATATCATCATGTGCAAAATGCCTGTGCAGGTGGATGAAAGCTTTTTTTTTGCAGACTTCATGTAGCAGCAATGCTGCTAGATTAGAGAACACAATACTGACTCCCAGATTGTGGTGCAGGTGGATAGATGGTGGGATTTGTTGCTGCCCATACTGGCACCATCACTGTACACAGCTGGTGGCTGTATCATAATGATCCAAGTACTCTCTGCTATGCTTTTTCCAAGTCAGTATATTTATTTATATATTTAAAGAAATTCTGGTTTGTTCACAAATATCCAATTGTGTTGTGCAGATTGAGAATGAGTATGGATCATTTGGAAGTGATCATGTGTATTTACATCACCTGCTTGATACAGTCAGGGAACACCTCGGGAATAATGTCATCATGTAAACTCAACAAACTCAAACCCTAATAAATACCTTAAACCACTTTTTTTTCTGTATAGTCTTTGTATACCTTCCCCTACGTCCAATCCTCATTGCTGGTTCATGCTGCTGCTCAGTTATACAACAGATGGAGCAGCTGTGGAGAATCTTGAGAATGGGAGCCTTCAAGGTTATGGAGTTTACACAGGTGTGTCTAACCAATAGCAAAACATGTATGCCTGTGACCTAATTGCTTTGTGTTTGTAACCAGTGGGATAGCAACTCTTGCTTTGAATAATGCATAGCAAGCTTTAGGCTCAAATCTGTCATGATTTTGTAGGTTTTAGGGTTGAGGGTTTGAGGGTGTAGGGATCATGGACTACTGTGACTAAAACATGCAAACATAAAGTCAAATATAACTCCAATGTGTGTTCACAGCTATCGACTTCCCAACAGGCTCAGATCCATCATCAGCATTTGCACTGCAGAAACATTACAACCCTGCAGGGATGTCACCCCCTTTATCAGCGTAAGTCCATTTTTAGTCATTTGCTGTTGGCTTTTGTTTCTGGGTACTTTCCTGCAGATGCTTCAGTAGCACAATTAAGAACTATGTGTGTGTATAGGGTTTAGGGTACTAAAACCCTGGGGCCAGGGAATGTTAACAAGTGTCTTATTATGTTATTTTTTGAAAGGTATTTAAGTAATAATTATTTGAATTTTATATGTATATGAACTGCTTGAAACCATAGACTCTGGATAAATCCAGAGTATATATATATATCTACATGCTCTTTGATGAGTGTGGAGCTTGGGAGGATGATAAGTTGAACAATTTGACAGGGAATTTTACACAGGCTGGCTAACCCATTGGGGCGAACGAATTGCTCAAACAGATGCAGCAAGCACAGCATCCGATTTGGACCATGTCTTATCACTAAATGCTTCTGTTGTACTATATGTAAGAGAGCTGCATCATATGTCTCTTATGTTAGGGTTGTCTTTTTTTCATCAAGGGTACAGGCTTAAGCATTCTGTGGATACATCTGTGAGATGTTTCTTATATGAGGGAACTGGTTGGGCAAACTGTGGCACAGATGGTGCACGGAGGAACCAGTTTTGGGTTTCAAAGTGGTGCCAACACAGGGGCTTTCTCATTTGATTTCCAGCCCGACATCACCTCCTATGACTATGTAAGCTTTGATTTGAGGACTGATGGGTAGGTAACTACAAAACTGAATTTTATTTATTTATTTGTTTATTTTCCCCCTTGTTCTTCTTCATACACTTCTAATGGCATTTTGCAATTTCTGCAGCAATTGAAATCTCTGATGTCGGTTTATATCAGGATGCACCCATTGGAGAAGCTGGTGATGTAAGCAATGCCAAGTTTCAAGGTAACCATTGCATTTAACCCACCCTAAGCTCTAAATCATCTGACCCATACTTAACACCCATCTCTCCTGATTAGACAGGAATGCCTTTGTTGTTTGCTCAAACCCCAAAACCTAATTACTATTCTTCACATATGTCTGTTGGCTTTTGGAGCTGTCAATAAAAGTCAATCCATCATTGGGAGAATACTGATTCTGTGGTTTTGGTGTGTATTTTTTCAGCAATTAGAGAAGTGATGAGCAGGTATGTAGTCGGCACACTGCCAGATCCACCTCCCCTGCCAGAAAGAAGAGCTTATGGGTTAGTCGCAATGGACATGCTAGCATCTTTGTTTGATTTGCTGGAGTCTTTGAGCCAGCCTCCGCAAGGAGTTTCTATGGACTGGCCTGTACCAATGGAACAACTCAAGCAGGCATGCTAAACCCTAAACCCTAAAAGACACCATTTATTACATTCTTATTAATTTTGCATCCTTCTTAACATTGGTTTACAGAATTATTGTCAACCACATTGCACTCACAACATCATGGGCTGTTGTGTTAACCCAGTGAATTGTTTGTCATTGATCCAGGCATCTGGGTTCATTCTCTACCGGTCAAAACTGCCTGCAAGTGTGCAACCGGGTAGCAAACTCTCAGTCGTGCAGGTCAGTCAAAACTGGTGTTTTTGTCATCCATAAGATGCACCACTCTCAGACAAGCTTATTTTGCAATCCTTGTAGTTACAGGAGACACATGCAATGTCAGGGGTTAAGATAGCTTTGCCTTGTGAGATATGCAGCAGGTACTTTTGTTTCCCAAGTCCATGAACTCACCACTAATTTTCTTACAGACATATTGGAGTTTAGGGGTTTAGGGTTTAGGGTCTGCAGTTATCATCTCTATGCTTTCCTGCAACAAAAGTTTTGTGATTGAATGCTAGTGTGCATCGTGGTTGGCCCCAGGTATATGATAGAGCTCAGGTGTTTGTTGGAAACAATTCTGCCAACCGCATGTATCTGGGGACTCTAGAGCGCTGGTCTGCTAACTCTTTGACAGTTGCTACTGCTGCAGCTCTGCCTGGTTCACAACTTGACATCCTGGTATGTGCAAAATGTTGTTGGAGAAATGGTCAAAACTAACCATGGTGTTTGTTTGCTCTAAACATCATCTTTAGCTAATTTGTTCACAGCAGGCATTCATAGGTTCAATTCTTTATTGCAGCTTTGTGCATGGCATTTGCAATCTGATGAATTGACGACCTTTGTGTTCAAAATGCAGGTTGAGAACATGGGCCGAGTTAATTATGGACCATTCATGGGTGAAAACAAAGTTCAGTCACTTCCTTTGTGCAAACCTGTATTTCCATGATATCTCAGTAAATGGAGGTTTTGTGCACTAGTTTAGGGCTTAGGGTTTAGGGTTTTAAACACAGAAATTACGTGGACACAAACTCTCTTTCCTAACCTTCCTTGCACGACACTGCTTTCAGGGCATCACGGACGCTGTATTTCTGGATGACACACCTATCCTTGGATGGACTGCATACCCAATTGAACTAAATGACATTTCAAAAAGCACATCCAACATCATGACAAGGAGAAGAATGTATGAATCTGGAGTGGAGGCTATGACATCAGACCCTGACTTGGCTGAAGACCTGCAAGTTGGGGGTACTGTCAACCTATGTTTTTCTCATCTTTTTTCTATTATGAAATTAGTCACAAATTGGGCAGCTTCAATGATCTGCAAAATTTGTGTGGTTCTCAAAAATGGTTGGCATCTCAACTCCATTCTTTTTGTGCATTGTTGACAGGAGGTGGTCCAGCATTCTATCAAGGAGTGCTGAAGATTGAGAATTCCCAAAAGTCGGCAGACACATTCATATCATTCCGGGGGTGGACAAAGGGTGTTGCATTTGTAAATGGCTTCAACCTCGGTCGCTTCTGGCCAGTATGCTGCTTTTACTCAAAAGCCCCTTTTTGTCATATACAATATATATACAACAATGAAGATTCTAGCAATACAGTAATCAGAGTTCCAGATAGTGAGATCATCATGGTTATCTGTAAATTTTCTTTTGAGTTCCTTAATCAGGGGAATTTTATGAAATTCATATGAATGGGTGCTCTACCTTAAACACTAAAGCATAACACACCACTCACTTTGGGATGTGTCTTAATATTCATGCCTGACATTTTCATGGAACAGAGTGTTGGCCCTCAATGTACCTTGTATGTTCCTGCACCTCTACTCCACTCAGGTGACAATGAACTGGTGAGTTCTACTTTCCGTAAAAACTGGCAATATACATGTCCTTAAAACCAAAATCCATTATTCCAGAGTATCTCCATCTGTGCACAACTCTTTTGCCTCTTGAGGAAATGTTTTTCTAGATCTATTATTCATTTTGTATCCATAATGTTGCTTGCTGATGGTTATTATGCTCAAAGAACATGAAATGGGAAGTTTGGATCAATAGGCTTGTTGTGCAGCCACCTGCCTAGTGATGAAGCCTGCTTCCAAGAGGTGGCAGTAACTGAGAGCTTGGACCATTGGGTCCTCACTAAATTTAGGCTCTCTTTTGGGTGTCATCATAATATATCCATTATGCAAAAAGACTCATTGTATGGTGTACTCTGATTTGAATTGGGTCCATTGTTGCACACTAAACCCAGATCTTGTTGGAGCTTGAAAGCTTAACCTCAGCCACCACACCAACAGTTCAATTTGTCAACAAAGGGGACTTCACATGTGGTATCAAATCCTCGTAAGCTCTCCTCACAATACCATAAGCTATTTTATTATTGGGAAAAAATGGCAGTTCAGATGCCACATGTGATACTTTCTCACAACACATGTTTGTGACATTGATGATTTGTGCAACTTGTCAATTCACAGGTTAGGACGTTGACATGCCTTTTTCCACATTTTCTGCACTGAATGTTGAAGTCGATTCTCAATCCCAATTGGGTGATCCTCGACAATGCTCAAGGCGTTCTCACATGTATCCTCAACCTATCCCTAGCTTGTACTTAACATTCATTTGAAGCTTTCAATGCTTTGGAGATCTAATAGGGGTCCATTGGAGTTAAGATTGGGGGATGCAATGTGTCATTTGCAACACCAAAGATGAGGCTCCAGAGGCGCTCCTTGGGGATAAATAAACTCATAGGTGAATGTATGTCCCACCTTTATTCTCTTTGCATGGACAAACATGAAAAATACACAAATGCACACAGATATGTAGCATTCAATGGCTATGGGATTTGGATGTGGTCATGGGACTAAATATTAACCTAGTTGGAAAAACATGATGTCTTTAGAAAGATCTGAATGGCTCTTCAAGATGCCCCAAATTTCCATAAAATTTGATCCAAATCATGATTAGTTTTAAACTTACCCAAAGGCTGCAAATAGCAACCACAAACAACCTATCCAGAATCACTCTCCTTGAAGCTCCACATGCTAGCATATGTAACCAAGCATGTTCAATCTAAATATCAAAACTACCTCAACAAAAATTCACTTTTGTGTTTGGAGGACCTCCCCCAGCAGAACATCCCACTCCAAGCTCTCCAAGATGGTAAAGAGGTTTTTCATAATAAAGTTATCCATAAAGTTTAGCTAACACAACATTGAAAGTTCATGATTGTCAAATTCATAGGATGGGATCACAAAGAC
>Ga0116230_10007841_pt1 | contig 10543 bp, 13 predicted proteins | sample S1TSphfallax_3_FD_88678 | JGI IMG/M metagenome (GOLD analysis project Ga0116230, IMG submission 88678) | Host-associated microbial communities from peat moss isolated from Minnesota, USA - S1T2_Fd - Sphagnum fallax MG | ecosystem: Host-associated > Plants > Peat moss > Unclassified | place...
GTCTGTATTTCTTGTAGATGGGGGGAGGATTACTGCTACACAAGATCTTTGCCTTTTGTGTTCCAGTGAGTGAAAGGGATTGTGAAGTAGAGATATCAAAAGGAAAGTACAACTTGGGAGCATGGAACATTCAACAAGAACTCACACTTTTTTGTCACAACATTGGAGACCTGTTTGTGGTGCCAAACACAATTTTTATTTTTTATTTTTGGAATATATCTGCATGTTATGTCCGGTCTGGTCATGGATGAGGACAATATGCAGTTTCTGAGGCAGCTAATTTCTCTCATTTGATTGATTGCTTTATTCATGCAGGGACCAGATCTGTAATGTGCAGCGCTTGATACATTTTCCATCTGTTGGTGGTGAGTGAGAGCTTTTTTTTGTGTTGCTTTCAACAAGATCCTGAATTCTTTTCCAACTCCAGAAAGATTTTATTGTAGGTTTAAGAGATTGAATAATCATGTGTCTTAAGTGGATCCCTTGTCGTAAACTTATCTGATGTTGTGACAGTTTGGAGTTCTTGAAGTGGTGGATGAGAGATTCTGATGCTTTGAAATTCTCCAAATGGGAAACAGGTCTTGATAGTAGTGCTCGTCCTGTCAGTGATGAGCTGGAGCATTCGGGTACATCTCAAGATGATGGTAATGCTGTTTACCATTGTGCAGTGTTTTCTTTTCCCTGGGTGTTGTGAATAGCCCTCACTCCATACATATTATGCAAGTTTCAACCAACTACTGTTTGAATTTTCGGTTACTGCGTTGAACTCTTTAAGGGAACACAGGTTCATAGTGACTACAAGTTCATTCATTCCAATTGATTCATGCCTGCATGTGTTCATAGATGATGCATTTCATGAAGGTGGTGGAGGTGAAGTAATCGACCTTCCCCCAGCAGAGCTTGCAACACTTCCTCAGATTGCAAAGGTGGGGGGCACACCCACCCAGGTCCATCCTGTTTTGGAGTTTTTTCCTGTGAATACCACCAGTGAAGTACGCAAGGCAACAATGTGTCTAGAGTGGATTGAGAACATGGGTTTTGATCTGGAAGGTTGATGCTGTGAATTTCTTTGCTGTGAGCAAATGAGGATCTTGTGTTTGGAATTAAGTTGTATGACTTTGTGACCTTCATGCAGACAATTGGGGAAGTCTTACCTTTCAATCGAGAAAGGGTTGCAACAATGGTCGTTCGAGATGTAAGTGAACAAATTTCTTGGTTCTTGCATATGAGTGTGGGAACATTGTTAAGTGCAATTGGTTGATGTTTTTATGTCTTCCATTTTGTGAATAAGATAAGGGGGAGAGGAATGCCCATGAATGGCTTTTTCTTTCCTATAGACTCTATTTAATCATTTTTCTTGTCTACAAGCTTTACAAGGACTGCATATGGGTGCTTGACTTCTCTGAGATGTCATCTTCCAGTTGCACCACAAGCTAATTCTCTCAAGGTGCATTGTATGGTTGGTGAAATACAGCAAACATACATCCACAAGCTGATGGAGATCTTTCGGATTTGTGAAGAACGGGGGAATACAGAATGTCTACGGTTGATGTTCAAAGTTGTGAAAGGATTGAGTAAGTCAGGACTTGCTTGCCCCCTAAGGGTTTAAGGGATTTAGAACCAAGCATTGCTCTTATGTGTTGTAGTATGAAGTTTCTTTGTCTTGAATTGAACCTTTATGATGATGTTCTTGGCTGTAAAAGAGGTGGCTCCCAGTAATATACTAGTTTGGGAGCTCTACAGCACCAATGCCCCTCGCACTGGCTGAAATTTTAGTTCCTTTGTTACTGAAATCAAGAGTGAAGTGCTAAATCTGGCTGTATCCCTTGTGAAGTTGTATGATCCCTCTTCCATCAGATCCACCTGGATCCCCTTTCATTGTCAGTGTGTTAGTTTATTTTAATCAATGTGCTGAACTCAGCTGGCAGATGGGAATTGCAAGACCATCATGATGGTGGTTTTGAGACTTAAATCCTGCATTGTGATAGTGCTGCACTGAATCATGGTGCAGTTACTTACTGAATGTCTCTCGTGTGTTTGACATGTTTGTAGTCTCCTTGAATGATGGCCACATCTTTGATATCATCTTCAGTGATGAGTACATGATGGACATTGTCGGTGCTCTGGAATGTAAGTTTCAAAAGCTTAGTTTTTTTGTGTATTTTCTTTATTTCAGGAATTTGATGTGCAATTTAACTCCTTTTGTAGTTTGGTGGTCCCCCTTTTGTAGTTACCCCACTTCTCTGTCCAGTTCTGTGTGCATCACTTTTATATGGGTTTGAAAAATTGCTGCTCCGCATGGTCTCTCAATATCTTTGATGTGCAGATGATTCAGAGCTGTCCACCCACCAAGACCACCGTAAATATTTGAGGGAGCAAGTTCTCTTCAAAGAGGTATAATTATTAGCATTTCTTTAGGGTTTTCAAAGCACCCATTTGAATTCTTATCCCTCGGGTCCTATTCTTAGCCTTACTTTAGGGTTTTTAGAAGACCCATTTGAACATGTCCCTTGTACTGCTCCTGCTCTTCTGTTCAGTGAATGTGCACTTGTATGGCAACTGTCCTGAGCAAAGAACAAGTGAATCCATGGGAGTTTCAAGCTGGGAATAAGACCTCGTCACTTTGAAGTTTATATAGTAGTATAGTGGATCATTGGCATTTGGGCATAGACAAGATGGCTTATACATATTATGTCTACAAGATTGCAGAGAAAACTACTCTCTCTCTCTCTCTCTCTCTCTCTCTCTCATTCTCTGTCTCTCTTGAGCCCTAGTCAGACTGTTAGGCCTTGTTTTCGCAAACCATCTTCAGGTGGGACATACTGATTTCTGTTGCAACGCACTCATGGGAACACTGCTAGCTGCAAATACACTCCTCACAAGTAAAGATCTAGATGGGATTTCCAGCTTATGGAAGCAAACATCTGTTTCTGAAATTGCAGGCTGTTTCTATTCATGACCCGGCAATATTATCAAAGATTCATCAAACATATCGCATTGGCTACATCAAGGTGATTATTATATAACCAAACTTGCCATATTTTGTGATGGCTTTGTGGCAATGTATATTTATTGCATTTTGTGAATCTTCTAAGCAGTAATTTTTTTCCTTGCCCCATATCAAACTCAAAAGGTGGTTCTGTGGTTTTTGTGCATGTGGGGTTCTCTTAGTTTTTCAGTTCACAATCTGAAGGAGTGTGCTTTAGTTTGCAAATGTATTAAGTGTTATATTGTCTAGTTGTGAAGAAGCATGAATTTCTCCAGGGCAGGCTGGTTTGTACTGAAGTTTGTGATATTACCTGCTGTATGGCAGGATGTGATATTACCTAAAGTGTTGGATGAGCAGACATTTGTCACCATCAATTCCATCATGCTCTTCAATAACGTGGCAGTAAGTAGTTTTCTCTCTCTGCTCGAGGATGGTTTGTAACTTTAACATGTTAGGGTTTAGTGTTGGGATGGAAGAGATGTGTACATTTTGCCCCCCCTTCTTGTATCAGTTAGCTGATTGCTATGTAGCTGCAGTAGGACTCTTTTGTGTCATTTCATGCTTCCCTATAATTATTTGTAAGGAAGGGGTACCTTGCACTACTGTTCCTGTGATGATTTTGCATACCCTGATTGATGTAGGATGAAGATTTTTGTGGTGGGTACCTAGCATATACACTTGTAGTCAATCTTATGTTGTACAGTCTTTTGATTGGGAGCCCGGGTTGCTTTTTTGTTTGACACAGGTGGTTTCATCTCTCCAAAATGATTCTACATTTTTGTCAGAGCTGTTTTCCAAGCTACGATCACCCGATACATCTGATCGATGCCAACGAGACCTGGTAGGCTGCAATTTTCTTTTCGACATTGCTTACAGTTTATGTGTGCATGCATGCTTCTTAGATGTCTGTTATCATGGACCATTAATCAAACAGCAGCATTGTTGTTGTCCCCCCACCATCCAGAAGACGTGCAGGTGTGGGCACAAATATCTGGCTAGAGTTTTTTTTTTTCAAGGGTTGGGGGGGTGGGTCTGCTGCTGTCCAACAGGTGCTATTTATTCAGGAGTTCTGCAATCTGAGTAAACATCTTCAACTTCCAACTCGAAGTCAGCTTTTCAGGTATGGCTACTATATTCTACCTCTGTTGCTCTTCAGTAGGTATCTTGTTGTACTTTCAAGTACTGAGGAATGAGGTCATTCATATGGGAAATTCAGTTGTAGTGCAACTTTTGATGGGATTTCTTGGTTGCTTCATGCCAGGAACTCAGATGGAAATGTTACTGTATTGAGTTTTTTTTTTAATTCAGATTTTGGAAGTCAACCTGCATTTCTGTCTGGCTCTACAATCTTTTTTGTTTAATCCATTTGGTTGATGAAGGGCTCTCTTTCTTTGTTGTTTTTGCAGCACTCTGGTCAAAGAGGGTCTGTTTGATATTGTAAAGACCACCCTTGAGAGCAGTGATGAAAGCATTCGGCTCAGCGGGTTCGTTTCTACTTGGATGTTGTGTAGGAAAGCTCATTCTATCTGTCATGGGTACATATGGGGTAGTCTTCTGAGTTGCCTTTTTGGTTTTTCTCTTGTTTTGTTTTTTTTGCCCTTCCCATAAAAAAACTATGCATCGTTTCCTATCTTTTTTTCCTAGTCCATGTTCTTTGGGGTCTGTTGGGTCCCCAGGAATTGAGGAGAAATTGAGACAAATTGTTTCTTTTACTTGACCTTGGTCCCCATCTTTTTCTAGATAAGGAGCCCCTCTGAGCATCATTTTTGCTTCCAAATGCATAGCATTGCCCCGTTTTCTGTATCACATGAGACATTTCTTCTTCTGTTTCAAAGTTTTGGAGGCAACAACAGAAGTTGGTTTTTCCACTTTATAGGTGTTTTTCCATGGTGTCAGTCATTGTGAGTCATAGCTTGTCAGATAAGTACAAGGGAACATATGCAAATTTTCTGTTGGAATTTCTTGGAATATGCAGTATATGCATATATTCCACAGCTGGCCAGTAGTCTTGGGTTGTGAAGTAGGTTGTTGTGCTCTTTATGATTTTGATGGATGCTGGGTGGATGGTGATGACAGGTGTGACATATTGATAGTCGTACTGAACCATGACCCGGCCTTGCTCCGCACATTTTTGGTGCACCAGCCACAACATACTCTCTTCAGTGAATTGGTTGGGCTATTTCCACACATTGATTTTGTGTGATTTGTGTCTGGGAGCTGAAACCATTGGTATGTTTATTTTGTGGAAGGAATGACGTTGACCAAAATGGGCATCATCATGTCCCTCTTTCTATGTTAAACTGAGATAACAAAAAACTTAACAGCAGGAGTTCTGGAAACACTGCAGGTGTGGGGGATGTTGACTCAAAGTGAAGGTGGCTTGCAAGCACAGTTGTTGGAAATCATGCGGATGCTCTTGGACTCAGAGACTATGGACACGGTATTTTGTCCTTTTGCCAAGGGTGTTTTGGAAGAGAGATCCTGTCCTTGTTATTTTTGGGTGCAGCTTTCTTGTTCTTTGTTGGGATTCTTTGAGTGCATTCATTGGCTGTGTTTCTGAATCCAGAATGCCCCAACATCAGTCTTTAGAGTGATCACTGTGGAAGGGATTGGTGTCTAGTTCTCTTGACCGCTTGGGCAGATTTTCCACTCATTTAGGTTTGTCTACAATCTATTCTTGTCCAGTGTCATCTTGCCTTTCCCAAGCCTTTCTGGGTGTTGGTCTGGTTCTTTCATGGGCCACTTCTCTGGTCATTTCCTGCCTAGGTAATTTGTAATGGTAGTGTTCTATGGGAAGTTGGCCTAGACTAGTTAGTGTATGAAGATGGGAAAAATCTACCTTAGTCTCAATTGTGGCATGCCCCAATGTGTGGTCTAATATGATGTTCACACAAGTGGAAAAACTGCTGATAAGAATGGGTTTTACACTGCCTGCAGCCACAAGTTGAAAAAAGCCAATTTCTGGAGGTGTTTTATGACAAGTACATGGATCAAATGGTTGAAGTGCTCAAGGCTGGATGTCCACCAGAACCAGGCAGCAGAGAGGTCCTCAAGGATTTGAGCAAGTCTGTTGGGAAACAGTTTGTGCTACCAAGTGACAGAAACACACCACCTGAGATCCTTGGAAATATCTGCGAGCTCATGTGCTTCTGTGTGCAACATCATCGATTTAGGATTAAGTGAGGCATCGTCTCTTTCTCCTCATGGTTTTGCTATATGGCTCTGCTATGCTATTTGTGTTTGTCAAGCATTTACTGACAGTGCTAAATGAATGATAGATGCCCTTGTCAACTTCCCAGGACAAATTGTGGAAGGCAACTACTATGACACTATGCTGTTTTAACCTGACATTGTCTGAATGGGATTTCCATGAACAGGTATTATGTCATGCGGAATAATGTGGTTCAGACAATATTGAGGTTGACACGCAGGAGGGAGAAGTACTTGGTTGTGGCAGCTGTTCGTTTTTTGCGCACGTGCATTGCTTTGAAGGTTGGGTTTTTTCCTACCAACATGACTTCCACTTTCTCATTGATGTGGACTCAATCTTGAGGATTTCATGTAGTAGGGGAAAGGTAGTGTCAGATGATAGATGTTATCCCATTTCTCTTGTATGCATCTTCTGCATGATGTTGGGTGAACACTCCTCATTTTCTGGTGGGTTTTATATTCTGAATGGTTTTTCCCTTTGTGGTTGCAGGATGAATTCTACTATAAATACATAGTGAAGCACAACTGCTTTGAGCCAGTTATCACAGCTTTTTTGGCAAATGGAAACCGGTATAATCTGCTCAACTCAGCTGTTCTGGAGCTAATTGATTTTATCCGCAGAGTAAGTCCTTCATCTATGTAATGCCACATTTATTGCACATCTCAATAAGTTCTGCTTACTTGATGATCATCAGTTGGGTCCAGGGTTTCTGCTTACAGATGGTTTCTTCCAATGGGGGATGTGATCTGGCTTGTGACAGGAGGGCATTAAGAGCCTCATTGCACACTTGGTGGAGAAATTCTCAACCAAATTGGAGGGAGTTGACTATGTGGATACATTCCAGGCATTGAAGTTGAAGTATGAGCAGGTAAGTGATGGCACTAAACCCTAGTGCCATCATTCCGCACAAGCACTAAAATATGGATTAGAAATAGAAGTGATTTGCCCATTCACCTAATGCAACCCCACAGGATCATATTAGATGACCTTTTGCAAAAGCCCATAGTCACACCTAAGAATGTCATCTCTCTCCAGATGTAGTTGATTTTTTTCATCTTTTGTTTTATGTAGGAAACATGAAGCATGTGGGTGTAATCAATTCTGCTGAGTTGCAATGCTGATAAGGGAAGGTTGATGGTATATTCTTAGTTGATTGAATGTGTGTTTGGGTGATATGCCAGGGATTGGAAGGACCTGCTGTGAGTTCACTAGAGACAGGAGGAGGGGTTGTGAGCAGTGTGGGACCAGACCATGGATCGCTTCGTATGCGGAACAGACTTAACCACCTGGATTCACTTCCGGACAGTCGCAAGCGTAAGGATGAGCGTGCTGTGGACAAAGATGAGGAGAACTACTTCAATGAGGACAGGTGTAGACTCTGAGAACTCACACCCCATTGGAAGAAACCATCTGTAAGCAGAAACCATCTGGAACAACATAGGCCCCTATAATAGTCCTTTGGCAATGCAGAGTGTGAAAGGATATGGTCAGCTTTTTACTTTGGCTGCAAACACAACAATAGAGCTGCTAATTCGCTTCCCATCTTCAGCGAATTATAAAAAGGCTCACAGCCGAAGTTCGTGAAGGATGTTTTGTGGACAAACTGTATGTTGGGTTTTGTCCGGCAAGTTATGCAATTTTTGTAGAAATTAACAGACATGAAGAACAAGTTTGATAAGATGTGTGTTACTTGGCAAATGGTTGGGTTGCAGTGATGATGAGGATACTGCAACTGCCAGAGTGAGCTCATCCTCAAGCCCACCATCAGCACCAGCAGTTATGATCAATAACAGCAATCTTGTTGATGTGCCTTTCAGGTTACATTCTTCTGTGCCTGCTGTATCACCCACTGATAACATGCTCTGTACACTGGCTAAGCTGAAGAGTAGTAGAGTGTTGGTAATTACCAATAGCATTTCCTTTCTAAAGCCTACTCTTCTTTCCAGGCTCTCTTCCTCCCAGCAGCAGGAACTTGATAAGTGGACTTTAATGAGATCTCTTGATGGTGAGGCCTGGCTTGCAAAAGGCTTGAGGAATATCTTAGAATATCAGTTCTTTTGCCTACAGTGTCAGATTTGTTTCAGCCTGGATTCCTTAACACTTTAGAGTAACAAAAGGAGAGAAATTGGAAAAGAGATCAAAGATACCAACTGCTTCTGCTTTCACCAAGTGGCGGATTCCATTTGCTCATAGAGGATATAACTGATGGGTTTGTCCCAACTCATCAGCAGTGATGCAAATTAGCAAAGATCACTGATATGGGTATGCTACACCTCATTTGAAGTGACTGATGATGACGACCTTCTATGGGAAATTGTAGAAGGTCATTTCCCCTTTCTTGTTGTACTAGACTATGGAGTGATGTCATTACTAGACTACAGAGTGATGTCATCATTCTCATCATCCAAATGGACAGCTGCTGGCATGCTGTAAATGAGGCTCCATCATGGTCATTGGTGGTGCTCGCTCACTTGTGGATTTTGAGATGACGGCAGATCAGTTGTTGGTGAACTTTGTGTGGAAATGGTTGGTCATATTATGGTCACTAGTGTCCAACAACCTATGCTCTTTTCATGCATTGTTTGCAGCACTTTAACCTCACTGCTGGCAAGGACATGGACTACACACTCATCTCAAATAAAATACCTGAGAGGGCGCATTTTAGCTGTATGCTACAGAGCATCAAGGGAGAGGTTGGGGATGTGTATCAGTGTCCGTGCTTTTTTTTTCTTTGTTTTTTCCCTTTCTCCCGTTTCTTAGTATCTAGCCATTGGAATTGAATATTGTAATGGCTTATGCAGCCATTCTCTGAAAGCTTGCAATATTCACAACTTGTGTAACATGACACCCCTGTAACAGGAAGATGGCACTAACTGGAAAGGGTGGGCTGGTGATCTGTGCAGGGGAAGTGCATTTGGGCTTGTTGATTATGAGGATGAAGATGAGGATGTGCCTACAGGGTTGGGAACAAATGGTAAAGAACAAATGGGAATGCTTCAGCACAAAAATGACAACTCACTTTCTACAATACCAATTGCAGATCCCATTTGGCCAGATGTGGAAGATGTAACTGCTGCTGCAAAACGGAAGACTCCTATTCCTCCAAGTGTACTGGAGACTGATGCTGCTGCTGCTGCTGCTGCTGCTGCCTCCAAGAGACAGAAGCCTGAAACTGGACAAGCAGTCTCACACTCTTGTGATCTGGGTGCAGTTAGGGGAATGAAAGATTTAGTTGTGACTGCGCAAAATGCATTTTCTGGGAAGGTGTTATCTATTCCTGAGGCAGATGATAGGATGCCGACATCATCCCCCTACCTGACTGCAGTGCCAATTCCTCACATTCAAGACAACACAACACCTGTTTCCTTGAACAGCAAGGAGCATTCTGTAAATCAGCAAAGCCTCAGTATGGTTGTAGATGGTGTGGGCAGTGGTGGCAGTTCTGTAGTCATGAATGCAGATTATATTATCTCTTCTAATGGTCCTATTAACAGCAACCCTATCACTGCCTCAGACAACTCCCATGTGCAGACTTCCAGTGGGTCATTAGATGCTGCAGGTGGAGGGTTAGAGGTCACCAAGCGACACTCAGAAGAGGTGGTCTCAACAACAAGCCCTACTGAAGATAGGGAAGAATGCTGCAGTGGATCTGCTGATTCAGCTTGTGATACCACCACAGGATTGAATGGGTGTGAGATGAATAGCAAAAAAGCAGCAGCAGCAGCAGAGGTGGCGTGCACTGTTGCTGCTGATAGGTTTGTGACTGAGAATGGAGGAGCGGGTGGCTGCTCGGGTGATAATTGCAATCGGGGGCCTGGTATTGGAGGAGGAGGAGGTTCAGACAGGGTAGTAGGAGGGGGTGATGAAACTTCCAAAACCAATAATAATGGTTGCTGCAGTGAGAGCAATAGTGATGTCATCATACAACAACAGCAACAGCAACACAGTGTGAGCATAGGTAGTGAGACCAACAATAAACTGGCAAGCTTAGGTTCTGATCTTATGAGAGCTGTTTCTCCATCATCTCCAGGACCTTATTCTGTTCGATAGTGCAGTTGGGTGGGGGTACCTTCATATTTTTTTGGGGGTGGGTGCTGGTATATTGCATTCTCTGCTGTCTATTCTCTCCTTGGATCTGCTCTTGCATTCTTGTGCTTTCCAATTTTTGCAGGTGACATCTCTCTCTCTCTCTCTCTCTCTCTCTCTCTCTCTCTGTGTTCGTCTTTTGGAGTCCCACCCCCATTAGACTACTCACTCTGGGACGATATCAGTGAGCATTGAAATTAAAAGAAGCCCTGATGTTGGGGGTCCAGTTTGTTTTTGCCCCCCTGCCCCTGAGGACA
>Ga0116230_10007842_pt1 | contig 10543 bp, 8 predicted proteins | sample S1TSphfallax_3_FD_88678 | JGI IMG/M metagenome (GOLD analysis project Ga0116230, IMG submission 88678) | Host-associated microbial communities from peat moss isolated from Minnesota, USA - S1T2_Fd - Sphagnum fallax MG | ecosystem: Host-associated > Plants > Peat moss > Unclassified | place: USA...
TAACAACTTATTATTGTCGTTAAATACTTGTTAAGGTGCAAAGCTATAAGTTTGTCAAGTAGTTGTTACTTACTAACCACTTTGAATCCTTAGGTTCAATGGTCAATCATTTTTTAAAGATTTTTTATAAGGATTAACACCTTAATGTTAAGTATTTTGTAAGTTACAAAGTTGCAAGCTTGTCAAGTAGGTTTGCTTACAAACCATTTTGAATTTGTAAATTTAATGGTTGGTCATTAATATAAAGGACTTTTGATAAGGATTAAAAGATTATTATTCTTTTCAAGTACTTGTTAAGGTGTAAAGTTATAAGTTGATCAAGTAAATGTTAAGCTTACCAATCACTTTGTCTCCTTAGATTGATTTTTTTAAGATTGTTGTTAAGGACTTACATTTAATTGTTGATGTCAAGTATTTTTTTAGGTGCAAAACTACAAGTTTGTGAGGTAAGTATTATTTACTAACCGCTTTGATTCCTTACATTTAATGGTTGATCATTTTCAAAGGACTGCTAATAAGGATAGATAGCTTATTATTGTTGTGAAGTATTTGTCAAGGTACAAAACAAGTTTTAAATATTGAATGGTGTAACAATTAAACAACATTAGAAGACCACACAAAAGGATTAACAAATTATTTTTGTTCTTAGGTTTTTTTTTCAAATGTCTAGAGCTTCTTTGTATAAGGTAAGTTTTGTTAATAATCCAAATTTAAACCCTTGAACACAATGTTTGATGGTCTATAAAAGATTAATGTTTAGCTTGTAATTGATCCAAAATATTTATGAATTGCCAAAATTGCTTCTCCTTAGGGTTACTTATGTCTCATATATCATTTTTAATTTTAAAATTTGTGGTTCATTATCTACAAAGTACTCTGTTATAAGCATCCACACCTTGTTACAAATCCCAGGATATTTTTTAATAGGTCAAACCTTTTTCCAATTATTGTGTGGTGCTCACAAATCAACTTGACTATATAAAATATATATTATGCATTGATCATATATAGTTTAATACATCAAATGATTTCAAGTGTTTTTATTATTATTTTGTTATAAAGAATGGGTGATTTTATTATCACAATTTCTATGTTGTAGCTACCAATCATGGGTAAGGAAGAGAAGAAGCCAAAGCGAGATATCGATAAAAAATATCCCAAGTGGGTCTGGGTTGATTTCAAGTTTCAAGATGCCAAATTTTTTAAGAGGTGAAGCAACTCCTGGTAAAAGGGTTGGATCCGAAGCATGAATTGACAGATGAGCATGTTACTACAATAGACATTGCAACCTTCTTTGGCAATGTCAAAACATTCAAAACCACTAATCCATTACTTCCATCAAACACAAGGAAAGAGATGGAGACATTGTATTGGAAGATCAATGGCACAATGAGTTGATGGTATGGTTTGTGAAGGGTTGGAAAGCATAATGGAATGGACACCCAATTAATTGGGTTAAAGCTGCTAATACCACTACAACGAAAAAAGCTCAATGCTTGGGCAGTGGCACAATGAACATGCCCAAGGTGGAAAAATCTTTAGATGTTAGTGAAAGTTTGCAAAGGTCACAAAACATGTATGTGTGAAGTTGGAAAAGGATAGAAGTGTGTATAATGTAAACATGCTAGCTCCTACAAAAGCATTGTGTAATGAAAATATTAATAGAGTGGAGAAAGTCCTAGACCTTAAACATGAGGTTTCAAAGTTAACCTATCTATGTTTCAAACAACTTGAAGAGAAGAAAAAAAGACTTCAAGACCATTTGATTAGTTTGAAATTCAGCATGGAGGATCGCAAATTGGCTTCTGAAATTGCTGAGGGAAAAATTTAGGCTCTAGAGGTAAAATTCCATAGTTTAATGAATCAACAAGTATGGGTTCTAGACCAAGTCCCCTATCTTTTGTGAATAATCGAAGATATCTGAAATAGATGAACTAGATTTGAATTGGATTTAATAGGTGATCATGCCTAAATCATTGTCTTCATGTTAAGGAATTATTTGATAGATGTTAACTATTGTATAGGGATTAGAATAGATTGCAAATACTCCAAGTTTTGAGCAAACAAATGTTACTAATTTGGATCAACAAATTAGAAGTTCAAGGCAAACAATTAATGGAGATTTGGAGGAGACATCCATTTCTAATGCAACCAGTTTTAGTGGAGGCTTATGTTGTAAATGACATCCAAGAACAAAAATCAAAGCTGGAAAAGGAGCTTTCATCAAAAGAATAATATCAGAATATAAGAAAAAAAACGGCCTTCATAAGGGAGGCTGTGTGGTGGGATGCAAATGAGGAGTTTGAAATGTTTGTGCAAAAGCTATAGAGGGTTACACGAGAGGTTGAGGAATTAGTGTTTGAACAAGATAACATCCATTTTTAGTTGCCAGCAATGAAGAAAGGAGATTTTTATCATTTTTTTTGAAATTTTCACTAGTAAAACAATTTTTTTTAGAAAGGCTTCAGTCAACAAGGTGAAGAAAACACCACCAATGTAATTAGTGCACAAGAAGTTTTTTTTGTAGTTTAAATTACCAAGGTGAAAGTGGACATCAATAGACCAACCATTGGAGCCAAATGAATAACTTAACAAATGAGATTTATTAGTTGTTGGGGTTTACAATTGCATGTCAGGGTTTATTGCTCATGGTCGTGATACATGTGATTCAATTGAAATGTTGTAATGTTGGTATCCCACTAATGTTTTCTCTATTCACAATTATGGTCACACTTGCTTAAGTTTGACAAAAGAAGATAATCATTACCAAATTGAAGATAATCCTTTTAACAAAAGATCTCATTCGACCATGTGGGCACCAATTTACTAGTTGAAGTTTAACTCAACATTAGCATTCTTGTCAAGCATCCAATTCATCTAATCCAAACCCTTATTACCATCTTGGCTCACTATCCTCCCTTATTCCCACCCTACCTGCATCAACATGGATTTTGGTTTCGTCATTGGATGTCCTCTGATCCTTTCATCTAAGCTTTTGTTGTCTTTGATTGTACAATCGCATCCTTACCACTCTATGTCATGATGTACGAGTGGCATTTTGTTTTCCATTGGATAAGCTAGCATAAAACCCTTATGATGTGGTAATTTGGTGTTTGTTATTCTTGTTACCCTAATGGTGTCTCACTTTGCCTTTTCATGGTGAAGCGATAGGACATAGGGAAACGTGGATTTGACATAAACATTTTTTAGCAAGCAACTAGGAAAACCTGTAAGAGGAGTTTTTTTTGTGAACGCAAGCCTTAGCAATAAGTGCAAGTTTAGTGCCTCTTACCCAATACAATCTTCCAATTCATAAATGTCTTTTCCACAATTTTGTTTTTAGACATGTCAAGGACTTTTTTCAAACAGTTCACACTTTGGCACCATTTTCATTTATAGCCACATCCTTCGACACCACCTTAGCTTTCACTGCATTACATTATGATTAAATGGTTACTTGCTTTTCCTCGGAGACTACAAGCTAGACCGAGACTTCAAGCTTTCTTCTAATTCTTTCAAGCTAACATTCCAACGCATGCAAAATTGATCGGCAAATGGTCATTTGGCGATGGTTTTTGAACACCTTTTGAAATGTTTTCACCCAAAAGATTCAGCTTGTGGATTTCCTTAGTTGTTTCAGCTTTGTTTTCATATCGCACAAGGTCACCTTCCACCTCAAATTACACGTGTATTTGGAGCGGCTTGTTTTTTAACCATGACCAAACCTTTAGGTGGAGTTCGTCCCATTGTAATGGGGGAAACATTGTATTGACTCACAAATCATGTTTTATGTTTTTAATTTTGCAACACAATTTGTAACACATTTTTACCCACACCAATTCAAAGTTGCAATTAAGGGCAGTTGTGAAACAATAATCCATGACATCAAATGCACTCTTGACCTTCACCCCGATTGGGGTTTTTTTAGTTAAATGTGGTAAAAGTTTTCAATTCAGTGTCAATTTAGTGTCATATTTCAAAAATTTCGTGTAATAAGTGGAGACATCATGTAATTCATCCTTTCTGTCCATGGATTTTATGCATTCAAGTTTCCTCTATTTTACATTCATCATAATCATGAAAGTGATGTCACAATCATCCCATTTGTCATGGAAACCTATCAAAATGATCCGTTAAGGGGGCATTATTTTCTTTGGCCCATTTTAAAATTATAACTCATTGGTTCATGCAATGGCCATCATATCTTTTATGATGCACACCTCCTTCCAGTTTTTTATTTGTTTTGATACCTCCTTCTTTTAAGTGTTTGGATGCCTTTTGGGTCTAGGATCTTTTGATAGCCCAAAAGGACCTTTAGCTTATAAACAAACCATTCCCAATAACTTTCAATGGCATCGAACTCATACCAACAACCACCATTGCCCTTGTAGCTTATTTAAGGAGTTGGGCCTTTATACCTTTAATCATAGCCACTAGGTCTATGGTTGATTGACATTTCTTCCTTCTTGAAACCTTAACACAAATCAACAAGAACACCTTTCCTTTCAAACAACACCTCAAGGTGGCATGTGATCTTTTATCGCCCCAATTCATGCATGTTTTTTTTCGTTTGAACAATTCATCAAAGCAACAAATGGTTCAACTTTAAGATTCCATTTTATAGCCTTTACACCACCATACCTTTTTAATCATGCTTTTCAATGGGATATCTTAGGCCCATTATGTTCAAGATTTATCATGTTTTGGCCCAAAAGCGAGTGTTTGGCTTACAACTCAACTAATTTTCCTAGCCTTTTGATTATCTTCCCCAATTTTTTCCACAAGGCTTTGAACATGACTTGGACTACCTTATCCTTCGATGCATGTGCACACACCCCATTGACCTTATGGGTATCAACCTTTTATGTTGTGCTCACAACAATGAATGCACATGAACCCATGATGCAATTTGCGACACCTTTGTTATCATTGTGAGAGATGTTGCTTTCCACGTAGGATGAAAACAACATTCAACTTCTCTTGTTGACTAATCAACATTTGTGCTCACCAAAAATGGCATTCACACTTTAACCGATGTTGTCATTGTTGACTTAATGTGAACAAATTTACTTTTTCAATCTTGTGTAATTCAAGGATTTGCTACCTCTAATGGAGCTCAAGCCAAACAAAAAAGTTATCACAACTAACACCTCATAATCAATTCCTCCCTTTAGCAATTGAAGTATTTGGATGTCTACACAAACATGCCGATATGTTTTTACATGATTGTGCCAATGCCATTCGGAGCTTGAATAGGCCATAATGCTTTCATCGTTTTGTCTTGGTCAATTTTCTTTGTCAAAAAGTTTCAATCACATTGCAAAGGATGCAAGCATGCTCCATCTTAAGTCAAGCAATAGCAGTAGGCTTAGTTACTTCCCAACTTCCACCTCTTCACGACACACTTCCCATCACCATGACTAGCCTATTGTACACAATCAATTTTTGACATGGAAAAATGCTACCAACCCCTACAAGCCATTGGTTTTTGACATGGAGAGATTTTGACATTTAGTTTGACCTAACTTGACGTCTTGTAAATTCTCCCTTTTCTTTTTCCTTATTCCTTTGTACATTTTTCAAATTTACAATGTGTTTATTAATAAAGTTGTGCAGAGTTTCATCGATACCCTTTTCTTTTTCTTATTCCTTTGTACATTTTCCAAATCTACAATGTGTTTATTAATAATTCTTTTTCTTATTCCTTTGTACATTTTCCAAATCTACAATGTGTTTATTAATAAAGTTGTGCAGAGTTTCATCGGTATGATATTAAAGTTATTTGTAAAGTAAGGAAAACACAGTACCAGAAGCCTGAGTTTGGTCATACACATGGCTAAAGTTTTTAAAAAGCCTGCAAAAAAAGTACATTAACCTTCAAAGAAGGTGGGCAGGGGGGGGGAACGAGAATTTTGGTAGTAAACTGAGTTTCATCTTGTCTTTCCTTTTTCCTGAGTGCCTCCACTGTTGCTACATATATTTTCACTGCTCCCACCTGAACCACTAAATTTAGTCTTGAACCTTGTTTATTAGATGCTGAGTTTCAGCATTTCATACTGAGATTAATAAATTTTCCTTACTTTGTGGATATCACTGAAAGAGGGGATAGGGGATGAAAGGAGGCCCAAAGACAAGGTGCATCTATAGGGTGACTTTATGGACAACTCTAGCACCTAATTCCCTTAAGTATAAGAATATTCCACTCTTAACTCTCCCTCACTATGCCTTGCAATCTATTGATGTTTAGGTTCATGATAGGGTTCCCCTTGTGCAATAGCACACAGGTGGGGGACATTTCCAAAATGTGCACCAGACTTGGCCGCCACATGATCATAGACCCCTTATTTTGAGAATGTATAGGAGAAGGTTTTGTAACTAGGAACTTCTGGATTTGAGGTCCCGTCTGAAGGCCGATAGGTGAAGGGGAGGGGCCAAAAATCTGAAAGATCCTAATTACAAAACCTTCACGTCAGTAAATTCTCACTAGGTTTCCTTTTCGTCTCTTTATAACTTTTTGATTGCTTTCCACTTTTTCCTCGCATTATGTCTTTATTTACCGTGAACAGTGGTGGCAAAGCGGGTCTCCGGAGGTGCAACGACGAGAATGACACAAAGCCAACCTCCCAATGCAAGCAAAGAAAATAATAATAATAAAGAAAAAGAATACAAAAAGATGAAAAAGAGAACTGTACATTTTGAATTCCACTGTAAGTTCCGAAATCCACTGCACTGTGCACTGTACAACTTTCCACTGTGCGTTCCGAAAACTTTTGTACAAATCATGTGCAAAAGCTAGCTTACTGAGTTTGAAAACTGCGGGCTGTACTGAGCCTTCCACATTTCCAAAGGTACAGTTTCCAATTACTCCAATTTTCAGGCCAGCGAGCGTCCAGGCACCGCTGGTCTTTACGGACCCAGACTTCACCGTCAGGCTTTACCCTACAATTATTACCATGTTTACTTGCTCAAACTATCTTTCCTCTTGATGATCTAACCAACTTTCACAGGTCTTGATCTGCGTGAACTTTTGTTCACTAAGGGGTTCAAAGAAGTGATAGGATCCCATCCTTGTGGAAATCACAAAATTACCTCTTTGTTCCAGTGATTTTCTTCTAGCGTATTTGTGTAATTCTGGACCTGAAAAATCCGATTTTCACCTATGCAAGGATTTTCTTAAAGAAAAAATTTCTGGGATTTTTCAAATTTAAAAAAAAAACTAAATTCAAGTTGCCAGATTTTTATAACATGTTCCAGCAGGTAGCAAAAAACGTGGAGAATGCTTAAAGCTTTTTACTTTAACATCTCATTTATAGCCAAAATCAGCTAATTCTTCTTGCTGATGACCACCATTTTTGCTACATCATAAAATTCAAGGAAGAAAACATTGTTTGTTGTGGATTAAATGTTAGTAACATTATGCTAAAATCAATTGCAGAACAAAAACTCACATTTTGGAGCATTGTTACTTTCCATATGGAACTTTGAATTTCTGATCTCTTTTATATGTAAACTTGTTTTATTTTATTTTTCCAAAGGCATTTGTGCCAAGTTTTTAGTTTAAAATATTTTTGATTAAAAATATTTGTTTGTAGCCAGTATTGGTCGGTTCTTCCTGTTTAAGAGAACCTCCAATCTCAAGTTTTTGACAGTTAAAATAATTTTGATAAGTTCTCCGGATGTGGATTTGAGCTCAATTCCTCAAATTTTTACACTGACAATTCTACTTTTGGCATTGTTTTTCAAATTCACAAAAAAAAGTGGTTCAACAATTGGGTCCAATTTCATGTACACATTACACACTCTCAAGACTGGAGAATATATAGTTACAAAGTTTCACAACAAATTTAAAATGGAAATTATATAAATGTGAAGTTTTACAACATATTAAAACCAATCACTTCCCTCCAAAATTATTTCCTAAGTCTTCACAAAAGTTCAACTTCCCTACTTAGAGAACCTGAACTGGTGATGAGTCCAAGGGGGGGAGGGGGGAGGGGGATTTTTATTTTTTCCCTTGTTCCCATCAAGTTCCCAGAATGTTCTCAAATGTATTCCCCAAGATGTTCCCAATAGCACCTGGGTTTTATCCCATACAGTTTGCCCAAAGTTCAACTCCCATGTATATAAACTGAAAAGGTAGGAGTCAGGGGAGCATTTGTTTCTAATTTGCAACTGGGGCGGGGGGGGGGTCCAAAAAAGTGCTTCTATTGGGGAAAACATGCCCAATGTTCCGAAAACTCTGCTCTGATGGGTCAATCAATATGGCACCTTTGGGAAAAAAAGTTGTGAGTCCGCCCATGACTGATTTAATATGAATCTCAGGTGGTACCCCAGCTCTTGGAAGGGGTTTTTATGCAGGTCAAAAATGGTGGCAAACACTTTTGGAAACAAAAGTTTCGTGCAGGCAATGGAAGGCTCAGCATGGATTCACGAGGGGCCCATTTTTTTTCCTTTCTGGGAAGAATGTGGGGGGAAGATTTTTTTGCTTTTTCCCCTTGTTCCCATCATCTTCCCTATCTGTTCCCATGAGGTTCTCCAAGTTCCCAAGTTGTTCACAGTAGCACCTCACTTTTATATCACATGCATGCTTTGCCCAAAGTTCAACTCTCATGTATATAAACTGAAAAGGTGGACCATATGGAGCACATTTTTTTCTATTTTGCAACTGGCTGTCCAAAGAGGTGCTTTTATTGGGAGTGCCCAATGTTCCCCAAAAAAAATTGGTGATGGACCAATCAATATGACCCCTTCAAAAAAGAAAAAAAATTCTGAGCCCACCCATGAAGTAATTAATATGAATCACACTATGTCCCCAAAATTCGGCCCCTGCCATTAGCCTAGGCGAAAAATGGTGATGAACAGTTTTGGAAAGAGAAATTTCATGCAGCTGATTGGAAGTTGATTTTTAGAATCCAAAAAGAGATCAAACTATTTCGGATATTGACAACCGTTTCTTTTGCCATAACCCGGAACTCATCGGATGAAAGTAGGTTCATTTCTTTGTTTTCGATAAAGAAAAGGCAGGCTCAGCATGCACTCGTGAACAATCCAGGTTTTTTCTTTTTGAGAGTGGGGGGGGGGGAAGGGGGAGGAGACAGGGATTTTTTGTTTTTTCCCTTGTTCCCAATGGGTTCCCTTGTTCAGGTTTCTATTGAAAATGTGTATCACGTTTTGATAAATTCACACTATTTATAAGCCTTCTAGAATATTGCTATTGAAAATGTGTATCATGTTTTGGGGTACGGAGCTTTTGCATGCAATAAAGATATTCTGCACATGATGACCTCAACTTGTTACCAGCAATGCAACAAGATCAAAATAAATTTGCTAAGGGCCTGGTTATAAAACTCGTAGAGTGACCTTTCGATTATTATATAGAATTTGGTGAAGGTGAGTGAGTGAGAACAAGGATGGCTTCATCTATTCAACTGCATCTACCTGCACTAGCCATGGATATGTCAGTCAAGGATATGGCAAGTTTAGGCCTTAAAGAGATTCCAGGGCAGTTTCGAGCATCGTGGCAGGTCAAAAAAGCTTGTGCAAGCAATTCCAATGGTCCAGCCATTCCCATTATTGACCTTGCCGGCTTGCATGGGGAGAGACGTTCCTTGATTATTGAACAAATCAAGACTGCTTCAGAAGAGTGGGGATTTTTCCAAGTGTGTCATGAACTGCTTCTTATTTCTTTTTTAATAAATATTTCCCTTCCTTATCATTACATATTAGCACTATTTTTTCACTTACTGCAAAGAAATGGGGATAACCAACACTAGATTTCACTAGTCCATTGACAACATAAAGTATATAGATATTGTTGAACAAAGAGCCACAATACATGCATATGTTAGTTTTGGCCTTATGGGTTGGGGATACCGATTTGCTATATCTCCTCTTGAGAGGAACATTTGATAAGATTATATTCAACAACTCATAGCAATATAAATGGGACACAAAACCTTGCTACTATTTATTGCCTATGGTTATAATTTTCTTGTTTTGTGTATTGTTTTGGTGTTTGTTTAGGTCGTGAATCATGGTGTCTCTCCACAGTTATTGGATGAGACTTTCCAAGAACAAAGAAAGTTCTTTGAGTTGCCCGACTTGAAAGAAAGATTGAAAAAATACACCATTTACTCTGACAAAGAAATGAGTCAAGTGGCCAAAATGGAAAATGAAACAATCCGATCTCCATCAAATTGGAGGGACAACATGGCCTTGAATTATGCTCCAAATCTTGATACTCAAAAGTGGCCTACTGAACCTCCAAATTTCATGTATGTGTCACAACCCTTGGTTCCATAGAGACCCATTTGAAATGTTCCAATTTGCCTTGACGGAATGACTTAATGAAAGTAGATCTAGCAAATTTTGTCATATAAATGAAAAGGATTTTTCAGCTTCAGAGATGGAATTTTTATGTTTTTGGGTTCATGAAAACTAATCACAGCTTCCTGACAGAGAGGTGAACCTGAAATACAATCAAGCTCTCTATCACTTGAAGAAGGAGCTTTTGGATGCTCTATCCGAAAGCCTTGGGTTGCAA
>Ga0116230_10007843_pt1 | contig 10543 bp, 4 predicted proteins | sample S1TSphfallax_3_FD_88678 | JGI IMG/M metagenome (GOLD analysis project Ga0116230, IMG submission 88678) | Host-associated microbial communities from peat moss isolated from Minnesota, USA - S1T2_Fd - Sphagnum fallax MG | ecosystem: Host-associated > Plants > Peat moss > Unclassified | place: USA...
GTTTTGGCAAACCCATTCCTATAAATTGTATTCCAATGTTCAATTTAAATTAATATTGCAAACCATGATAATAGAAATACAAATTCAATGGATCTAGCTATGGGTGCCCTTTTCATGTTAATTAGAAAAGAAAGTTTTGCTCCAATAGCCACCCATCACCTTGTAAATCCATCTTCACTTCACCCATCCTGGACATTTTTATATCGAACATAGGAAATGGATCATTGAAAGATTGATCCACAATTTTGGACATGATTAGTTAGTTGGGAGTAATGGTAGATTATCATTACCATTCATAATGGTGGTCATAATGACATGAATGTGCACTAGTTTTCATTAGTGTGTTTGTTTTTGTACCTAGTATTCTAAATTTGAAATTAAGTTTTTTGTTTTCTTCTATAACATTTTTTCACATTCCTAGTTGTTGACAACTAACACCATGGTCAAGAAGTAGCAATAATGTTAGTCAACAAGAAACCTAGACCTCTTGTGTGTATAAAAAGCCAAGGTATCACAACCAATTAATTCACAACAACACCCTTGAGAAGCAACTTTGGAACCACAGTGCATTTCATCTTCCTAATGAAAAAAAAATTGGTCTTGAAAAGGAAACGAAGGTGGAATTTGAATTGGTAAAGAATCCTCTACATGAGACTTATTATAAAGACTTTAAACATCGAAAAGCTCTTTTAAGGAAAATGAAGGGCATTAAATACTTGACAAACATTCAACACTAGTAATCAATTAGCACCAAGGGTACAACATGAAATTTAAAAAGAGACTTGGTGCACATGAATTTGAACCTCTTCAACTTGCACAATTCAAGGGATTTATGGTTGGAGAATGGTTCAACTAGACTCAAAATTCACACCCTTAATGATTTGACATGGAGTGGAAAAGACATGCACCTCTTACTTTTCAACTACCAAAAGAAAATATCTTATTTTTCATTGCACAAGATGTACAACATCTTGTACAACAAGTGTATTGATGGTCTAAAACCAAACTCTAGTGCTCCAAAATCCCCATGTTGATAAACTAAGGTGTTTTGTACAAGAGAGAATGTATATATATTTAGGCACCAAGATCTAGGATTGTAACATACATTATGTACAATGCTAGATGTAAGTTTCAACATTACCAAGTACTTACCATTCTTGCCACACAAGTCATAGAATGGAATGGGATATGCATGGAGTGCAAATCCAAATGCACCCACTAAGTCTCAACTAAGAAACAAATTGAACATTGATTGGTCTTCATGTTCAACTCTACATAAAGAAGAGGTAAGAGGCAGAAAATGAATTTTTGTGAATGGCGGTGGTGATTCCTTTTACCTGTAACACACCACAACAAACAAAATACTCACCATGAACCTAAAGAACATTAGAATAAAAATTAATTAATACCATTTAAAATAGACTTAAGTTTAGATCAGTGTCCCATTTTGCTTTTTTATAAAAAATATTCAAAAACATGGGGACATAAAAAACAAAATGTAAAGGCAAATAGGTTGAACACTATAGCAAAAATATTATCTGGAATTTTGAAGAAATTTTAATCTTGTTCTTATTTTGTTTTTTCTTGTGTGAAAGCATATTCTTTAGGTGAGCATCTAAAATGTCCACCAATGGCCTTTGTAACCTTACAATGTGGTGGGCAACTAATACAAACACAAATTTCACTTCCAATTACAAGAAAGGTGAACTGGAATTTTTTTACACTACTTACATAAATAGGTAGGTTATAAGTAAGTTAACTAGGTAGGTAGGAGGTACCTATTCATAAATGCATGTACTTAAGTAACATGTAAATTATAATATATTAAACCTTATAGGTACCTACTAACCTATAATTAATAGATGTAGCTTAGGCATATTAAGTAGGTAGCATAGCCTATTAAATAAGTCTAGGGTTAAGTTACCTACCTAATACTAGCCTAAGCTACCTACCTAACAACCTAGGTGGCCTAGCCTAGGTTAGTGACATACCTACCTAGTAGGCCTAGGTTAAGCTAACCTAAGCTACCTAAACTATGTACCTATTAAAGTGACATAAATTAGGCTACGTACTTACTTTGTAGGCCTAGGTTAAACTACGTACTTAAACTACTTAAGTTATGTACCTACCTAGGTAACTAAGTTAAGTTATGTACTTACCTAGTGGCATAGGTTAGGCTAATCTAAGCTACCTAAGCTATGTACCTACCTATGTAACCTAGGTTAGGCTACATACTTACATAGTAGGCCTAGCTTAGGCTAATTTAAACTACTTAAATTAGGTGATGTACTTATTTAATAGGCTTAAATAGCCTAAGATAGGCTATGTATATACTTAAATAGCCTACATCAAGCTACATACCTACCTAGGTAACCTAAGTTATGCTACATATTTACCTAGTAGGCCTAGGTTAAGTTACCTACCATGTAAGTTTAGGTGGCCTAAATTAGGGTACATATGTACCTAGTAGGCTTAAGTGACCTACGTTAAGCTACTTGTCTTACATGCCTAAGTGGTTTATGTTATGTATGTAACTACCAAGTAGACTTTGATAGCCTAGGTTAATCTACCTTATACCTAGTAGGCCTAGGTGGCCTAAACTACTAACCTAATTAGTAAGATAGGCTACCTACCTATTGGGCCTATGTGGCTTATGTTATCTACCTAATAAACTTAGGCTACATACCTATAATAGGTCTACCTAATAAGCCTAAGTCATCTAGGATACCTATTAAAAGGCTTACACTACCTAGTTATAACCTATTTAATAGTTTTAGGTTACATCCTAGGTAACCTATTAAATAAGTTTAAACTAGGTTATCAAGCTAGGCTACTAGTTAGGTTATTACTTAACAAATAACCTACTAGATTATTAATTATGTTAGGTTAGAAAGGTAGTTTAGGCCTAACTTAACCTACTAGTTATGTTAGGTTAGGTAAGTAGCCTAGTCTAAACAAGTTAAGTCATCAAACGAATATGGTTAATTTGACTAAGTGTCAAATCAGAATGGTTATTTTGAATAAAGTTAAATCAAAATGGTCAATTTGATTAAACCCTATCCATTCAATATGGCCAATTTGATTAAACCATGGCCATTTTGATGGACATTTGTCCATTTTGACTAGATTTTCACCTTGACAGTTGGTCAAAAAGGTCACTTTAATCACATGTATTGATCAAATTTAACATGTGTTTCTCACGCCCCAAACCTTTAGTCAAAATGGACATACCCCTAAGTCAATGTGGACACTTGAATCAAATTGGCCTTTTGAAAACCCACATTTTCTTGTAGTGGATGGAAATATAACTTATACTTTGAACTTGTAAAAACAATCTTCAAAGACATCAGGTTATAAGGGTGTCAATAGGATGAACCAACAAAAGGTCATTAGAAAACTACTATTCAAAATATAAATAGCCCCATGATGAGAGACAATTTGGCAAGCAAGACACCAACTACATATTCAAATTACAAAAGTATTACATAAGGATGTAAAAAAATCTATAATTTCTTTCACCTAGGTAGCAAATATTTAGATGCTTTGAAAAAAAAAAAGGAAAACAAACATAGTATGCCCTAATAATTACGTGAGAGAACAAAAACCCTTAGCTCTTGAATTTTGTACAATTTGTAGTTTAAAACTAAACATTATAGTGTGGTGATTGACCTTAACCTCTTTGTGAGCAAATTTATTGTTGCAAAAAAAATGGCAATGATAAAACTTCAACAATTCTACCACTACACAAGTTTTACACCAATCTACAATGACATCCAACAAGATACCAAGGTGTTCATTTGGTAGCATCTACATTAAAGGGGTTCCAAAGTGATCAAAGTTTTTGTGAACATTGAGCAAAAATTAGATACCCCTTTGGATTAGCTTCAAACATCATTTCACAAAACATTTCCCTTGAATTAATGTAGTCTATCCTTGATACTACTTCATGCATAAATATTTTGAGCTAATACTTTACCCTTGGTTTTAATAATGTGCATGCTAATAAAAAAGAATGAGGATTCCCCAACAAATTGCTAATTACCAAAGGTGGCCCTACATCATCAACATACATGCACACCTTGTACCAATGTACCCCACGTTTTTAAATAACGTTCAATATGATTCAATGTAGTCTTGAAGAAATAATGCCATGGAAAACACTCTCCACAAGCCCTACAAAATTGATGACATGAAAAAAGGAGAGAGAAAATACCTAAGTGAGGGCGACAAACACATGAATAAGAACACGGGCATGTGGACCAACATCCTTGAAATTGAATTGTGGGTTGAAGTGCCAGGTGTCAAAGTTTTGGCACCAAGTAGCAATTGGACCTTGCCATTAACCACTTATAAAGGACCACATCTCTTGTGGATAAATTTTACAAACGTAAAGCGATCAAAAGTGAAGTTGGAAGTCTTGCCATGACATCTAGAGTACACCATCTACAACATGGTGTTATCATAATAATCAGTCAAGGGGCATTTTAGGAAGGCCAATTGAGATGTGGTTACAAAATTGGTTGAACACCAATAGGAAATAATTTGCAAAAATGTGGTGGTCAACCCATCTGCAAGATTTGGACTTCATTAAGTAACTTGAATGATGTCCACATGTATAATATTGTTCAAAGGTCATCCACATTAAGTAACATGCCAAATGTGTTCCTACCAATAGTACTTGGGGTCTAAATGGAGTCCATTTTATAGACAAATCTAACCAAGGGCCATTCCACTCAACCTCATTGACCCATGGATTGCAAATTTGAACAAGCTTCTGTCCATCTACTTCCTACACTTGGAATATAACTCACTACACACTTCATAGATAGACCACAAACACACCTATAAAAAATATAATTCAATGGTAGCATAAACATAATGAAGAGGAACATAACAAGTCTTGTGGAACACCACAAGGTCTACAATGGCAAAAAGAGGTACAAACAAACCATTTTAACCTAGTACAAGGGGTATCCATGGCCTTGCATGATTCCACTTGAAACATGCAAATCAAAACCTGAAACATTGTCAACCTCGAGCAAAAACCCTACTTATTTGAATCTTTACAATTGGAACCAAAGATGCCCACTCACAAAATCCAACTATCAAAATTCATGAAAATGTCAATTTCTTCTCCTACACGTCCAGTCAAGTCAACAAGTGCATCATTTACTATTTCCTTTCCGAAGCTTCATAGGAACCATGCAATTTTGCATGAGCTTTTCCCAAGATTAAAACCCATAATTCATTCCCCTTGTGACTTGTTGCAAAAGTTGGCTTACCTTGGCTTTCACAAGGAATCCAATCATCCATAACCACTAGAATCCACTCTCCCTATGATACAAATTATATTTAGAAAAGAGAATATGTTTAAATACTTGTAAAAATTTACTAGAGTGAACCATTTAATGACTAGAAGGTTAAGCAAATTTAATTTTTACAACATGACTTCATCACCTAATTGCTTAGTATGAAACATGAAGAAATGTATAATGATGTATGAAAATTATTGTTCAAAACTAACTATTAAATATTTTAAGAAAAAAATTGTTTAATACACATTTTTGCATCATGCATTACACCATATACAAAATTTCCAATAATACATTATATTATCCATCATTTTGAATTTTAAGGTTTTAAATGAATAAATAGATAAAATGCAAATAAAATCATTATTTTTAATTAAGAGATTTTTGAATTGACATTGAATAACCTTTCATTAATCTAGGGCTTTTCCCCCAATTACGGGGTTCTAGTACTTGTTTTATATCACATACTCTTCGATCAATAAATGTTAACATTCTATTACCTACTAGCACTAAGAGAATTAAGCCAAAGTGCAACCACTTTATTTGCGACTAAATGCAACTATTAATCATTTGTATGTTTGGACATTTTTGCAGCTATTTCTTGTGTTGGTCATATTTGCAACTATGCTACAAGTAATTTGTGATTATTTTGGTTTTCATCCTTCCATGTAAACAATGTTCAATTTGGTTTTCATTCAAGATTTTTTTTTTATGTCCCATTAGTTATAGATGTGACCAATTCAATTATAGCCCTATAGGTATACAAAGGTGTACTTTGTGTATTTTAAAGAAATATAGTTGGCTATATTACAATTTACAAATATGATGATTCATATTACATATGTATTCAAATTTTATTATTAGCATAAATGCGCTCAATATTATAGTTACATTATATATATATATATAAAGTATATTAAACTTCTACATAAAATATTTGTTAAACATATTGTGCCCAGTTTACAAATTCATCCAAATTATTTTATTATAATTCTTAAAATTATTACAAAAGACATTTATAATTATATGTATTATATTATAGTACATATAATTCTAAATTACATATATTAAAAAATGAATTTGAATATTATTTTATTACATTTTCATATATGCATTTATTCTTTTAAAATATTGAGATAATTGCTGAATAAGTTTAATACATAATTAGCATATTATTAATAAATTATTTTCAAAGGAATAACATATTTACTGAGAATATATAATAATAATTTTAAATAGTTCATACATAGTTATAATGAATGAAATAATCATATGAAAAATAAAAATAAAATAACTAACCTTGGTTATCGACTAGCTACAATAATAATTCAATTATTGTCATTTTTATTGCAAACTATCTATATTTTACATTTATTCTTAATTATAAAATGAAAAAAAAATGGGAATAATTATACTAAATAGTTGGCTCAAGCTAGTTTTTTCATTATATGATTAGATTTAAAGAAATAACATTTAATATTTACAATTGATGGTTAATACTAATTAATTACTGAATATTTAAGTTGTTAAATTAATTAATTTGGTTATGAAACATTAATTAATTAGTTATTAATAATTAGTTAGTTATTTCCATGGTTCAAAAATTATTCCTTATAATTCAGACTTTTATTAAAATATCATAATAATCATAAAATAATGAGCGAAATTGATAATAACTAATATATTTAGAAAAAGATGATCAATTAAATAATTGTATGCATTACTCATCATTTAATTATTTATAGTAAATGGTTAGTAAAAGAAGATAAAATTGCATATTGGTAATTATTAGACTACGGAAACATAAAATCATTGTAAAATCAATGGAATTATTAACTACATTGAAATTCATAATTATAATACTTGTAAAATTAATTTACAGTTGACATTTCTTTCATAATTTATAATATAAAATTTATCATTCTAGTTCTTATTATTTATCTCGAATAGTTATAATTATTCTTAATTTATAATTTATATGTTTAAATCTGAATGAAAATTTTGGAAATTTTATAGTGTAATTAAAATAAATATTTAATGATTTTAATTGAAGTAATTACTATAAAACAATTTACTTTTAATTTTTTGAATTCCTTAATGAAATATTTATGATCAATATTTATTGATTATTTTAATACTAATTTAAAAATTTAATGTATGTTCAACATATTATTGTATTTATACTTTATAATTACCAATAGAAATAAACAATTGATTTGATTGATATCAATTTTTATATTGTTAAATGTGATTATATATCAAGTACTATAATTAATTTGAGATTAATTTTAAAATAAATAATTTTCATAGGGATTTATTTTATAATAACAATTGTTATAATTGGGCATGTACTTGAAATGCTTATAAATCTAGAAACTAAAATCAAAAGGCATGAGGAAAGTTTTGGAGGTGCAACTTAGTTTGGGAAGAAATTGCAATTTCAAAACTAATCGATCCCACAATGTTTGTTCTTCATTCCTATTTTGAACACTATATTAACAAGGGATGTGGTCATCCAATTTCACATTAAGAAGTTTGTGCAAATGGGATGAACTAATGAAAAGGTTTAACCCAAAATGAAAAGAAAAATTATGCACAATCATAAACTACCTACATCCTCAACCTATTTATTTACCTATTAAGCTAAGTATGTACCTAGTTTGACCTACCCACTTAGGTTGACTTATGTACCTACCTACTTAAATACCTACATATATAAATAGGTATTTAGTTTAGGAAGGTACAACCTACTTACCTACCTTGTCACCTAAATAAGTATGTAGGTATGTTGCCTAAGTTTGTGGGCATCTATTCATGTACTTACCAACCTAATATTAATATTTTGTATTAAATTCATTTTTAATGAGCCACATGGCATATTTACATTGGGCCATGTGTCATAATATAAGGTCATTCAAACATTTGAATTAAATGTCCCACATTATTTCAAAATAATAATAATTTTAATATATTAATAATTAAATATTGAGACATGTGGCATCACATAATTTGCCTTCATTAGTATCTTAATATTAGTATCTTAATCTCATGTGACAATATGTATATAATGGAGTTAAAGGATGAAGTTATATTTGTTGATTTTATTTTTTTTGGTGGAAAGTATACTAAGACTTAAAACATTGAACTCATCAATATTTTTTACTTTAATGATCAATAAGAGGAAGATCTTTAACTTAATCGCAAAATATTTAATACTTGCATGTTTTAATATTCATTTAAACATATTTTTAAAAAATACAAGTATAGGAAAATAGGTGTCACTATCCTACTTCAAGTATATGAAAGTGTGATGAAAGTACAGTTATAATTGAATTTTTTATATTTTCAAATGGAAAGAACACAAATATGTATTAATTTGTTTTTTTTTTTCATATCATAATCATAATTTATCAAAGTTCTCATATAAAAGTATGTTGGAAAATTTCAAAACTCAACTAATTTAAAAAATATTTTTCATCCCTTTTCCTTATATGAAAATTTGTTGCAGTTTATGTGTAGCTTACCATCAACTCAATGGAGTGCACCATTACTTCATAATGAAAGTTAAGAAGTTTTGAATAGGTTTTTTCATGTTTATGCCATAAATGTGACTTTGACTACATGTGTGACCACTTTTTTGTTTTCACCCATGAGACTAAAATTTAGTTGCAAAGATTAGTGAAAAATACATGTTTTTCTTTTAGTGCCACGGGCCATCACCCCAACAAACCAAACACACCAAGCCTACCGCATAATGTAGCTATTACTTGGTGGTTGGTAACACCATCATAATCTTTGCTTGTCATTCATCATGGGCACCAATGATGTGATGACAACACCATTATGAAATGCCAAGAAGGTCAAACAAACATCACAAGATGGAGACACTTGTTTTGGCTTAAGGTAGAACCATAGGATTTATGATTTTTTTAATGTATGAGAATGTACAATATAAAATAACAAAAATGTCTAAGGTTAACACATTGTGATTTCAAGGTATGAAGCAAGGTTTAAGCAAATTGGCATAAGACCCTAACCCTAAGCTTTTTTTGAAAAATCAATATATGTTTAAGAATTTTAAAGGTGCATAAAGAGGGAAGAGCTTGGAGATAAAACATCTTCTATCTTGAGATAATTGGAAATGATTAAGGCATGCAAAAATTTCAAAATATTGAGGACCAGCTTGAACACAAGAAAAATTGCTTAGACCACATGATTAGGCTTCGACCATAAACAAAAGTGTTTGGACCATAAGACCAAGCTTCAACCATAAGATTAAACCTCAACCATAAGCGAAAGTGCTTGGACCATAAAAAAAAACCTCAACCATAAGCACAAATGTTCATATCATATGTATAGGCCTAGACCATAAGCAAAAGTGTTTGGACCATAAACCAAACAATTCCCAAAGTTAAAAACTTTGGACCATGAGCAATAACGCTTGGAGCATAATCCAAACAATATTCAGAGGTCAAAATGTTTTAATCACATGTCAACATATTTTATGGAAAGATGCCATTGACAAGATTATGTGAGATTTACCAAAATCTAGGTTATAAGATCATCTTTTATGTTTGGTTTGGGGCCAAAAATGAACTAACGCACCCTGAAGGATGGATGACAAGTGACACGAGGAAACAATTTTGGGTTGCGTTCTAGTTAGTTATCACACCATGGTGGTTACCTTGTGTCATTTTTTTTACTACCTGCCAACTTAGGTAAGTAGTAAAAACAACCCTTACAAAGTCTAAGTCTAACTATTTACTTACCTAAGAATCATGAATTGTCTTACCTATCCACTTATATACAAGACTTATTTCTTATAGACTAGATTACCAAGGTGAAGCCATAAATGATCTAAGTTGAAGTTCATCCACAACTTAATGATAAGGGGCATCTAGTGGATGGTGTGTTGGTGGGTGTTGGCTCATTGTAGCCTACTTTTGATGCAATATATGTTACATTATTTGTTACATTATAAATAGGATGTAAACATGTAGGTTGGTAGGTTGTTAAATGGACGATATGTATTTTTGGGGTTTGTAATATGTTATTTAAATTCATCTAAAGTTTATGGCTTCAAGCCATTCACATATATAAATATAATATCAAGAAATTACTTCAATACACTAGAAGAAATCTTGTCCTTTGCAACCAAAATATCAATGAGATGTTCTAAATGACTAATAATTGATTATAATAATAGGATATTATTTCGAATCGTACTTGTA
>Ga0116230_10007844_pt1 | contig 10542 bp, 11 predicted proteins | sample S1TSphfallax_3_FD_88678 | JGI IMG/M metagenome (GOLD analysis project Ga0116230, IMG submission 88678) | Host-associated microbial communities from peat moss isolated from Minnesota, USA - S1T2_Fd - Sphagnum fallax MG | ecosystem: Host-associated > Plants > Peat moss > Unclassified | place...
AGGGAGGGCAAGTTCGAGAGACGAAGCCAATCCTGGTATCCCAGCACTACGGCGGCAGGTTTGCCATGCCGGGTGATGATTATGCCGGCCCCGCGGGCCGCCTCGTCACAATGGCCCGCCGATGTTGTGTCCAACGTCCCCGAGGATGATGAAAAACATAAAACCGCGTCATTTTCCTGCATCGTTCCACGCTGCGTCCCATGTTTGCGCCATGAGCAACCAGGCCGGTGCAAACACGCATCGGGAAGAGGAGTCCATATGTCACGTCTCTTTTACGCCGCGGCGATTGCCGCAAGTATCGGCTTTGGCGGCGCCGCGCTGGCGCAGAGCACTGCGCCGAACAACAGTTCGGATAATGCCACCAATGCGAAGAATTTGCCCGGCATGGCCGACACGTCCTCGGATATGGGCAATCTCGGCACCGGTGCTTCCAGCAGCAAGATTGGTACCGGCGATGTCAGCCACGGCGCGACGGGACAAGGTGGCGCAAATGCCGGGGTGATGAGTCCGACCGCTCCCGGCGTGACCGGCGAAGGTGCAACCGGCGCCAATCCGAATTCCAGCGGCGGCACCAGCCAGTAAACTATTTGTCCGCGTAGGGGTTGTCGGTGCCGCGCAGCATCAGGCGGATCGGCACCCCCGGCAGGTCAAATTCTTCGCGCAGCTGGTTGACCAGATACCGGGTATAGGTGTCCGGGACTTGCTCAGCCCGCGTGCCGAATAGCGCGAAGCTGGGCGGCCGCGCTTTCACCTGCGTGATATAGCGCAATTTCAGCCGCCGCCCTTGCACCAGAGGCGGCGGAAATTTTTCGAGGGCGGTTTCGAACCAGCGGTTCAGCGCGCTGGTGGGCACGCGAAAATTCCATTTCTCATACGCGGCGCGGATCGCGGGAAATAACTTGTCCATGCCTTCGCCGGTTTCGGCGGAGAGCGGTACCATCGTGATCCCTTTCAGCTGCGAGAGCGAAATGGAGATCCGGTCCACCACCTGCTGGCGCGCGGCGTTGCGGTCGGTCACCGCGTCCCATTTCGTCAGGGCGATCACGCAGCCCCTGCCCTCGCGTTCGATCAGCCGGGCGATGTGCAGATCCTGCTCGTCGATCCCGCGCGTCGCGTCGATCGCCAGCACGGCCATTTCGGATCGTTTCAGCGCCTCGATCGCCGAAGAGGTGGACATTCGCTCCAGCCCCTCATCCACTTTGGCGCGCTTGCGCAGGCCGGCGGTGTCCACCAGCCGGTATAATTTGCCGTCGGGCGCGATAAAATCCTCGGCGATCGCGTCGCGGGTCAGGCCCGGCTCCGGACCGGTGATCACCCGCTGAGCGCCGAGCAGATAATTCATCAGCGTGGATTTGCCGGCATTCGGCCGGCCGACGATCGCGAAATGCAGCGGCAGGTCTTCCGCCGCTTCCTCATCCGGCGGCGGCGGCGGCAGGCGCTCCGCGATTTCCCGCATCAGGTCGTACACGCCTTCATTATGCTCGGCGGAGATCGCGACCGGCTCGCCCAGGCCGAGTTCATAGGCCTCCAGCGCCGCCGCCCCGCCGCCGCGCCCCTCCGCCTTGTTCGCCACCACCAGCACCGGCTTTTCGCTCCGCCGCAGCCAGTTGGCGAAGTGCTTGTCTTCCGGCAGCAGGCCGGCCCGCGCGTCGAACATGAATAGCACCAGATCGGCCGCCTCTACCGCCGTGCTGGTGGAGGCGCGCATCCGCCCCGGCAGCGTGTCAGGCGCGGATTCCTCCAGCCCGGCGGTGTCCACAAGCAGCACTTTCGTGCCGGCTAGAATCGCTTCCGCCTCCTTGCGGTCGCGCGTGACCCCCGGCGTGTCCGCCACCAGCGCCAGACGCTGGCCGACCAGCCGGTTGAACAAGGTCGATTTGCCCACGTTCGGCCGGCCGGTGATGACCACCCTGGGGAGCATTTTTGCTCCCTCAGCTATAGGCTGTGAGTTGAGCGTTTCGCGTCAGCAACAACATCGCCCCGTCCACCACGATTGGCGCAAGATCGGCGGGGCCGCCGGTGATTTTATGCAATGGCCCGAGCGCGCCGGCGGCGGGGTCAACGAATTGCACCTCGCCCAGGCTGGTCGTGAACAGAAGCTGGCCGTTCACCATGATCGGCCCGTTGAACGCGCGCGCGCCCTTCTTCTTTTTCATATTGCGGAACATCGGCAGTTGCAGGGACCAGCTGACCAGCCCGTCATCGGCATGGATTGCCGCCAAAGTCTGGCTGGTATCCAGCAGATAGGCGAAACCGCCGGCAACACAGATCGCCTGCGTGCCGCTGACGTCATGCTCCCAGACCTTGGCGCCGGAATGCAGGTCGATCGCCAGCGCCGTCTGCCCCAGCCCGACCGCGTATACCACGCCGTCCGCGATGACCGGGGGCGCCACCACGTCTGAAAAATCCAGCGGGCTGGCCTGGCCATAAGTGGAGGCCATGCTTTGCTCCCAGACCGGCGTGCCGGAATTGGCGTCCAGCGCCGCCAAAGTCCCGGAAGAGAACCCGGCGACCAGAATGCCGGAATCATAGGCCGGCGCGCCGGTGACGGCGACCGAGGTCGTGATACTCGTCACCTGGCCGCTGAACCGCCAGCCGGGCGTGCCGCTGGCCGGATCAAAGGTCAAAAGCAGATCATTCTGGGTGACCACCGCGACGACGCCGCCGGCGATGGTCGGTGCCGAGCGCGCCGGAAAATCCAGCTCCTGGCGCCATAAAATCGCGCCGTTGCCGGCATCGATCGCCAGCAGCTCGGAATAGCCCGTGCCGGCATACACCACGCCGCTATCCCAGCCGATGCCACCGCCGAGATTTTGTTCGGTGACATGTTTCGGCCGGGTCGGCCGCCGCCAGAGCTGATTGCCGGAGGTCGCCGAGAATGCGGCGACGACCCCGTTGGCATCCATGGTGAACACCCGGCCACCCGCGACCACCGGACTGGCCGATAATGGCTGTCGGTAGCCGCCGGGGGCGCCGATGCTGGCCCGCCAGCCTTGGGTCAGGGCGGTCGGGCCGGCCAGATTGCCTGGCGCGTGCGCGGGGCCCGCCAGCACCTGCGGCCAACCGTCCAGTGCCACCGGCGCCGGCACCGCGACCGGCGGCGCGTCAACGGCGACGTCCAGCCCGTTGGTCTCCGGCAGCACCGGTATCTGCGTGCCGGGAATTTTTGGCTTCGGCGTGCTGCAGGCCGCCAGCGCGGCGCCGGCCAGCGTGCCGAGGGACAGGGTAAGGGCGTTCCGCCGTCGCATCATCTAGAATTTCATCCGTTCAGTTTTGCCAGCAGACCCTGGGCGCGGTTGCGCACGCCCTCGGGCGCGCCGGGGTCGCTGGCGATTTGCGAAAACAGCGCTTTCGCCTGGTCGGTCTTGCCTTGTTCCAGGAACATCAGCGCCTGGGTCTCTTGCGCGAGGCCGTGGAACGGATTCTGCTCGTCGGTCAAGGGCGCCAGCCGGCTGGCGACCGCGGCATCCGGCGCGGTGCCGAGGGCGTGCTGCGCCCAGAGCAGATTGGCGACCTCGCGTAGCATGGGATCCGCCGCGCTGTCTTGCGCCACCGCGTCCCACAGGCCCTCGGCGGTGCCCAGCTGCCCGGCATCCGCGTACAGCCCGGCGGCGCGTAGCCGCGCGAGCGTCCGGTAGCCCGCTGGCGCGTTCGCCGCGAAACTGGTCAGTGCCTGCGCATCCGCCACCCGCTGAACGTTGCTGATATTCTGGCCGACCGCGTTGATCTGGCCCTCGATGGTCAAATAGGCGCCAGCCGCGGCGGCGTTCTGGCGCGCCTGATACCAGGTGAAAAACTGCTGCGCGCCGACGCCGGCCAGCACCAACAGGGCGGCGAGCACCAGCAGAATCCCATAGCGGCGCAGCAGGCGGGCGGCGCGCTCGCTCCGCAGATCGCTGGAAACCTCGTCAAAAATATCCACCACGCGAACGCCGCCCCCAATTCCGCCCCGCGCAATGCCCTATACGGCGGCGCGCTGCAACCGCGCGGCGGTCCGGTCGTAACCCAGCAACGGGAGGAGCGCCGCCATTTCTGGTCCCTGGTCCTCGCCGGTCAGCGCCAGACGCAGCGGATGAAACAGCGCCCGGCCCTTGGCGCCGGTGGCATCCGCGACGGCACGGGTCCAGTCTTTCCAGGTATCTGGACCCCATGGCTCCGGCGGCAACATGGTCAAGGCCGCGCGCGCCACCGCTGCCTCCGCCGGCGGCAAGGCGGCCGGCGTGACCTCGCCATGAACCACCTCCCACCAGCGCCGCGCCTCCGACAGCATGTCCAGATTGCCCCGGATGGCGGCCCAGAATTCTTCTCCGGCGCCTTCGGGCAGACGGTCGCGAACGGCATCAAAATCCAGGCCGTGCAGGATTTTCCGGTTCAGCGCCAGCAATTGCCGGCCATCGAAGCGCGGCGAGGAGCGGCCCCAGTCGCTCAGGGAAAACGCCGCCGCCAGAGCGTCCAAGGGCAGCGGCGCCGGGTCCTTGTTGGTGCCCAGCCGCGCCAGATAGCTGGTCAGCGCCGCCGGCTCGATCCCGTCCTTGCGCAGCGAGCGCAGCGAGATGCTGCCGATTCGCTTGGATAATTTGCCGCCCTCGCCGTCGCTGATCAGCGGCATATGGGCGAAACGGGGCAGAGGACCGGAATGGATTGCGCCGAACAGGTCGATCTGCACCGCGGTGTTGGTGACATGGTCTTCGCCCCGGATGATGTGCGTGATCCCGTCATCGATATCGTCCACGACGGAGCAGAAGGTGTACAAGGGTGTGCCATCGGCGCGGATCAGAACCGGGTCCGAGATGGTGCCGTATTTCACGGTCCGGCCGCCCAGCACCAGATCCTGCCAGGACGCCGCGCCTTCCGAGAGTTTGAACCGCCAATAGGGCCGCTTGCCGGCCGCCTCGGCGGCGGCGCGCTGTTCCGCGGTGAGCGCCAGCATCGCCCGGTCATAGACCGGCGGCAGCTTGCGCTTGACCAGCGCCGCGCGCTTGGCCGCCAGCTCGTCTTCGTTTTCAAAACAGGGGTAAAGCCGGCCGGCACCCTTCAGCCGTTCCGCGACCTCCGCGTAGCGGGCAAACCGGTCGGACTGACGCGCGGTCTCGTCCCAGGTGAGTCCCAGCCAGCGCAGATCGTCATAAATCCCCTGCTCGAATTCCGGCCGGCCGCGCTCGGTATCGGTATCATCCAGCCGCAAGAGCAGCCGCCCGCCTTGGCTTTTGGCGAACAGAAAATTGACCAGCGCCGTCCTGGCATTGCCGACATGCAGATACCCGGTGGGGCTGGGCGCGAAGCGTGCTTTGACCATCCGCGCCGGTTAGACGAAAACTTGGCGCAAGGTAAGGGCGGCAACGGGCAAGGACGGGCAACCGATCTCGGCGTTGACCCCGTTATTGGCGACAGACCTTCCGTTCATCCGTGCGCGGATAGACGCGGCCGGATGCCTCGCCGCCCATTTTCGCACACGGCGGACACACAGCCTGTTCGACATCGTAATCCTTGTAGATCGATGCGGCGATCTTCACGGTATCGAAACAGACGCGGGACGCGCCGTCATCGTCATAGCGCGGATCGGCGGCGTGATGGGTCAAGAGCGTCTCATCGCGGACGAAGCGCTGGATCCTTTTGCCCTTTGGCAGGCTGTTCTTGAACAATCACGTGATCCGTTGTTACGGCGAAGGGCTGGGACTGGCGATCCGGCCGCCGCCGGGCCAGACCAATCTGACAATGGGCGCTTGCGCCCATCATGCCGACGGCATTGCCGTGGTGCATCTCGTCGGTGCGGGATCCGAACGGTGTTCTGGTCGAGTTGGCATTTCCGCTCGACCCATCTGAAAACCTGGCAGGACGGGAACAACCCGCCCAGGCGGGAAACGTTGTCAAGCCGCCGCGCTGTGACTAAAAGCGGGCGCGATCAACTCGAAGGGGAGCCATTGAACATATCATGCCACAACTGATCGTCACCACGCGCGACGGCGCGGAACAAACTATCAACGCCGCCACCGGCATATCTGTCATGGAAGCCTTGCGAAACGGCGGCATCGACGAGGTGCTTGCCTTGTGCGGCGGTTGCTGCTCCTGCGCGACCTGCCATGTCTATGTCGATCCAGTCTTCGCTGGTCAAATTCCGCCGATGGGCAGCGATGAAAATGATTTGCTCGATAGTTCAAACCACCGCAAGGAAAATTCCCGGCTGTCTTGCCAGATCAGCTTCAAGCCAGAACTGGATGGCCTGCGCGTTACCGTCGCGCCCGAGGATTAATCTGAAATCGGGCGGCCCGGATCGTCGGATCATGGCGATACCGGGCTCCTTTCGTGAGCGCACGGCGAGGGTGTGACGTGTCAGAGCCTGAAGTCCTTGCGCAGACCAATCAGGTCACTGCAACAGCGGCACGTCATCCCCAGGCGTGAACCGGCCATAGGCCATAGCGACATGGCTATGCAGATAGATGCGGATGATCTGACGGACATTCTGGGTTGGTTGCTTGATGCCGCTGAAAAACTTCATGACGGGGGCAAAAGACTTATTGGTTGCCGTGCGCACCATCGTGACGCTCTCGCTTTCCCGGAACGTCTCGACCCCATCGTTATCCTGGAAGGGCGGAATTGCCATCGCGCCCCACCGGGGCGTCCGCGAGCGGCCAGACCTGGTCCGGCAACGTCTAGGATCAACGTCCGATTAGGTTGAAGCGAAGATAAGACGTGATCGGATAGAGCGGGTCCCGAAGATAAAACCTAGAGTATTTCGATCGATCGGAACACACCCTAGGTAGTTTCCGATGCTACCTCAGCGCGTCCAAATACAATAGGAGGTTGTACTGGGTTCGCGGATACGCCGAGAGCCCGGTTTGACTTGAAGCGTACCAGATAAGGACTGATGGCATGATATTCCGCAACGCAAGACATACGCCGGCTCATGACGCGGCGGGACCCGCGGCCAGATGCGTGGACGCAACCGGCGGCGGGAACCCGTTCCGCTCTCGCCTGCTGCTCTGCGGCGCGGCGATCGCCGCCGCCACGCTCGGCCTGACAGCGCAGCGCGCCGATGCGGCCACGGCGGTCAGCACCATGGCCGTGTCATCGACGGTTCAGGCCACGTGCACGAATACGATCACGCCGCTGGACTTCGGCACCTACACAGGTGTGGCCGTGGCGGTCAACGCGGTCGTCACGGTCACCTGCACCAATACCACGGCTTATAACGTCGGTTTGGATGCGGGCGCGTCAGCCGGCGCCACCGTCACCACCCGTGCCCTGACCGGTACCGGTGCTGGCGCTCCACTTCTGGACTATGTGCTGACCACCGACGCCGCCAACACGATCAACTGGGGTGACACGGTGGGAACAGACACCGTCGCCGGCACGGGGAATGGGGCTGCCCAGGCCCTGACAATCTACGGTCAAGAAGCCGCCGGCCAGTTTGTGGCGCCTGGCACCTATGCCGACACGATCACCGCTACTGTCACCTATTGAGGCTGTCATGCCACGGATATCCGCGATGGCGGCAGGCCGACATGTTCTTGCCACCACCGCGGCCGCGGCGGGGCTTCTCCTGCTGAGTACCACCGGCGCCAGGGCGCAGGCCCTGACCGTGTTTCCGGTCAATATTCTGCTCGCCCCGGGACAGATGACCAGCACGCTGACGGTCGCCAATAACGGCGACGCGACGACCAGCATCCAGGTGCGCGCCTTTTCCTGGGATCAGGCCGGCGGCGTGCAGCATCTGGCCCTCTCCGACCAGGTGATGACCAGCCCGCCGATCGCGACGATCGCGCCCGGCGCCACGCAGACCGTGCGTCTGGTGCTCCGCAGCGCGCCGGAAGAAAAGGAAGCGAGCTTCAGAATTCTGGTCGATCAGATTCCGCCGGCCGCCGCCCCTGGCACGGTGCGGATGGCCCTGCGACTTTCCATCCCGGTATTCGCCGAACCGCCGATTCAAGCGATCGCCCATGTCCGATATCATTTGTACGCCGATGGCGGAAAACTCATGCTCGTGGCCGTCAATGACGGCACCAGCCATGACACGATCCGCGCCGTCACGCTGACCACGGCCGGCGGCGAGACGCTGACGACCGACGCGAACGCGTCGCCCTATATTCTCGCTGGCGCCACCCGCGAATGGAATGTGACGTCACCGGTCAACGCGGTGGCGCAGGGCGCCAGCCTGCACCTGACGGCATCGACCATGACGGGTAAAGTCAGTCAGTCCGTCATCGTCACGTCAACGCCTTGAGCGGCGGCGCGGCGCGATGGCCATCGAGCACTCCGCCCCCTGGCTCGGCGCCGCGGCCGCGGCCATTTGGCTGTGGCCTGGCCAGTTGAATGCCGCGACCAGTGAAGCCGCGCGCGTCCCTGGCGTCAGCACCACCGTGGCGGCGATGTGTTCCACCGCCGTCGTCCCGATCATCTTTGGCGACTATAGCGGCGCCGTGCGTGACGCCACCGCGACCATCCTGCTCAAATGCACCGAGACCACGCTTTATACGGTCGGGCTTGATGCCGGAACCGGGATCGGCTCCACGATCGATCAGCGCAAAATGACGAGCGCGCGCGGCCAGCTCATCTACACGTTGTTTATTGATTCCGCGCGCACCACCGCCTGGGGTCAGACGGCGGGCGAGAATACGGCCGATGGCATCGGCGACGGCGCCGCCCAGCCGCTCACCGTCTATGGCCGCATTCCAGGAGGGCAATATGTCGCCCCGGGCGTGTATGGCGACTCGATCGCCGTGTGCATCACCTATTAGACCGCTGTCCGATCAATCCGAAAACGATCCGACCCGCGTTCTGGCAAGCCACTTTACCCGGTCATTTCGGATGCTCGGCCCAGTGCGGGTGGACCATTCCCCGCGCCCTGGCGCCGCCGCGTCGGGTTGGTCCTGCTCGTGGGTTGCTTGCTCCTTGGTGACCCCGGCGCCGTCAAGGCGGCCGACGAGCCGGTGCTGCTCGACGTGTTTATCAACGGCTTCGACACCCAGAAGATCGCGGCGTTCACATTGCGCGGCGCCGCGCTGCTCGCCACGCGCGATGAAATGGCGAGTATCGGCCTGCGCGTGCCGCTCTCGGTCGCGTCCGGGACGGACGGCCTGATCGATATGCGGGCGCTTCCGAAAACGTCCTGGCGTCTCGATATGCCGACCCAGACGATCTACCTGACCGTCGCGGACGCCCGCCTGCTGCCGCAGGAGCTGGGTCCCGGCGCCGCCTTATCTGAAAATGGCGCGGCGGAAAGCGGCCTGGGCGCCACGCTCAATTATGACGTCAACGGCACCTCGCTGAACAACCAGCGCGTCGGCAGCGCCTTGTTCGACCTGCGCGCCTTCTCCCCCTGGGGCATCGCCAGCACCGGTCTGCTCGCCTATGCCGGCGGCGGCACCAATGGTCGGGGCTCGAATTCGCAAGTGCGCCTTGACAGCGTCTACACCTTCTCGAATCCGGAAACGCTGCGCCAGTACAGCGTCGGCGATTTCATCACCGGCGGCCTCGACTGGACCCGGCCGGTTCGTTTCGGCGGGCTGCAGATCGACTCGAATTTCAGCCTGCGTCCGGACCTCGTCACCTTTCCGCTGCCCAGCGTCAGCGGCTCGGTCGCCGTGCCGTCAACGATTGACGTGCTTGTCAACGGCAACCGGCTGATGTCCCGCCAGATTGCGGCGGGACCGTTCCAGATTTCGCAACTGCCCGTGCTGAACGGCGCCGGCACGGTGTCGATGACCGTGACCAACGCGCTCGGCCTGCCGACGGTCGTGAACCTGCCGTTCTACGCCAGCTCCGATCTGCTCAGCCCCGGCCTGCAAACCTACTCGGCGCAGCTCGGCGCGGTCCGCAACGATTGGGGCACCGTTAGTAATGATTACGGCGCGTTGGCGGCCAGCGCGACCTATCGCCGGGGGGTGTTCCCGTGGCTGACGGTCCAGGCCAGCGCGGAGGCGACGCCCGGGACGGTCGCGGCGGGCGGCGGCGTGGTCGTGAACCTCGACAACCTCGCGGTCCTCGATCTTGCGATGGGCGGCAGCACCGGGTCCGGACATGCGGATTCCGGCATTGCGACGCCGGCGGGGAACACGATCTATCAGCCGGACGTGACCGGCCGTGACGGCGGGCTGGTCTCCATCGGCATCCAGCGGATCGGCAGGGTGTTCAGCCTGGGCACCAGCGTGACCGTCGCCAGCCACAACTACCGCGACATCGCCGCGATGAACGGCGTGCCTTATCCGCGCCTGCAGCTCTCCGCCAATGCCGGGCTCTCGCTGGGGCGGTTCGGCTCGCTCGGCATCGGCTATGCCGTCAGGGACAGCGATGCCGCCGCGAATCCGGTGGCCGTCTACATCCCTTTGGGCACGACGGTCACCGGAATCACCACCTCCCAGGACGGCGCGGCCTTCTTCCAGCCCGCCGAAAAGGAGGCGGTCGTGACGCTCAGCTATTCCGTCGAGATCGCAGCCGTATCCCTCTACGCCACCGGATTTTACAACTCGGTTCACGGCGGCGCCAGCGGCGTCCTGCTCGGTCTCACCATTCCCTTGGGCTTTCGCAGTTCCGCCAGCGCCAGCG
>Ga0116230_10007847_pt1 | contig 10537 bp, 5 predicted proteins | sample S1TSphfallax_3_FD_88678 | JGI IMG/M metagenome (GOLD analysis project Ga0116230, IMG submission 88678) | Host-associated microbial communities from peat moss isolated from Minnesota, USA - S1T2_Fd - Sphagnum fallax MG | ecosystem: Host-associated > Plants > Peat moss > Unclassified | place: USA...
AGTTGTTCCCCAGACTATCTCCTTTTATAACCCTGAACCATACTAGTCCCAAAATATCCTAGGCCATGATATTGCCAAAAGTATCCCAACATATCCTAGGCCATGATATTGCCAAAAGTATCCAAAAATATCCTAGGCCATGACACCCCCTTATCAACCATCAAAACCAACCTTTAGATAGAATTTTTGCTTCCTTGAGTACATTGCGCAACAAATTTTCTTGTACTCCTATCCGAGACAAAGATCTAAAAACAAATCTTAAACAACCTCCTTCATATGAAAGCCAAATCACACTACTTATTTGCATTGATGCTCATCCTTTCGCCATTGCACTGCGAGATTTCCACCGAACCCACTTCACTTGGTAGCTCTTTTGTCACATGGTCATCTTGCATTTAGTAGTAACACACACATCCCAAACAAAAGGAAATGACACAAAGATTTCAATGCTATCAAACACCATCGCATCTCCATTCAGTGATCTTTTTTGTTTTCATGCCATTGAGAGTAAACACTACTAGCCACCAACAGAAAAACATGCTTCCTTGAAAAACCCTAAAACCACTTTTTGTTCACACTCAAAACCCTAAAGTTAAAAACTTGTTACAAAATTCCATTGTTTCCAAGTAATTTCAATTTCAAGTGAGTATAGCTTAATCACTTGGATTTCATAGTATTTGGTTTGAACTTACCTTTTCTATCTTCACCCCTAAGTTTTTGTTTCCAAGTATTTCCCTTATCTTATTAAATTCATTTTACTATATGGGTTTGAAATTTTCATAAATCCTCATTATACCTTCTTCTAGGACTTGTCCAATTAAATATATTTAATGTTTGATCTTGTAAATACACATATTGTTGGTTATAAAAATTCCTCAAATTTGCTTCATTGAAAATTCCTTACAATGTTTTTGAAGAATTTCACAATTTTGATGTGATACTGCAAAGATGCTTAAAGATAAAGCCAAGATTCATGTATAACCCTCAAACAAAACATTCATTTATAAATTTCGAAATGCATCCATTACACTCACAAAGTTTTGGAAATGGACCACGGAATCATGTAAAGCACCACCTACCTTCACATTTTTCTTGGTTTCCAAATGTAAGAAAATCATTGACTTGAAATTACTAGTTATTTTTTACTAGCTAATTGACCCAAGTATTTGAGAGATGATGATGTGGGCTTATAGCCACACGACTAAAATTCTAGAAATGGCACAAATTTCAAACTCAACTCATTTGTTTACTTACATGGTAGATCTTAAATGCAATGAGGCCCAATTATCAAAATTAGAAATATAGTGTCAAAACCTTGAGAAAGGATTTTCAAGACCAAACACAATGAAAAGCCTAGATTTATTGTATTGTAGATTATAAAAACCCATTTCAAAAGTGTACTTTCAAAAATCTTTCTAGGATATGTTTCTCTATCTCCATCTTTGACTTGATGAATTAGATACACTTCTCACAAACATGTATATGATTTGATTCATATAAACTCTAGAAATTTGATAATTGTGAACTAGGAATCATGTTGACAAGAGAGCAACACAAGAAATGAATGAACAGGATAAGCAATGTTGCTAATGTTTCAATTTAATTTGGATTCCACCATGAATGGGTCTTATAATGGACAAAGATGTCCAAAGTAATCTTTGATTACTTGTGTATTTCTAACATGTAACTATAGAAAGGTAAATATATTTATTTAATGATTTTCTAGTTGAATTCCACTTATTTAAAAAGAAGGTTTTTTTTTTCCCCCAATTGGTTAGCCACTAGTTGATATGGTGATTTCAATTTTGAAGAAAATGTTTATCTAGTACAAATAGTTCGCTACATAATTTTGAAATGTCTCAAATTTGATGACATATTTTGAATTTGTTGTATATTAAAATGTTTCTTTAATGTCATCAATAATACTTTAAATATAATAGTGTACATAAGCATAAAGAAATGGAACATTGATGTTGAGGATTGTGTGACAAATAAACAATGGAAGATACACCTATCAATGATGCAAATGACGAATTTGATGTGGTTAACTATTACATGAATAGCTCTAGAAGATTGCTTGTTAGACCTTGTCATGGGATTGTTTTAAAACAAATTCCATCTCAGCTCTTATCCTCATTTTTTACCCTAGTAAAAATGACATTTTTGGTTGAAATTTGGTCATAAGTTGCTAGATTTAAAGCACCAATTAGGAACATCAAAATACACCTCAAAATATAATTATGCAAAAATACAACAATAGGCAAATGTTGGAAAAGTGAGGAAAATGAAAAAACCAAATAATATATTGATGGAGATAAACATAATTTACTCTTCCAATGTTAATAATGATAAACTCAAGTAATTCATTTTCATATAAACAATAACAACATTAATTGCTCAACAAAATTTATTATTGTAAAACACAAAAAGCCAAATGGCCATCGCTAAAGATCCATCATTTAAGGAATTAGTGTGGCATGTGCTATTGGCCCAAGTGTTACCCCATCCTCAACTAATTTTTCCTTCCAAAACTTGGTTTTTTGGAACTTATGTGAATTTTCAGCAACATAAATCATTGAAAAATCAATATCTTTCACATTTTGAATCCAAATCCTACTAAATGAATTTCACTAAATCCTGCTCATCAAAATCTTTCCAACAATACCAAAGGGACATTCGAATTCCTCTGAAAATTTCAGCTACGATTTGATTTTATTTTCAGTGAAGAAATCATTCAATATTCAAGAACTTTTGCACCACAAGTCCAAACATCATGGAACCAAGCCCATGCACCCTTCGTTGTAGAGCTTTCCAAAGACACCAAGAACATGATCTGAAGCATCCCGGTTTGGTGGATCTCGTAACTTCAAAAGAAAAGAAAACAAACAAACAAACAACCTTTTTTCATTGATAGATTTGTTCATGCCATTGTTCCATTAATACCATCTTTCATCCTATCATTTACATAACCAACTATCCAATGTGTTGTTGACTCTGTTTATCATGATCTCATTGATGTAGATAGACATTTAATAGGCCACCCCTTATTTTTTGAGTCCATAAAATAGAAATGGAAGCATTTAGAATGCTTGAAGTTTCATTTTCAAATGCTTTTCATCTCCAAACCTATGCATAATAAGTTGCAATATCAACAAATTATATTTTCACATACGTGGGATGACCTTGTGGCAAACACTTTGAATTTCATTTTTCCCAAGATTGATTTTCCTTTTACAATAAAAACTAAGGATTATATGATTTTTTTCATTTCCTTCCTTGAAAATTTTGGAAAAAGGAGAAATAGAAGGGCATACACCTTTTAATCTATGACCATATCTCTCTATAATGGCCACGTTACAAAAAACATTTTTGAAAATCCTTGCCATTTTGTGTTACCTTTACATTTTGCCCATTCAATTTAACAATTGACCAAAACTAGGTAAAGTAATGTATTGATCAAAGCTAATCCACTTTCTTAATTTCATTGAGTTAATAGAGAAAATTAAAGGGATTTCAATTTTTTTGCCATTTTTTTCTTGCCTTTTGGGCCTTAAGCCCATTTAAGCAAGATTGCAAGAATGAGTAAATTAATGTGATGTAAACCTTTGCATTCTTTATGTTAAAGTTTTCCACAAAGACATGAAAACCAAAGTAAAACCTTGGTTTCCTTAGTGCTAAGGCATGTGGGGACATTTAGTGTAAAGTTTGGGATGTATGTGCATCAAACAAGCATTGTTATGGGGTATTAAATAATTATTCAACCTATTTTCTATCATCTTATTATTATTTAATACATATATTAAAGCTACCCTATATTAATTATAATCCATTATTTCATATTATTAAATGCCCTATATTATAATTAAATTGATTATTTGAATAAGATGTACCTTATTTTTAAACTAATTAACTTATAATTTTGACCCAACAACCAATATATTGCACCCTATATTTTTACTCATGTATTTTCTACTTTGTTTTACTAGTGTCCCCCATGGGGACTAAGGATAAAAATAAAATTGGAAGATGGGATAATGCAAATATATATAAGAAAGGAAAACTCAATTTTTTCCTTTTCAACTAAAGATTATTTGAGTTTTTTTTGTCTTTTGTGTTTTGCTTGTGTCTACTTTTTTACCTAGGGGCTTACTTATGTCATGGAATACTTAAAGGGGACCTAGGGAATTACACAAAGTTTACTTAAAAAGTTAGTTAGGAATTTTTTAAATAAAAGGTTACTTAAGGATTACTTAGAAGGTTACTTAAGGTTTATAAAAGGTTTATTTATGGAAGCTAACTAAAGGTTCTTTAGGGAATTTTTAAAAACACTTAAAGACTTACCTAGGTTTTGGGATATTTGAAGCCTATTGAAAGGGTTACATAAAGCCTACCTATGGTGTTACTTAGGAGTTATCAAAAATCTACATAAAGGGTCACATAAAGGTCTATGTAAACTTAACCTACTTAATTAAGTAGCCCTTTAAATATAACAATATCACATATCAACATGTAGTTTATCATGTATCAACATGATAATGTTCTTGAATTAATTATTTAATTAATTAGGTTACATAATTTGTTTATTAAATAAGTTAGGGTTTAGGTAGTAAATGTAATTAATTAATAGGTAAGCCATGCAATTAATCTATTAAAAAGGAAATAAATAGGATAGGTAGTAAGTAGTAAGTAACAAGTAGGTCATATGTATGTAGGTTAAGTAATAAATACTATATCATGTTGATATGTGTGATTTTTTTGAATTAACTACTATATTAAGTAGACAATGTAATTTGTTTATTGAATATGCTAGGTAGTAGGAGTAATTTATGACCCATTCAATATCAAACATTTAAATTACATTTTGTTGGTACAATTATGATCTATTATTAGAAAAAATTGTATGATTAATTTTTTAAAAATCAAATAGATGCTTGAGATGTGAAAAAACATAATTTATTTTTGCATAAAATTTTTATCATAATTTAAGTAAAACTTAAGATATTATATGTGTAAACCTAATAAAGTTTATAGTTCCATTTATTAATATTTAAAAATTAAAAATTAAAATTTTATACCAAAAATAGTACAGTTAATAAATTTTCTTTTATTCAATTTTTAGTAAATTTTATTTATAATCCATTTATAAATATTATATGTGAGTAAATAAAATATCACATTTTAATTAAATTTTATTGGTAAAATCATGATATATCAAAAGAAAAATTGTATAATATACTTTTTAAAATAAAATGAAAGTTTAATATATGAAATTTATTCATGTATTTATTATTATATTATCCATTTATATCATGTGAATGAATTTATTTTTTCCACATAATGGTCATTGAAATTATATTGAATAACAAAATTCAAATATATTTATATTTCAAATCTATTTATATTTTTAAGAAGGAAAAAATATGTTTTTCTACATTATTGGAAAAATATTTAATTTTAAACTTTAATTTTCTCATTTGGACAAATTCATAATAAGATATCAAAGTTCAAAAATGATGTTTTGTGTAATGTTTTAATGAAGTATTTTAAATAGAATGCACATTATTTCTATGCCACAACAAGTGGGGTGGCTTGGTGGTAAAAAAATTGATTTCCATCCTTGGGGTTTGAGGACCAATCCTCACAAATGGCATCAATTGTGGTGAATATTAAAATGTTAAGCAAATATTCCCTACCTACTTAACAACCTAAACTAGCTTTTAAAGCCTAGCTTATGTAATGACACGTGTCAACATGATATAGGTTGAATTACGATGATGATGCCATGTAAGTTGGTTTGGATGGATGAAAAGTTCATGTAAGTTGCATCTTTATGCAATTGCCATTGCAACTTGGTGCCACATATTATTTCACTAGAAAAAATGTTGTCCATTCTGACCATATTTTTGTGACTATTATGCGACCAATGTCTAAACTAACTTATTTTACAACTAACAATGTGTTAGTATTACATGTCCATGTAGTTGCAACTTGTTGTAATCACATATGCAACTACAGAAAGGGTTTGACCAAATTCTAGTTGTAGATGTGACTACAACTTATGATTAATATGATTTTCATTGAAAATGTAAATGAAAATTGAACAATATCATCCAATTTTAATTATATCCATCAATGGATGATAACATAATTGTTTTTGTAATTACAATGAAAGTTTTTGCAACTACAATAATATATTTTACCACATGAACAAAGAAATATAAACCACACATGGCAAACTTTGCTATTTCAATTACACTATTATCTTTTCAATATACCCATCCATTAGTCTTCTTTGCAATTATCGATGGTCTTCCATGATATAATATCTAATAGTTAATAGTTAATAGTTAATATTTTGCTAGAAAAGGCTATTATAACTTAGTTGGTAAATCAAACTAAGTAAGCTTAATAAGTTATGTTAAATTAAATAGGCCTAACTTAGCTTGCATACTTAATAATTGGCCTAGATATTTATAGGTAATAGTAATAGGTTATTTTACTAGGTGTTGTTAATTAATTAGGTAAGCTATGTAGGTAGTTGGTAGGCTAAGTCATTAATTAATGGGTAAACTAGGTTAATTAATTTATTGTGTGAATATGTGATCATGTTTCATATTAACTTAATTCATTAATTAGGTTAGGTACTTAATCAATTAATTAGATAGGCTAGGTAGTATGTAATAAGTGGGATAGGTACTACTAGGTAGTAAGTAAATTAAGCAAGAAATATTTTATTTTGTGGATATGTCATAATGTTTTAATTGATTAAATAATTAGCTATGTTAAATATATAATTTACTAAATGTAGGCTAAATAATTAATTTACTAGGTAGGCTAAATAGTAGATAATAGGTATGTAACCTAGGTAGTATGTAATAAGTAGGATGGCTATTAGTAGGTAGTAGGTAGGTAGGTTATAAATTAAGCAAAAGTTAGTTTATTTTGTGGATATGTTGTAGTATTTTTTTAATTAATTGATTAATTAATTAGTTATGTTAAATAATTAATTTATTAAATGTAGGCTAGGTAATTATTTTATTAGGTAGGCTAGCTAATAAATAGTAAGTAGGTTAAATTGTAAATATTTTATTATGTGGATATATGATTTTTTATAATAATAATCATAATAATAAATTATGTAGGTTAGGTAATAAATAATAAGTATGTAGCCTAGGTAATATGTAGTAAGTAGGATAAGTAATAGGTAGTTAAATTAAATAGTAGGCATTTTATTGTGTGGATATATGATAATGTTTTTATATGGGACAAAGGATGTTATAGTGTTGTAATGTTCTAGTGTTTCCCTTTCATTAGAATTTGTCCCATATCCTTTGTTTACAATTTCAAACTTCTAAAACATGTAAGTAGATGAAGAAATGAACTAGATTCATGGTATGTACGATAAGCATAGAACATGTGCCACTTGGGATGAGCTAATCAAAAGGCTTGTCCCCAACAAAATAAATAGGATCCTACCTACCTACTTAACATATTACAGGTAACCAATTCTACCCTAGCCTAGTCTAGAATAGGTTGCCTATTATAGTTTAGCCTATGATAGATTTTAAGTAATTAATTATACTATTTAATTACTTTAATTATAATACTTAATTATTGTAATTATAATATATCTTTTTTGAACAAATGGAAAATTGTCATGTGTTTTATGGCCGCTAACTTTTTAAATTACCAGATGATTAAGTCCTAACCACTCATCAATGGCACATTTGGTAGCATGCATTTATCACAAATGTAGTCACAAAATATAATTGCAAATTGGGGTTCCACGTCATATTAAAGATCATCTATGATAATGGATGAAAAATTCAGGTCTAGTTGTCAAGTTTGCAACTACACTTTCAACTTCATGACCATGTCATGTCTTTTGCCATTGATTGTCTTATGGCACTTGTCCATTGCAACTAAGCTATTTTTAATTGCATGTGTCCATTACAACTACAAATGAATTGTAAATTCAGTTGTTGATTTTCAATCTTTTGTAATTAGAGTTTTATGCAACTTGTCCAAGGCAATTAGGCACTATAACAAGTTGCATGTGGTAATTACGACTAAAAATGAATTGAAAATCCAATCTTATATTTACAAATTCCTTTTAGTGTATCTAGGTTATGGAATATCTAAATGTTATTTAGGGGACTACCCAAAATATACCCTAAGGACTACATAAAGGCTACTTGTGGGATTAACTAGGGATTTCTTAAGTTAAGGGATACTTAAGGGTTATTTAGGGGGCTACTTTAGGTTGATTTGTAGTGCAAAAAAAATTTACATACTCTATAACAAAATAATTGGTTTTTATGTTAGTCAAATCTTGATTAAGTTGACTATAAATTCAAGGTTAAATTAAGTAAATTCAAGGTTATGAGTTTAAAATGATTGATTATATTTAGTTTGAATAACATAAAAATAGGTATGTATGTTATGACTAAGAAAAACTACCTATTTAGTCAAATCAAACATTATATTATACACATGGTAGATGTCACATGCGCACAAAATTGTTTGATTTGATTATATTTATGATTAATATAGTTGAAATTAATTTTCCAAATATGTCATTTTGTGGTTGTAGTGTTACTTTTGATAATGTGATAACATTAAAATTGAAAAAATATAAGAAGCCTTTTATATTTTTTGAAATGGTTGGTAATTTTGCCCTATGTTTTTAAATTGTTGTTTATAATAATCTTATTTATTATTATTAAGTAAGGTAGTTTAAAAATAAAATAAAATAATGACATTGAGTTCTCTTAAAGCATGGTGCCTTTTATCACAGTCTTGGCACCATTGGATTGTCGATGAATAAGGGTGCACCAAGTGTTTGGAGCTATGGTGCAAAATTTGTAAAATATTAATTTTATCAAAAAATTTAATGAAATCAAAGAAAATTGTTTTGGGGAAATGGGGGCATGTTTTTGATATTGTTAAAAAGCCTTCAATTGATCAATAGGAGGTATTAAATCTTGAGTAATTTTTTTTTTCCTACAAATTTAACAACAAATAAAAGTTCAAATTTTAGTGAAAATAAAAATTGCAGATTAAACTTATGTTAAAGATGTTTGAATGTGTTCTTGGTGTTTTGGAAAGCCCTTAATGACTAGAATTTAGTGGTGTTAGTTTCACAATTTTTAGACTTAAGCTCTAAAAAATATTGAAACTTGAATAATTTTTATATCTGAAGTAATAAATGAAAAATCAATTTTTAGTGAAAATAAAATTCTAATTTCAAACTGAGCCTAAAAAATTTGGGGTAAACTCTTGGTGATTTAGGAAATCTCTCAAGGATGATTTGATGGAGGTGGTTTTGTAATTTTAAACTTAAAATGATTTTTAATTTTTTGGAATCAATTATATTTGTCACTAGAAATTGTTATCAAATGAAATCTCAAATTTTTAATAAGAATGAAAGTTATATTTCAAAATTAGGCTAAAGAAATTGGGGCACATTCAAGTTGTTGGAAAAATCTAAATGAGAAGGATTTAATGGAGATGGTTTTGTAATTCTTAAACCTAATGTGTAGGAAATATTGAGTTTTGAATAAAATATTTCACTAAAATTTTTAATATCAAATGGATGTTTTAAAGCCTAAATTTAGAATAGTAATGATATTAAAGAATTGTTTTCCAATCAACTTCATTATGAAATATATTGAGTTTGATTACATTAATTGAACAAGTGAAATTATTTTCATTAAAAATTACAAGATTAAATCACTTTGATAAAAAAAATTACATTGAAATTCTTGAAATGAAAATTTTAAATTAATGTAAATTTATTGACATTTGAAATTAAAGAAAATATCTGAATTATATGTAAATATGAAATCAAAAATTTGAAACTTACATATCATTTTACATTTGAATTTATAGTCTAAATAAAAAAACTTAATACTACATTTGAGTTTTTGAAATACATATTTAAAATTAATCTAATGTTTATATGTATTTGGAAGTCAATATTTTCAACATGTGATGTTGTGGTTGGATGGTTAAGGCCTTGATGGAAGGTTGAGACGATGGAAGGTTTGATTATTGTTTTTTTCATATGCTAAAACAATTGACACATGACATTACTATAATGATGAAAAAATAAAAACCAAATAAATAATTAGATTGAATTTAAAAAACTAGCATTCCAGTTGAAATATACAATTTTTTAAGTGTTCCAATTTGAGAATAGTTTCAACAAAACCATGGTAGTCCAACAAATCATACATGTGACAATTTTAAAAAAATAAAAATATTTATGTTTATTTATTTATTTATTGACCATGAAGGATGTTAAGTCAACTATGTTTTTTCCAGTCAAATTAGAGAAGACACATTTTAGTCTTAGTCATTTCAATTTAGTCAAGTTTATGGCATAAATAATTAATCCATTTTAATTGTGACCAAAACTAGTGTGGCCTATGCCGTTGGCCCAAGTGTTACAATATCCTCAACTGATTTTTCCTTCCAAAACCTTGTTTTCTAGAATTTATTTGAACTAGTGTGAACCCGGTGCATAATGCACCCC
>Ga0116230_10007850_pt1 | contig 10537 bp, 10 predicted proteins | sample S1TSphfallax_3_FD_88678 | JGI IMG/M metagenome (GOLD analysis project Ga0116230, IMG submission 88678) | Host-associated microbial communities from peat moss isolated from Minnesota, USA - S1T2_Fd - Sphagnum fallax MG | ecosystem: Host-associated > Plants > Peat moss > Unclassified | place...
AAACCTGCAGATTTTTTCTTACTAGGACCTGTGTGGATGAGCCTGAATGCAATAGCCAGCTTCTCGCTCTTGTGACACGACTGAAATACCTTTCCGTCTTCCACATCATCCAGAACAAATTTCGTACAAGGCACGTACCCTGGATCATACCTCAGCCGTGACAATCTCTGCAGTTCTGAGGATGGACTTAATCTCACTGTTCACTTCAATCCAGGTGCAACCCAAATGTTTCTTGACACCTGTTCGGCCCTTTCTCAGCCGTTCAACACTCTGACAGAAATGCCTGTTGCCAGCACCAGCCTAGATGTTTGACTGCAGCACATTGCACCCAGCAGCATTGTCAGGCTCCATTTCAAGAAATGATTTGGCAGGACGTTTTCCAATCTCCACATTACCATGAATTCTGCAAGCAACTGCCATATAACCGCGATTGCCACATAATGTTCCAATGTTGCAGAAATCCTTTAGTCCAGGTGATCATTGGACCAATATAATAGCACATGACTTCATCCACCAGACCTGCATCACGGGTTCGAACTGACAGAAGACAGTGAAAGTGATATGATTTGGCTGCACATCGTCCTCACACACCTGTCCAAAATGTCTAAGAGCTTCTTCAGTGCCCATGCGTCAGACATCTTCCAAGTTATATGGTGGTCGCAGAGCTGGTAGGATTACATATATATTATAGGAGGTTTAGAGTGCTAGACCTTTGACAAGAGATCATTCTTTAGAGAATGCCTCTGTTGCAGCATTAACGAGCTCAAGGTCAAATGATTACAAACGGATTTCAGATCACATTCCTAGCTAGTGTCTACCTTCTCAACTGTACCACCAGGAGCTCTTGGATGCCTCCCTTGTGGGAAAATCTTTTAACTTGATATCCAAGAATAGACTATACGCGTAATTAACAAACAGGGAATTGTGCAACACAGGGAGTTTTGCAACATTCGCAAGGAGCGTTACAGGGAAAGTATATTTATGCCATCTAGAAGGGTACTACGCTGAACCAATGTGCATCGGGTAGTTGGTCATATTTCACTGGTTGTAAACCACATATTGGGGAAACCAATTTTCCCTTCGACGTTGGTTTTCAAGAAGAATTTCTAACAGGGAAAACTGAGACCTTTCCCAAATATCACAGAGTGAGTGTGTTGTACGAGAACTGCTTGTGTGTGTTTAGAATCAACGAGCTGCTGTAGCTGGCGTGCGGATTGCTGGGGAATTGGCCGGGTCGATCACCGCCCGTCCATGTGGTGTAATTTCGACCTTTTCGTACGCAAGCTCGGCAGAGCCTGATGGAGATGAAAAGGTGAGCATGGCGTCGTGCTGTATAGTGATGGTGAGCCAAGCTGTTTTTGTTTGCATTTAGTTCGAGCTTTGCAGCACGTATAAGTTCAATGCGCACCTTTCGTCCGAGAGCTGGCCGCTCGCGAGAATCTTTGAGATAAGGAATGCAGCGAGCGGAGCACTTCCTTGAAACTAAGAGGGGGAAAACATTATTGATTGCCTTTCCACTTCCTAGTTTCACGAGTAGTGTGTGATGGAATGATCCCTAGTAATTAAAATGATCTTATGTTTAACAGCACACACTATTAAACAACACTAATGATTGTAAACGTCCATCTCAAGCTCTGTGCATCAGTTGTGCCTTCAATGCCTTAGATCATGTATCGTGCATTGATGGTGGGTGGTTGGTACAGTGAAGAAAGGCCACATCAATGTCTCAAGAATGTTACAGATTCAAACCTTCACCTCTGTTTTAGCAGGCTTACTTTACCCTGGAATTTACCCGAGTTCCATGTGCATTTGAATGGCCCCAAAGGCTCTTCATATGTCTAGAGCATGAACAGTTCAGTTCCTAAGTAAAGTACATAGGTTCTGCCAATACCTTGATGTCACTACCGTATTCAGCGTGCTTCAGTTTCTTTTGAACTTCTATCACCAATCTCTGGGATTTGGCCACTGAGCCTGTGATGATCTCATTTGTATAGAACCTATTTGCGTTCATGACGGAAATAGGGTCACTGCTAGAACTGCTGGTAGCCTTTACATCCATCACACAGATTACAAAAGATTAGACAGCAACCAAATCTACCATTTCTAAAATCAATTGACCTAGATTAGAAACACAATCTATATACAAGTATAAGTATCACTCTAGAGAATGTATTCATTGTAATTGAAAGTTTTGTCTTGTTCTAGGTTACTAAAAATTTGGAAACATACCATCTGGGCAAGACCTTTGGTCTCCTCAAGTGCATCTGCTTTGTCATCATCATCAAGCTTTGCTTTTATGTCCACAATGCTAAAACCGACCAACACTACATGGGTGACTCCCTCCTCCACATGAGCTAGGTTTTGAGAGCTATCCATCAAGCTACCATCGGTTGAGTCAGGTTTTGCCATGAACGCAATAATGAGAAGTTGTTCTTCATTCAAGATAAAGTATTCCACAAATGCCATCTTTGAATCTTGAACAGCATGTGCAATGAAGTTTAGAGCATAGGAATCATCAATGTTGAAGTGAATATGATCTTTAATTGCATGCCTCCAAGGGGCATCAAGGAGTGGGTCATTATCAAGACTCAAGCTTGCCAGCAAAGCTTCGGGGTTATGATCATATGGAAGATTATGAGCGTCTGGGAACCAAAGCAATTCGAATTCACGTTTGTCCCCTGGTTGAAGACTCAGACCACGGGATCCTGGTGCTAGATGGAACATTTCTGTCCTTGCTCTAGCTCGCTCTGACCACATTAGTGCCTTCAAACCATTGAGTGTTCTGGGTCCAGGATGATTTGATGCACTGGCATTTGGGATGATGCTGTACCATCTTGTAAATTTCTATCCTGACAAGATAGCTCAAGTTGGACCCTTATCATAGCTGTGATGGCCACTTTTGTAGATTCCCTGAACTTGAGAACAAGTTCTTCTGATGCATCTCCAGCCATAAACATGGTGTCTAGCATTCTCTCAGAAGATCAAAGCAATACCTTTAGTATCTCCTCAGCTTATTCAAGTTCGCCTAAGGAACTAGCATAGAAAGCCAGCTTTAGCCTCATGTCCTCAGATGCAACGGTAAGGACATTGCCATATTTGGAATCCCATGCCTTTAGACATTTCTGGCATTCTTCAAAAGCCTCCCTTGCACAAGCATCATCTCGATTTGGCAACTCAGGGTCTAACCTCTCCGCACAAATGAAAAAGCTTGCTGCAATTTGAACTTCAAGATCTCGTTTTTCCACTGCTGACTTCAACTCTTGTTCAACATTCTTCAGATCCCAAATCTTCCCTGAGATATGATCCCATAGGGGGGATCGAAGAGCCAGGTAGGATTGTATTAGGTTCCGATATGCCTCCAAATACCTCTGCAGAGCTTCCTTTGCTTGCCTTTGATCAAGCATGAAATTGTGTGGCTCAATTTCCACCATTACAAGTTCTTTGTATAGATCGATTAAAGCCAAAAGAAATTTAGATTGAAGATTCACATTTCCAGATTGTTCTGCATAAATTAAACCTTGCTTGAGGGTGGATATTGCCTCAATGTAATGACAAAGGAACTTTTGAACGCCTCCAAGATCCTTGCACAAGTCAACCAGCACCATACCATCAGCTCCACAGGCTTTCAGTATTCTCAATGCCTCCTGATAATACTCTACAGCACCAACAAAATCCCCAGACTTCTCAGAAGCTTTTCCAAGTAATCCAATCAATGCTGTCATTTGGCTATATACGAAACCCCATGGTTCTTCCTTTCCCTCCAGATATTGTAAAGCTTTTGATGAAAATTTTCTAGACTCATCTGGCTTGCTATTGTCCAGATAAGTCTTGCTCAGTAAGTAATATCTCTCCACATTCTCTAGCCAAGAAGGATCATCTGGTAAACCGAGCATAACTTTGAAAAACTTCTCTTGTGCTTCCTGTCCTTGCTTTATTTGCCTTTGTAGATGATAAGCTTCACCAAGCATCTTCCATTCCTGCGCTGCAAAATATTGGAGATGTTCAGTGTCACCGACTTGCTCTATTATGTGCTTGCACATTTCTACCAATTCTTGGTACCATGATTGTTCTTGATGAAAGGCTCCCAGTTTAAATTTGAGCCTGTAGCTCAAAGGAGAACCTTGAACAAACTCCATACTTGATTCGCTCATAATGTAAGCAAGACATTTCTCCAATTCCTCCGTATAATGCCCTGTTGGAAAATCCCTTCCTTGAGAAACTTGATGACACCATTGCAAAATTCTGGCAGAGGTTTCTCTGTAGTTATCAATGTCTGATGAATCAATCACTTGCTTCAGAGTGGGAACCCCTGCCATTAGTGTGAATAGAGAAGTTTCTTCCCTATCGCCCTCACTCTCAGTTCCAGTACTCAATTCCATTGTTGTGCCAGCCGAAGTTGGTAACATACTGTTCCTTTCTCCTACATTGTTTGCCATCTTCCTAGCAGCATGCACATTCACCGAGTCAAAAGTTCACCTCACAGTCAAGCTGTTGTCACATGGTCTGCACGTTTGGAAGAATGAAGGGTAAATGAGTGATTTCACCAACCAGTTCATAAAGAAGCTTGCAAGTATTGTCAGCACTAACTGATCAGGGAATGCATGAAATTCTATAGATAGCCTATGACAAATATGTCCAAGTTGATATGTTTTCGCTACCAATCTCAATAATAAACCCTGTAATCAGTATTCATTTACTTATTAACTCTGGAGATTAACATCATTACAAATCTTAGTTGCCTTACATATTGAATCACAACCTCAACATGTGAAGCAACATTCTTGTTTTGCTCAATGCTGATTGCACCTATGTAAGAATTTGTAGTTGGAATGCACACTGAAAAATAAACATTAGCTCTTTCCTCTCGACATGTACACTTGTCAAGTGGATATTAGGTCAATGTTTTACATTTGCTTGAGTTTTTCCATGCAAAACACATTGTTATGGTACTAGGTGACTTGTATGGAGGACTATAGTATACATAGCTATTGAAAAGCACTCTCACAAAATTCTCATTACCATCCTTTTACAACAAAACCATACCCTCATGATCCATCACCCTCACTCAAAGACACCTTAGGATATACCTCAGGTAAGAAAATGCTTGCAAGCCTTTCTATGCTGAAAAAGTACTATTGTTTACCTTGGTTTCATAAATCAATAGAAAAGCCTAGGCAACGGGGAGAGAGTTTAGAAGATCGACATTAGAGTCACACAGAGACAAACTAAGTCAATGCCATTGTTCATGAAATTACGGAAATTCCGAAGCAACTTACTTCTTGTTGATAACTAGTGTGTAACTCCGGTGTCCAGGCAATCCAACGACATAAATCACCGTAAAAAAGTCAGCTGAAACATTCCAGGAAAAATATTCCTGGAAAGGCAGCAAACTGAACAGCTTGCCCTACCGATATCTGTTCCTTTACAAACCCAACTTTCTGGCTTACGAGATATGTCAAGGCATCACAGGAAGAATAGCAATACCATAACTAGAATTGATAAGAGATGTTGGTTACATACCGACTGCGAGAGCCACGATCCCTAGCTTGCTCTACTGATCGGCACCTTGCAATGAACGTTCGTCCCTAGCTGTGAGTGTGACCGACCTTGTCAAGCGTGAGTAAGTAACATGTTCTTCGGCACCAACACCAGCATGGTGAAAACCTCAAAGCTTTTTGTTATCTTTCATATGCCGACAAATGCGCCAATAAATGTGAGATTGGACCAAGTGAACAATTTCAACATCTTCGTAACAAGAGTTTCCAATTAAAAAGAAAACAGAGACAAAAAGGAAAACAAGAAAAGAAGAAGAATTTTAAAAAATTTAAAGATTTGAGTGAAGGTATTTCAAAAATTTGTTGAAAAAAAAAGAATGAAGCGCATTGGGCAGATGCTAGGCAGCAAGCGCCGAGCAGCAGCCGGCGTACCGACGCGCCGATTGTTCAGCCGTCTCTCGTCGTCTAGGTCTTCTGGAAGCTTCTTCTTCTAGCTAGCTCCCCCAAACATGCCTTCTGACCGGCACGACGCTGAACTAATCTTGAGTTCTGCTTCGGTTCTGTAGGGCGTAATCTTTGACGTCTTCAAGGTCTGAAATTGCTTCCTTAGGTTGTCTGGGACCATTTCTTTGGTTTGTTCATGGGCGTGACTTTTATGTCTGGGGTCATGTGATGTGACATATCTGACTGATTGGGTGTGGTGTGAGGGGTACACATGGGTGTGACCGGAGGATGCAGAAGTATTGTTGAAAGAATTAAGTGTTTGATTGAGCCGTAGAGCGATTGCTTTCTGAACGAGTGTGTGGAGAAGTGCGTAATGTCTTAGGTGTTGTGCGCCGATTGTTCCAAGTGAGCACTAATTTACGTTTCTCCACTTGATTGTGTGCACGCATGTATTGTTTACAGCACTAAAGGATTGTGCTGTTCTGGACCAAGGAAATTCCAATAGGCAGGGTTGAACTAGTGGAGGAAGAGGAGGTGCTAAGCGATTTAAGAAGATCAAGGGATACATCACGTGGAGTGTTCGTGACGAAAACCAAATGGTTTCAGGTGAGCGAAACGGTGGCCGTGCTAGTGATTTATTCTGTAACATCGATATTGATTAGCTTCATTTGTGTAATAAAATTCTGGTTGTTCGTTTCGTACGAAGTAGCGGACGAGCCTTGGTGCGTGGTCTCACCTGGATGCTAACTTCGTGAAAGACAACCTTAGAACTACACTCTCCTACCTTACCATGCATTTTTAAGTCGCTTTGTAGAAACAGGAGACGTGGCGTTGAACCTAAACACTCGAGACCCAGGAGCAGAGCACTGCGAGCATGCAGTCCGCTACGCAAACGATCAAGGTTGTGAGGTTGTTCTTGACAAAACTCAAGATCTCGATGGGGAGTTGCTCAAAACCCTTACAAAACATGGATTTAATGTGGTCGAGGCTTTGGATGATGTTACGGTGGTGCTAGCATTGACTACAAATGAAGAAATTTCAATCAAATCTGTGAAAGTTGATGCGGTGCCTTGCCCCTCGGAGGACAACTCTAAGTCGAACTTTAGGGGTGCTGTCGAAGTACCTGAAGTTGGTAAGGACTTGACAACCTCATCATTTTGTTGATGTACTTTTTCCTTCAGGGTCTAGGCTTCATACTCCCCAGTTGCAGAACATACACGAGGTCTGGTGGCTGCACTCAATTCTGGTAGTTTTAGCTTGGATAGTGTCGCACTAAGTTGGTGGCACTACGTAATAGGAAGTCAGTATGCATGAAGTTCTGAGAAAGATATAACCTTCTAGTCACATTTGAATGCATCATGTGGTGTGCCTCTATTACCCTTATCCAGTTGTAAAGCTCATTCACTGAATGGACAACAATTGGATACTCAATTGCAGATTTTGAATGGTTGAAAAAGGATTTTCTTGTGCCACTCGAGGATAATTTGCGGACTGACAACCAGGATCAAAAGGTTTTTGGTGAATTTTTTTTCAAAACAGCTCACGGTAGGTATGTATCACTTACCTGCTGCTGCTTCTTTTTAGTACAAACTTGCTTATAGGCTATGAAGGAGCCTGTATGGATTTGACTTGATTTGTTGTAACTTCTTTTGATTTATCACACTCCTGTACGATTCACAACAGAGAAGGTGATACTCGATGGGTGCGCTTAGCACTTATGGAATGTTCCTTCGGTGTTGAGGACTGTTTCAATGACGACAACAAGCGGGGCTTGTTCGTATACAAGGTGACTACTACAGCAACACCATCTGGGACTTGGTGTCTGCAATGTGACAAATTGATATGCCTCCCCACACCAAAAGCACATGATTTTACTCGTGAAGAATCATTCACAGGTGGAGTTGGCTCAGGTTTCTCTCATTCAAATCCAGTGAATGTGATGATACAAAGGCAACGGAAGAGAGCAGTAACTGCTCGAGAATTTGATTGGATGCCCTGTAGATTTACCGGCAAGCCAACAAGATCTGTGACCTGGCCGTGGGAAATGCAGAGCTGGAGAGACGGTAAAAGTTTTAAGCTTGAGAAGCCATCCAGCTTTGCATTGGGAGCTTTGCCTAAGCTGCCAAGGAATTATGACCCAAAGGGATTTGCGCAGGGTAGAGATGATTTTGTTGCAGACGCACGCTGGCGAATTCCTAACATGAGTGAAGAAGATTTGGGCAATGTGGAGTGGGACATTGTGATACAGCTGCACTTCGCTTATGTGAAGAAAGGATGGAAAGCTGGCCCACTAAGCTTCTGCCCGAAACCCATAAACTTTTCTATTGAGTTCAAGTCATCTGTGAAGCTAGACTTGTGATGCCAACAATCATCTTGATAGATGTCCTCCTGGGTGATGGTTTGGTAGCAACTGTTGCCTAACCCTAAGCATTGATGAAGTGATATTCTGTAAGCAGCAATATTGAATCAAGAATGTTAAATACCCCTGAACTTGCTCTACTTGGGTACTTGACCCTACCCAAAGTTTTTGAAGAACCAGCACTCCAGTGGGTCCCATGCAGAGTGGAGAACTCTTGGATTCATGGGGTTCTACTGTGGAAAGGGGGTACCTTGGTGCAATTTGGGGTCATAGACTCTGATTTTGCAAAAGAAATATGTGTAGGACACTGAAAATGCAAAATTACAACATGGAGGCCTCTGCACATGAATGATGCCCTGAGATAGCTCATTGGGGGTATTTAGTCGCCAGCAAATTGAAGTGGTAAGGCCCAATTCAGATTACCGGTTGGCCAAAATAACACAAACCTAATTGGCTAGGAATTTGCTTTTGCCCTTTGTACATTTCATTGTCCTCTTGTCTGTCATCCAGTCAGTGAAATTTTCACACAAGTGGGTGAAATCATGAAAATTCAAAGGGTGGTCACAAATCCCCTGTGGTGGTAAAAGCCTTCGTGGTGAGCTCCACCGTTCTTTGCAACAGTTTTGATGTGATCTTAAGTGGGATTCACCTTGCAGAAGGACCTCATTGAGGGTATTAGATATTTTATCTCTATTCATGGCTAGAGGTGCAATGGTTTGTGAGATGTCAAGTTTCTTCCATGATGTTAGGATAATTCAGCCAAATATGGTTATAAGCCATGTAACCATGTTCAATTTGTTAGATTCATTCTTCTATATTTCTGGCTACTTACTGGAAACCATGTGTGGAAACCTGGTGACTTTCACCGTTTTTTTTATCTCACTTCTGGTTATAGAACCTTTAAACAGCAATTCAATTTCAAATTTTTGATTTTTAATCCCATTTTTTGGGTAAAATTTGGGGTTGTGTTTTGAATCCTGAAGCTGCATTATGAGTCCATGTCTTTCTAGGAATTTACAGATTCAGCCAAAATGGCAATCATCCATAGAAAACCTACATAACCAAGGGCTTGGGTTTCCCTTTCCAGCTCTCTAGAATTGCATCACTATAGCGAGGAAATGGATTAGAGTTCTCTTGAAGGTTATAAAGCCACCAAAGTGGCTTACAGTGCTTTTGTGGATATAAAGGCAGTTTCCTTCCTGATGCTTGTTGGAGGGTTGGAATGGGTCTAGGGGGTTTTGTTTCCTCTCTTTGGACACTTGTTGCATAGGGAGACCTAGAAGGGAATAGGGAATAAATGGAATAATATAGGGGAGAAAAGAAGAGGATAATTGTTAAACTTGGTAGTTTGAATCCTGAAGGTACATTATGAATCAGCATTGTTTTAAAGAATTCTAGGATATATTGAAAATGGTAGTTTCGTGTACTTCTATGCAGGGGGTGGGGTGTTGATTCTTTTTGCATTGATCCTCCATCAGCATGGTGTGCCTTAATTCCTCCCTTTTCAAGAGGAATGAATTTGTTTCCGCTTTTGGATTTGTATATTTGTATATAAAGCTTGTTATGTGGATTTGTTGAAATTCTATTTGGGGCTTATTGTGGCCTACACAAAGACAAAGAAAACTAAAATCAGATTCTTTACTGTGGTTCCAGCATTTCAGCTCTCTTGGGTCTTGAGGTTGCCAACACTAAAAACCAAAGAAATAAAATAAAAGGAAGCTCCTTGGCTCCTTCTTCCACTGTGCATCTTCTGCCACCCTGTTAAATGATGCAACTCAATTCCAGACAAAACTTGTATCCAAGAGTTGCAATCTTGTGCAAGGAGCAGGAATGGTTCATTTATTCCTCCAACATTGATAATCGTATGGTTTGCTTGGATCCCCTGTACCAGGCATTCCGACCAAAGAATTCATTGGGGGTATATAAACTTCTGCAGCAACTGTGCAGGGGGATGCAGGAGACATCCCATTTTGAAATATGGTGCCAATACTCCATACTCCATTACGGAGCAGCTATCGTCTGAAAGAAAAAGCTCCAATCAGCACACTTAAGAAATATTGAACAAAGAAAGCATAAGACAACATACAAACATCAGTCAAGGTTAGGTACAATGATAAATTCAAAAAGATTGAGGTCCAAGACTAATATGTCCAACCTTTGTTGGTCCACATTTAAAATTGGTCATCAATTTCAGTAGTCTCAACATTCACTCAGTTTCCAAAATAACTCCCTTCATAGA
>Ga0116230_10007853_pt1 | contig 10535 bp, 8 predicted proteins | sample S1TSphfallax_3_FD_88678 | JGI IMG/M metagenome (GOLD analysis project Ga0116230, IMG submission 88678) | Host-associated microbial communities from peat moss isolated from Minnesota, USA - S1T2_Fd - Sphagnum fallax MG | ecosystem: Host-associated > Plants > Peat moss > Unclassified | place: USA...
CGGTAGGCCCATTCGGGATCCTCGCAATAGCGCACGAGCTCGGTCTCATCCAGCGGCCCCACACGCCTGAAGCCCTCGAGTTCCATGCCGAAATTCCCGCCGCAGAAGTGATCGCCCTTGAGCGGCGCCGAGGTGAACACGCGCGGCGTCATGGACGTCGAGGTCGACGGCGCACCTTCCTCCTCGGCGAGCACCCTCCCGGTCGCAATCTCGCCGGGTCGCGCCGTCAATGCGTTGTGCATTTCCTCGACCCAGCGGGCATCGGCGATGCAATCGTCGTCCGTCGTCGCAAAAAACCGCGTTTTGACGTTCTCGATTCCTTTGTTGCGGCCCGCCGCAGCCCCGCGCTGATCGGAGTGCACGTACTCGACGCGAAGTCCCATGGCCGCAAATTCCTCGAGCATGGAGGCGAGCGCCCCGGGCACGCCCTGATGGGCCAGCACCACACAGGCCGGCCGCATCGTTCCCGCGGCGATCGCGCGCATGGAATCGCGCAGACAATCCCGCCCCAGCGTCGGAATGACGACGGTCAGATCGGCGGCAATGGGCCTTGGGATGGTGGGGGTCGTCATGGCATCAGCGGATCAGCGTTGAATAAGCGCGCAACTTTTAGCCAAACGCTGCGTCGAGGTCAAGGATGGGCTTCGCTGCACGGTCTGTCGAATCGCGACTTGCGTTACGTGAAATGAAGCACTAATTTGTTTACTTATCGCAAAAACGCGCGTGATTTTAATCACTCCCTACCACAAAAAAAATCGAGATAGTAGCGCTGAGGTCGACATTGCAACATCAAGTCGTCCGGGCACCCACACCACATTCAACCGGAGTCTTCTCGACATGGAAATGCCGTCATCAGCGGGCCGAACCGAGCTAATGCACGAAACCCGTGCCGCCCGCACGACCGACCTGGCCGAGAGCTTCGCGAGGGATGGCTTCGCCTACCTGCCCAATCTGACGACGCCGCAGGACATCGCCCAAATCCGCGCCCTTCTCGACCCCCTTTTCGAACGCTTCGATACCCTGGGCGAGCGCGCCGTCGACCTGGCCGGCCCGCGGGTCCCGGGCGTTCCGCCGAGATCTCCCGAGGTCAACGAGGCCGTGATATTGGCGCCGCGCCTCAGGCAGACCGAAACCTTCAAACGCTGCCGCAACATCGCACGCTCCCTTCTCGGCGTACCCGTCGGGTACCAATTCGATCATGCCATCTTCAAGCCGCCCCACAACAAGGCGGCTACCGCGTGGCACCAGGACGAGGCCTACAACCGCGAACCCATTCCGCTGCGCTCCATTCACTTCTGGATTCCGTTGCAGGCGGCCACCATCGAAAATGGCTGTATGCAATTCATACCCGGATCGCACCTAGGACCCAAACTGCCCCACAGCGTCGTGGGTAAGCGCCAAGTGGGCGGTACGCTGGCCGCGCACGGCGTCGACGACAGCACCGCCGTCGCCTGTCCCTTGCCGCTGGGCGGTGCCACGATCCACCATCCCATGACTCTGCACTACACCGCCGCCAATCAAACGAACGAATATCGGCGTGCTTGGATACTGCACTTCGGCGCCTTTGGTAAATTCCGCCACCTGCTGCACCCCAAGAGCGTGGCGGCCCGTATGTCCGCTATCATGACGCCCGAGTAGGAGTCGTCCGACGCGGCATCTGTACTCTCCGACACTGTAAATACGGGATAACCCCAGGCACTTTACGGCAAGCTGTTCGCTGGTGCGGGCACGTCTGTCTGGAGGCCTTTGAATGCTGTTTCCCAATGCGAATACCGACAAGACTGCGTGGTTTCGAGACATGCCGCTGACCAACGGACGCGTCGTCGTCATATCGCCGCATTTGGATGACGCGGTCATGTCGATCGGAGCCACGATCGCCCATTCCGTGAATTCAGGGGCATCGGTCGAAGTTCTCACGGTCTTTGGTTATGGGCCCACCTCGCCAGCACCCGCCGGACCGTGGGACACTAAATCCGGTTTTCTGACCGAGGCTGAGGCCGCTAAGGCTCGCAGACAAGAGGACCTCAAGGCCTGCCGCATCCTGGGTGCGACCCCGCGCTGGCTCGATTACGGCGCCGAGCCCTACGACCGCCGCGGCACGCCCGAGCAGATCAAATCCGCCGTATGGGCGGCGGTGGCCGACGCCGATTGCGTCCTGGTGCCGGGCTTTCCGCTGACCCATCCCGATCATTTGGAACTCACTCAGCTCGTCTTGTCCGCCGGTCTGCGCTGCCGCATCGGCCTGTATGCCGAGCAACCGTACGTCTATTACGAGCGCAAGACCATCGAACCTTCCATGCGCGTGGCGGCTATCGAGTCGGTCGTGCCGGCTCCCGCCTGGACGCGCGTGCGCGTCGAAGGAGCCGAACGGCGCATGAAAATCCGCGCGGTGCGCGCTTATAAATCGCAGCTCTGGCAGCTCGGTCTGTCGCACATCGGCCTGTACCGGATGCTCTGGCACGAGGCCTCCATGGGCGGCGAAGCCATCGCCTGGCTGCCGTAAGCGGCCGCCACCCCGGCACGGCCACGCTCGAGTTCGACAGCCAGGGTTCGGCGGCGTTGGAACTAGTCGCGCTCCGCGCCGCCGCCACACAATTCACTGTACCGGTCGGCCACGACGTTCAAATCATAGGGAGCCACGGTAGCGCGCGCTGCATCCCCGATCTGACCCCAACGGTCCCGATCGCCGAGCGCTCGATGCATGACTGCCAGCAACGCGGCGGGGTCCTTCGGCGGAAACAGGTAACCGTTGCGGCCGTCCTCAATGAGGTCGGGCGCGGCACCGACGGCCGTGACCACCACCGGCATCCCACAGGCGAGCGCCTCGACCAATGCCAGGCTGAACCCCTCGTAGTCGGTCGGAAAGACGAATACGTCCGCCGCCTGCAAATACTCGTGAACCCGCTCGCTCTCGCCGGCGAAATGCACGCACGCGGCAAGGCTGCGCGTCTCGACGAGCCCGCGTATCTCCGCCTCACAGTCGTCGAACGACAATCGGCCCGACCCAACGATGACGAGAAGAGCTTCAGGATAATGCCGGACCAGTTCCCCCCAAGCCTCGATCAGCATGGGTAAGCCCTTCGCGCGCGACAAGCGGCCCGAGAACACGAAGACCAGTCTCTCCACGGGCAGACCCAGTCGCGTGCGCAGCGCGCGCCTTGTCGTCGCGGTGATGGGATGGAACCGCTCCGTGTCGACGGCGTTCGGTATTTGCCGGATGCGCGACTCCGCGACGCCGCGTTCGATGAGCTGTGCGCGGATCTCGGCCGAAATCGCGATCACGTAGTCGGCACGCCGTATCATGAGATGCCGCAGCGCGGCGGCGATGCGGCCGATGCCGTGACCTGACAGCTTGTGCATGGTGACCAGGCTCTCGGCCGACACCGCCTCGTGCAATTCGAAAAACGATTCCACCCGCAGAATGCATCGTTTGCCGGTGAGCCGGCACAGCGGCACGACGATGAGCGGAATGATTTTGACGCCCGAGACGACCAGAACGTCGAATCGCCGCAGGTCCCTGACGAGCATGAGCGTCAAACGGCCCAAAAAACCCAGCAACGGCCCGACTGCACGCCAGCCTTTGCCCTTCAAGATTCCGGCCGGCGCAATGCGTCGCACGCGCACCGCACCGATCATTTCCGTTGCAGGCGCGGGCGGTATCGTCTGACGGGTGATGACGCCAACCCCGTGACCACGCGCTGCGAGAGAGCGCACCAAGTGGGCCGCGAACAGTTCCTGGCCACCGACGATCGGCGGATAAAAGGCCTCGGTCAACCAGATGACTCGGCGCGTAGCGCTCATGACGAATTGTGCCGCAGCAGATAATGCCGCAATAGCCGCCAGCATTCGGCCGGGACGAACACCGTCCGCTTACCGTCGATCAGAGTCCGATCGCCCAAGCGCGCCACGGTATGCAAGCCGTCGGGATAAGGCCCCCGTGGATCTGGATTGAGCACGGCGGCCGCTTCCTCGTGGAACGCGGCGGGCGTGAGGGTCACGATGCGGTTGATGACCACGCGTGCGCCGTAGCTGGTCGAACAATCCTGTGCGGGCCGGTACAACACCCCGTCGACGATGAACGGCTGACCTGCCGGTCGCGCCGAACGTACGTCGATCTTCACGGGATTGCCCGGATGGGCCGTCCAAGGCCCCGTAGGCGATTGCGCGTGAAAGAGATGTAATTCGCTGTTCGCCCCTTTGTCGGCCACCTCGCTGGCCGCGAGCCACCAACGATCCTCGTATTCGAAAACGCTGGCGTCGGCCAATGCAGTTCCCGACAGGAGAGTCGCCACCCGCGTCCACCGATCCGGAAACCGTTCGACGGTATACACGGCAACCTCCCCGGCCGCGCTGCTTTCGGGCAGGCACAACAGCCGGCCCTCATGCTCGAGCAAGAACGGGTAGGAGAGATGGACCGGCGGCTCGGGACCGATGCGCACCGGCAGCGCCGGCAGACGGCCCGTCGGGTCCATGGCCACGATGGTGCCGCGCTGGTCCCGATAGCTGAAGTATTCGCAAAATAGGGTCTGCACGCCGGCGTGCACGCTGCCGAACGGATCGGCGCGCAGCTCCGCACGCGGCGTCGGCGGCAACCAGTTCACGCCCGTGGCCACGTTCAGTGTCAGCAGCGTTTCGAGCGGGCGATCGATGATGCCGATGTTCCACTGATCGTGCCGGAACAAGGCACGATAGGCGGTCGCCGCGATCCGCACGCCGATGCGCGCGGCCAGCACCGCCCGCGCCAGCGCCGACGGCGCCCTCCGCGGCGCCCGCTGCGCCGCTAATCGCGGTGCGTTGAGCAAGCCTGACTCGCGCAAGCCTGCGTCGGGGCTTAAGTTCGGGCGCTCGCGGTTCATGATTTCGCGGCAGACCGCGGCGGGCCATTCCACGAAACGTTGGTACCACTGCTCTCGATTGCGGCGGGCCGACAGGGCCTGAGTGCGCAGGAAGCCCTGTCGCAACACGATGACCTCATCGGGATCGGCCGTGAGGCGCACGAGCATGCCGGCCGACACCGGATCCCGCTCGTACACTTCCCAGAAGGGGGCGTGCGCGCCGCGATCGTGGACCCAGTCGCCCCATCCGAAGCGCCACATGCCGAAACGCGGCACGTCGACTCTGCCGTCGGGCACGAGATCCGCGAAACACAGGACGAAGTCGAGATCGTGACTGAGAATCACGGCGCGAGTCGCCGCGGACGACAAACGAACGATGAGTGCCGCGGCCGCCGAGCCGGCGAGCGCGTCCAGACAACCGGACTGCCATGCCTCGAGCGGAGCATCGTGCAGAACCCCGAATCGCAAGGCATCCATCGGCGGCTCAACGCGGGCCGAGGCGATCGAACAAAGCGAGCACGTCGGCCGCGCAACGCTCCCAACCGAAATCGGTCGCGCGCTCGAGTCCGCGGGCAATCAACCGCTCGCGCAGCGCCGCATCCACGAGCACGCTACGCATGCCGTCGGCGATGGATTCCACACTGAGCGGATCCACGAGCACCGCGGCGCCGTCGCAGACCTCGGGTGGCGCGCACGTATCGGCGGTCACGATGGGACATCCGCAGGCCATGGCCTCGATCAACGGAATGCCGAAACCTTCGTACAAGGACGGGAACGAGAAGTGATCGGCCAAGGCATACACGGCCGGCAGATCGGTGTGCTCGATCCAACCCGGAAACAGCACCCGATCGCGGATGTTCAAGGTCTCGATGACCTTCAATTCGGCCGTCGTCGTGAATCGCTGCTCACCCGCGATCACCAGTTGGTGCGGGAACTCGTCCTTGAGGCGCGCGAAGGCCTGGAGCAGCCGCGACACGTTCTTGCGCGATTCGATCTGGCCCACCCATAGGATGAATTTCTCGGGGAGGCGGTATTTGGCGCGGACCTCGTCGAGCCGCGCCGCGTCGTGCGTCGGCCTGAACAGCGACGGGTCGAAACCATTATGGATGGGCACGACCTTGTCGGCGGGCACGCCCACATGCTCGACCACATCCCGTTTCACGGCATACGACACCGCGATGAACGCGTCCGCAGTCCTGCAATACAGCGGCACCGCATTCTTGAAGTACCACTGATCGTACAGACGGAAATGTTCGGGAATCACGAACCATTCGGAACCGTGCAGCACGAAGATCTTCTTGGCGTTGCCGAGGAACGGCACAGTGAATTTCGGATTGAATATGAGGTCGAGGTGCTGCTTGCGGGCGATCCAGGGCACGGCGAGCTGATCCCAGAACACGGTGCCGGGGATCGTCGATGCCACTTCCACGACGTTGGGGTAGGCGGCATAGGTGCCGATCAATGCTGGGTTTTGGTACATCAGGACGTAGCGATGCTGCGCCCCGCGCGACAACAGAAGGGGCAGCAGCTTCTTGGTGTAGACCTTGACGCCCCCTTCCTGCTGCTCGTAATGACGCAGCATGATGCCCACTCTCATTCGCGGCTGCTCATGCGGCCGCGCGTTGCGCTTCGCCGAGTATGGACATTCGGTACCACACTTCCGTGTTGATGAGGAGCCACAGACGATTGCCGTGGTCCTCATGTCCGGCCAGATGCGATGCGAGCAGCGCCTCGAGCGGTTTGCGCTCGAAAATCCCCGCGCGCACCATCTGCGAATCGCGCAGGTAACGGTCGTAGAGCGCTCGGTACTCGTCGCGCAGAATGTACGGCAGCGCGGAGGAGAAACCTTGTTTCGGCCGGGACAGGATTTCCGGCGACAGGTAGCGCGCCGCCAGCTTGCGCTGAATGTAGCGCAGGGTCCGGCCGCGCACTTTCAGGGATGACGACAAGCGTGCCGTGAATTCCGCCAGCCGGTGATCCATGAAGGGGCTGCGCGCTTCGAGTCCGTGCGCCATGCTCATGCGGTCCGAAATCATGACGGGATGATCCGGCAGACGAACCTTGGCGTCGGCATACAGCATCCGATCGATGGGATCCCCCCCGAGGGAATCGAACGGCGCTTTCAAGACCGCCTCGGGGTCGAAATCCTTGAGCTGCGCGCGCACGCCCGGCGCGAGCAAGCGTTCGCGCATGGCGCGGTCGAAATAGAAATACGAGAGGCTCGCGGCATAGCGCTCGCCACCGGATAGAAATGACAGCCGATGCAGCCACCGCATCTGATGGCCGGCGCTCTTGTACCAACCCGATGCGGGGACCAACGACAGCGCGGGCCCGAGAACGGCGCGGCGGATCGGCGCCGGTATGCGGCTGTAATGACCCGCGTAGAGATTGCCATAGTAGCGGTCGTAGCCGCCGAACAGCTCATCGCCGCCGTCGCCGCCGATGACCACTTTGACGGTCTCGCGAGCGAAAGCCGCCACTTGGTAGGCGCACAGCGACAGGGGATCCGAGGGCTCATCCAAATGATGGATGAGCTCCGGCAAAATGGCCGTGAGGCTCGGCATGATGGTGCGCTCGTGATGTTCCGTGCCGTACAGGGTGGCAACGGCGCGGGCGTAGGGTGCCTCGTCGAAACGCTGGTACGGCAGACCGATGGTAAAGGTCGGCAAATCCTTCACGCCGACGCGCTTCGCGAGCATCGCCACCAGCAGACTCGAGTCCAGGCCGCCGCTCAGGAACGCACCCACGCGCACGTCGCTCACCATGTGCAGGCGCAGCGACTCGGTGATGCGCTCGTCGAGCTCATCGATCAGCGACTCCTCGCTACCCTGAACCTTCGGTTCGAATTGCAGATCCCAATAGGGCCGGATCTGCGGCCGAGCGCCCCGCTCCAAGGTCAATAGATGTCCCGGCGGCAGTTTGTGCACGCCCTTGAACATGGTCAAAGGCGGACCAATCAGACGCAGCGCAAGATACTGATCCAAGGCCTGTAGATTCAGCGCGCGCAAGCTCGGATCGAGCCCGAGCAGCGCCTTGATCTCTGATCCGAAGGCGAACCGATCCTTTTGATCGATATAAAAGAAGGGCTTTTGGCCCAAATGATCGCGCGCCGCCAGGAGCCGCTGACGGCGCGTGTCCCACAGTGCGAAGGCGAACATGCCCCGCAGCCGGTCGAGCAGCCGATCGCCGTGGCGCTCGTATAGACCGATGATGACTTCGCAATCGCTTTGCGTGACGAATTGATGACCGTCGGCGATGAGTTCGGCGCGCAGTTCATGGTAGTTGTAGATCTCGCCGTTGCAGACCAGCCAGATCGTTTTCTCGACGTTGTGCAACGGCTGGCGCCCGCCCTCAAGGTCGATGATGGACAGCCGGCGATGCCCGAGAGTCGCCGCACCGTCGGCATAGATGCCCTCACCGTCCGGACCGCGGTGCTTCAGGGCATCCAGCATCGAGCGGATGTCGTCGCCTCTTGGATCAAATACACCGACGATGCCGGCGATGCCGCACATTTACTTGCCTCCGGCCCGTTGTTCCATGACCTCGCGGAAAACCGCCTCATAGCGTTCGCTGCACCGCTCGATGAAGAATTCCTCCACCGCCCCGCGATTGTACTCACCCATGTTGCGCCGCCGCTGTGAATTGTCGTGCAGATCGACGATGGCATTGGTAAATGCGGCGAAGTCGTTCAGCTTGAGCACATGCCCCGTCTGGCCGGTCGTCAGAAAATCGGTCTGGCCGCCATGGTCATAGCACAGCACCGGCAAGCCATAGGCCATAGCCTCCAGAAACACCAGTCCGAAACCCTCGTGCTGACTGGTGGAGGCGAACACATCGGCCGCCGCCAGCGCCCGATACTTGCGGTCATCGCTGACGTGACCCGTCAGGTGCACCCGGTCGGCGATCCGCAACTCCTCGGCCGCGCGGCGGATCGCGTCCGCGTCAGGTCCGTCGCCGACGACCAGCAGATGCGCATCGACGCAGTTCGATGCAGCCACCGCGCGAACCAGTTGCACCGTGTCCTTGCGCGGCACCAACCGGCCGACGGTGACCAAGACGAAGGCGCGGGCCGGCACACCGAACTCTTCGCGGCTGGCGCCGGCGATGGGCGGCGGGCGGTCGATTCCCAATGGGATGAGTCTGACGGGCCTCTTGACGCCGTAAATGTGGTCCACATGCCCCACGGTGTTTTGCGATTGACCCACGACCGCATCGGCCGCGAGGAGTAGTCTTTGGATGGGTTTGCGCAGCCAACGATGGCGATGTGGCGACATCTTCTTGCTCGGATCGTAAAGATCACCGCCATGAATCGACAGCACGTTGGGCACGCCATACAGCGCCGCGAGCACTTGACCCACGGGCCCCGTCGGCACGGCAAAATGCGTGTTGATGACGTCGAACGCACCCCGCCCGAACTTCAGTCCGCGCAGCAGCGCCATGGGCAAATAGGCCAGCATGGACGGAAAATTTGCCACCGCCAGTTGGCTGCGGAAGAAAACCGGCACGCGCAGCACGCGCACGGCGCCGTCGGCCGCCTCGGCCGGCAGATCCCGGGCTCGCGACGTCAATACCGTCACCTCGTGACGGCGCGAGAGCTCCCGTGCCAAGGCCGCCATGACCACGCCGCCACCGCCGCCGAGCGGCGGATATTCGTAGTTACAAAACAGAATTCTCAACCCCATCATCCTTCGCCACGGTGGGCTTTTTCTCGCGCTGGTTCACAGAAATGCGCGTCACCGGACCATCAGCCGATGCGGCTGCGCGTGGGTACCTTATACTTACGCGTCGGTACCTTATACTAAGGTCTCTTCGGGAGGAGTGCGCCATGTCGACGAATTCGCAGCCTACATTGGTCGCCGTGCTCACGCCGCGTACGCCGGCGAAGCTGGCGGCACGGTTGGAACCGTTCGATTCCTATTGGCAGGCGCCGGCCGACGTCGAAAGCGGCTATAAGTCGTTCAACGCCTACTACCGCGCGAACTATCTGCCTTACGTCCCGAAAGACAAGAACGCCAAGATCCTGGTGGTGAGCTGTGGGCCGGGATACCTCGTGGATCTGCTCGCCGCGAGTGGTTACCGCAACGTTCTCGGTATCGATTCGGACGCAGCCAAGGTGGAACATGCCCGCCGGCGCGGCCTGAATTGCGAGGTGGCCGAAGTCTTCCCGTTCCTCGCCAAGCACCAAACCGGCGAGTACGACTGCATCATTCCCGAACAAGAACTCAACCACTTGACCATCGACGAGACGATCGCGTTTCTCGACGCTTCGCGCAAGGCGTTGCGCTCCGGCGGCACCATCATCGTTTACGCGATGAACGGCGCCAATCCCATGGTGGGTTCGGAGAATTTGGCGCACAACATCGATCACTTCTACAACGTCACCGAATACAGCATCGGTCAGTTGCTCCAGCTCGGCGGCTTCCAGAATGTGCGGCCGTTCGCGCTCAAGCTGTATGTGTTCTGGAAGAACCCGCTGAACTACGTGGGCTTGGCCGTGACCAGCGTTCTCGAGCTGACCTTCCGCATCTTGTTCAAGATGTATGGCAAGAAGGTGCGCATCCTGTCGAAGAAGATCGCCGCGATCGCCGAACGCCCGTAGTTCCGCGGTGCGATAATCCTAATTGCTTGAAGACGATTTCCGCTTGGGCTTCGCGAATCGCTCAGGGTGCGGCATATTCCAGCCTCGTCTCTAGCCTCACG
>Ga0116230_10007856_pt1 | contig 10535 bp, 8 predicted proteins | sample S1TSphfallax_3_FD_88678 | JGI IMG/M metagenome (GOLD analysis project Ga0116230, IMG submission 88678) | Host-associated microbial communities from peat moss isolated from Minnesota, USA - S1T2_Fd - Sphagnum fallax MG | ecosystem: Host-associated > Plants > Peat moss > Unclassified | place: USA...
CCGCGCGCGGATGTCCTGCGAGGTCGTTGCGGCGATCAGAGCGTTGGCGGCGCGCAAGCGCTCCGAGAGCGCGATCACGAGCGATCGGCCGATGCGCGGGTTCCGATCGAGCAGCGCGAGGAAGTCGCCGTGCCGGATCACACCGACCTCGACCTCGGTGAGCGTCTTGATCGACGCGCTGCGCAGCGACGAGTCGAACATCGACATCTCGCCGAAAAAATCGCCTTCTTTGAGGATCGAGAGGATCGTCTCGCGCCCGTCGGGAGCGATCCGGCAGACCGAGACCGAGCCCTTCACCAACAGGTAGAACGAATCGCCGGGATCGCCCTCGCGCACGACGAACTGGTGCTTCCCGTATTGCCGATCGGTCACGGTAGCAGCCACGGCTGCCGCCTCGTCGTCGGCGAAGTCACGGAAGAGCGGTACTCGTCGAATCGTAGCGACGTCGATCATCTCTTGACGGGGTTGGAGGCCGCGTTCCTCGCACCCTGTCATTCACGTTCGTCACATGGAGCGTCAGAGGACAAAGCCATGATGGATCGGGCCTTGCTTCCGGAACGAATCTTCGGTCTCGCGGTCGTCGACGGACGCCGCACGGTGCGCCCGGGTGCCGTCGTACGCTTCCGCTTCCGCGCGCGAAACGCGAGCGAGATCGCGACGCCGCCCGCGCGACTCGCGTTCACGCTTCCGGCCGGGTGGGGCGGCCTCGATGCGCTCGAGGCGGAGATCCCGCCGGTGCGACCCGGCGGCGAGCACGTGGTGTGGTTCTCGGCGCGGCCCGAGGTCGCCGACGAGACGACGGCGACCTCGGCCTTCCAGGCCGTCGTACGGCTCGACGACATGGTACTCGGCTCGAACGTCGTGCTCGTGCGCGTCGCGGGCAACGCGCGCTTCAACGCGCCGGCCAGCGGCGTGCGCGTGGAACCCGCGGCCGGCACGCGTCTGCGCGTCGCCGTCGACGTGGTGAACGAAGGCGACGCCGCCGCGCGCAACGTTCGCATCGACGTTCCGCCGCCGCCCGGTTTCCACGCCGATCCGGCGGCAACGTTCGCGACCGTACCCGAACTCGAGCCCGGCATGGCCTTCGCCTTCGGCTACGAGATGGAACCGGTTGCACCGGCGTCGCCGATCGTGCGCATCGACGACGCCGTCGTCACGTTCGATCACGGGCGCATCGCGTTGAGCACCGGCGCCGCCTTCGTGCTGGCACCGTCGTTGTTGGCGCCCGAGATCGCATCGACGCGCGCGGCGACGCGGCTCGATAGCGTGATCCGCATCGCGAACGACGGGTGGGTGCCGGCACGCGACGTGCGCGTCGCCGTCGAGCTCCCCGCGGGTTGGCGCATCCTGCGCGGTACGATGTTGGCCGACAGCGCGCCGGCGGCGATCCGACGCGATCCCGGGACCGAGAACGGCGTGACGATCGCGTTGCCGCTGGTTCCGGCGCGCGGCGCGGTGGAGGTGAGCGTGGTGTCGTCGGTGACGCGACCGCGGGCCGACGGCTCGCTCGTCGTGCGTTGCGGCGACCACACCGTCGCGTCGGCCATCCCGGATCCGGCGCGCCGTGCGTTGCGCCTCGACGCACGCCCGGAGTCGCCGTTCGCCGTTCCCGGCGCGACGATTCCGATCGCGGTCGACGCGTTCAACAACGGCGAGACCGCGGAGCACGTTACGATCGAACTCGCCGGCGAGCGCGTCTGGGAGGGCGAGGTGAAGGCCGGCGCATCGATCGCGTTCGTGGCACGCTACCTGACGCCGCTTGCGTTGAACGACGCCGACGTCGCAACGGTCGTCGTGCGCGCGCTCGGCGCCGACGACGCCGCGCTGGCGTCGGTATCGATCGACGTGCGCGTCGTGGACCGCCCGTGGATCGCGATCGACGAAGTGATGGTCGAGGGCACCGACGCGCACGTCGTCGTGCGCAACGTCGGCGCGACGATCGCGCGCGACATCCGCATCGTCGGCGAGGACGACGTGCGCATCGGTTCGCTCATGCCGGGCGAGGTCGGCTCGATCGTGCTCGCCGTGAGCCGCACGCGTGATGCCGCGATCGTGGCCGCCGGCGGCACGGCGCTTGCGATCGGTTGGGACGTGCAGCCCGAGGCGATCCCCGTCGAAGCGGCGCTCGTCGTCGCCGACGCGGCTCGCGCGGGACAACGGCTCGACATTCGCTTGCGCGCGGTCGCGGACGGCGCGCTCGAGACGTTGCGCGTGCGGCCGCGGCCGCACAGCGGCGCGGTCTACGTCGCCGGTTCGACGGCGGTCAACGGCTACGCCATCGTCGACGGCGTCGACGGGCCGCCACTGCTGCTCGGCGACGGGCTCGCGCTCTACGACATCCCCGCCGGAACGGTCGCCGAGATCGGCTGGTCGCTCTTGCCGCGCACCCCGGGCGAGCTGGTGGTCGCGGTCGACCTCGAGGCCAACGGCGTCGCGGTCGAGATCGCGCCGGCACTCGTGCGCATCAGCGATGCCGTTCCGTTCGGCGCGCGCCCGCGTGCGCTGCCCTTCCACATCGACGCGGCGACGGTCGCCGACGCGGCCGCGCACCCCGTGCTGCTGGATCCGCCCGCGACGATCCCCGCCGCCGGCGAAACGGCCGGGCCCGCCGGGATCGCCGGCGACGCGCCCGCCGAGCCGCGGCCGGCTCCGCGTCCGGCGACGGCGGCGCCGGCCGGAACCTTCGTGCTCCAGCACCGGCTCGATGAGGCGCGGCTCGACGCGATCCGTCGCGTCCTGCGCGGGTCGCGCGGTCCGGGAATCGTCGGCCATCTCCCGGCGTTCGCCGTGCTGCTGCCGACGGGCATCGGCGCCGATCCCGCGGTCAACGCGGCGCTCGCCGCCGCGACCGATGCGATCCGCGGCGTCTACGAGCGGCTCTTCGTGAAGCTGCGCATCCCGGGCTACGACGTCTCGCCGTTCGATCTGGAAGACAACGCGACGCGGCGCGAATTGGCCGGCTTCTTCCGCAGCGCCGCGTCGGGAACGGCGCTCCCGCCGTACGGCAGCGCCGACCTTCGCGTGACGGTCAGCTCGTCGGCCTTGGCGGCGACGCGCGACGCCCTGGCCGATGCACCGCTCGGCGGGCCGGTCGCGCTCGCGGCGATCGCCTCACTCTTGCCGCGCGGCGGTGAGGGTCCGCTCGCGACGCTCGGCGCGTACGTCGAGCAGCTTGCGATCCAGCTCACCGAGACGCGCTCGCTGTCTCGCGACGCGTTCACCACCTACGTCACGACGCAACCGGCGACCGCGCTCGACGCGGCGCGCGAAGCGTCGCTCGCGGTGCTCGACGCGCCGGAGACGCTTGCCGGGCGGTCGTGGGCATGAGCATCCCGGTGATGCTGGCGCTGGCGGGGACGGCGCTCATGGCCATCGCCATCTTCGTGCCGTTCCGCTCGGCGGCCGATCGCGCCGGCGCCGTGGTGCCGGCCGATGTATCCCCGCGTTGGCCCGAACTCGTCGAACCGTCGGCGGCGGCCTGTGACGTCGGCGCGCGGCTCGACCTGGTCGACGCGCTCGCCTCGATCCGCTCGCCCTGGGCGATCGGCGTGCTCCACCGGGCCGACGACGAGGAGACCGACCCCGACGTGCGCGCGGCGATCGCATCGGCGCTCGCGCCGGAACCCGAGCCCGCCGGTTCGCTCGCGCGCTAGAGGAAACTGCGGCAGCGTGAACACCGTTGAATGGAAGCCGGCCCACCTCTCCTTCCACCCGTCAGGCGGTATGCTTCAGCCATGATCGATCGACGCTCTCTGCTCCTCGCCCTCGCCGCGTGCGCCGTTCCGTTGCGCGCGCGAGCGGCCACCGGCACCGTCGGCACCGTCACGTACACGGACGCCGAGTGGCGCGCGCGCCTCTCGCCGGCGGCCTACGACGTGTTGCGGCACGAGGGCACCGAGGCTCCCTTCTCGAGCCCGCTCGACATGGAGCGTCGGCACGGCATCTACAATTGCGCCGGTTGCGACCTCGCGGTGTACTCGTGGAAGACGAAGTACGACAGCGGCACCGGCTGGCCGAGCTTTTGGGCGCCGCTTCCCAACGCGGTCGCCGAGAAAGCCGATTCGTCGTTCGGCGAGGAGCGTACCGAAGTGCACTGCGTGCGCTGCCAGGGTCATCTCGGGCACGTCTTCGACGACGGTCCCGAGCCGACGGGCAAGCGCTACTGCATGAACGGCGTCGCGCTCACGTTCAAGCCGGTATAAACCGTGCGGACCGGAGCGCTTTAGGCGCTCTGGTCTTTCGGGCGGTCGGCGTAGATGAGCGTCGGCTGCTCTTTCTTGTCGACGACTTCTTTGTTGATCACGCACTTCTTCACGCCGGTGAGCGACGGCAAGTCATACATCACGTCGAGCATGATCTCTTCGAGAATCGAACGCAATCCGCGTGCGCCGGTCTTGCGGGACTGCGCTTTGATGGCGATCGCGATGAGCGCTTCTTTGGTGAAGGTCAACTCGACGCCGTCCATGCCCATGATCTTTTGGAACTGGCGCACGAGCGCGTTGCGCGGCTCGACCAGGATGCGGCGCAGCGCCAGCTCGTCGAGCGCTTCGAGCGTGACGACGATCGGCAGACGGCCGATGAATTCGGGGATGAGCCCGAACTTGAGCAAGTCTTCCGGCATCAGCTGCTGGAGCAACTTGCTCGACTTCTGATCTTTCTTCGACTCGGGATTCGAGCGGAAGCCGAGCGAATTCGAAGCGACGCGGCCCTCGATGATGCGCTCGAGACCGTCGAACGCGCCACCGCAGATGAACAGCACGTTGGTGGTGTCGATCTGGATGAATTCTTGGTGCGGGTGCTTGCGGCCGCCCTGCGGCGGGACGTTGGCCGTCGTGCCCTCGAGGATCTTGAGCAGTGCCTGCTGCACGCCCTCGCCCGACACGTCGCGCGTGATCGAGGGATTCTCGCTCTTGCGCGCGATCTTGTCGATCTCGTCGATGTAGACGATGCCCTTCTCGGCGCGCTTGACGTCGTAGTCGGCGGCTTGGATGAGCTTGAGCAAGATGTTCTCGACGTCTTCGCCGACGTAGCCCGCTTCGGTCAACGACGTCGCGTCGGCCATCGCCAGCGGCACGTCGAGGATCTTCGCGAGCGTCTGCGCCAGATACGTCTTGCCCGAGCCGGTGGGGCCGACGAGCAAGATGTTGGATTTCTGGAGCTCGACTTCGTCGGTCGAACCGCCCGCGTTGACGCGCTTGTAGTGGTTGTACACCGCCACCGCGAGCGACTTCTTGGCACGCTCTTGACCGATCACATACTGGTTGAGGATGTGATTGATCTCTTTCGGCTTCGGGATATTGCGCAGCCGGAGGTTCTCGTCGACGTTCTTATAGAGCTCTTCTTCGATGATCTCGTTGCAGAGCTCGATGCACTCGTCGCAGATGTACACACCGGGGCCGGCGATCAACTTCCGCACTTGCTCCTGCGACTTGCCGCAGAAGCTGCACTTCAGCTGACCTTTTTCATCCCCGAATCGGAACATGCAGTTTCCTTTGGATTGAGATCGCGAGCGCTAGAGCGAGGGCGAGACGTTGTTGGCGACGGTGCGGTTCTCTTTGCTCAACACCTGATCGACGATACCGTATTCGAGCGCTTCTTGCGCCGTCATGTAGTAGTCGCGTTCGATGTCTTTGAGAATCTGTTCGATCGGCTTCTTGACGGTCGTCTCGTAGATGCCGGCCAGCTGACGGCGCGTGGCGATCAGATCGCGCGCATGAATTTCGATGTCCGTCGCCTGGCCACCCACTTGCTGCACCCAGGGCTGGTGGATGAGGATTTTTGCATAGGGCAGCGCGTAACGCTTGCCTGGTGCGCCCCCGGTGAGGAGGATGGAGCCCATCGAGGCGGCCATGCCCATGCAGATCGTCGCCACGTCGGGCTTGATCATCTGCATGGTGTCGTAGATGCCCAAGCCCGCGGTGACCGAGCCACCCGGACTGTTGATGTACATGTCGATGTCTTTGTCGGCGTCCTCGCGCTCGAGGAACAACAACTGCGCAATGACCAGCGACGCCATGCCGTCGTCGATCGGCCCGTGCACGAAGACGATCCGCTCCTTGAGCAGACGCGAGTAAATGTCGTACGCGCGCTCGCCACGAGCGCTCTGTTCGACGACCATCGGAACCAAGTGACCCACAGTGAAACCTCCTCTGGCGACAGACTCGCGCTATGCGTCTTTAGTTGCCGGGACGCGCTTGGCCCGCTCGATCAGCCGGTCGATCGTCTTAGTACGGACGATTCCATCGATCAGCCCGCCGACGTTGCGGCCCAGCAGCTGCACGATCCGCTCGCGCGGCTCGCCGTACTGGCGTGAGAGCGCAGCGAGTTCGCTCTCGATGTCCTCGGGGGTCGCCTCGATCTTCTCGCGCTTGGCGATCTCCTCGACCAGCAGCGTCGTCTTGACGCGCCGCTCGGCTTCCTCGCGGAAGTCCTCACGGATGGTCTCATCGGTCTTCTCGATGTTCTGGAGGTAGGCTTCCCACGGGATGCCGGAGCGTCCGACGTACTGCTTGGACTCTTCGATCAGGCCGTCGATCTCGCCGTCGACGAGAACTTTGGGCAGCGGAAAATCGTTGGCCGCCACCAGTTTGTCGATCAACTGCGAACTGATCTGACGGCGCGCCTTTTGCGACGCGACCCCGTCGAGACGCGAGCGCAGCTCGACCTTGAGCTCGTCGAGCGTCTGGTGCTGCGAGACGCGCTTCGCGAACTCGTCGTCGAGCGCCGGGAGTTCGGCCTCTTTGATCTCGTGAACGGTGATCGTGAAGACCGCGTCCTTGCCGGCGAGATCGGGTGAAGCGGGATACGACGCGGGGAATTTCGCCTCGATGTCCTTCGTTTCGCCGGCGGTCATGCCCACGATTCCGGCGGCGAAGCCGGGGATGAAGCGCTCTTCGGAGACTTCGACCTGTTGGCCGGTCGCCGCGCCGTTGTCGAACGGCACGCCGTCGATCTTGCCGAGGTAGTCGATCGTCGCGATGTCGCCGAGCTGCACCGGCCGGTCGACCGGGACGAGGACGGCAGCGTCCTTGCGCATCGTTTCGAGCGCGCGGTCGAGGTCCTCATCGGTCGCCGTCTCGGAGGCTTCTTCGATTTCGATGCCGTCGTAGGGCGCGGGCTCGATCGGCGGGCGCACGGTGACGACCGCCTTGAAGCGCAGCGGCTGACCGTCTTCTTCGGGCAGCAGGTCCATCTCCGGACGCGCCAGCGGTTCGAGGCCGTGTTCCTTCACGGCTTCGGCGTACTTTTCGGGGACGAGACGTTCGAGCGCCTCGTCGACGATCGCCGATGTCCCGTACGTGTTCTCGAAGATTTTCCGCGGCACTTTGCCCGGGCGGAAGCCCGGGATCTTCGCGCTCCGCACGAGTTTGCGGAACGCGGCGTCCTGCGCTTTGCCAAATTCTTCGGACGAAATCGGGATCTCGAGTTCGACCTGGGTGGGGTCGAGCTGCTTCAACGTCGTTGCGGACACGGCTGTGATCGTATGCTCCGGTGCCGATGCGAGAACGGCGAGCTCGCGGCTCGCCGTTCTTCATGCGTGCGAATTCTGGAGCGGAAGACGAGATTTGAACTCGCGACCCTCGCCTTGGCAAGGCGATGCTCTACCGCTGAGCTACTTCCGCATTCCCGGCGACGGCACGCGTGCAGTCCCCGGGTCAACCCTCGGATTCTACGCACCCGCCGTCTCATCGTCAAGATGTCCGGCCGAACGCTTCGCCCCGGATGGTACGATAAGCGCGAGCCCCCACGGGCATGTGGCGGAATTGGTAGACGCCCTGGATTTAGGTTCCAGTGTCGCAAGACGTCCGAGTTCGAGTCTCGGCATGCCCAAGGTCGCCCGGATGGCGCAAAACGTTACCACATTGGTACGATGTGCCGGCAACCGTTTCGCCCGACGGCATCGTCAGGAGAGGTGTCGCCTCCTTCGCCCCATCGGAGCACGCCGGCCATGACGATCCTCAGCATGATTCCCAACCTCGACGCGTCGGTGTCGTGGTGGACCACCTGGGAAGCCGCCCGCATTTTCTGGGTGATCTTCGCCCTGGCCGCGGCCGCGTTCTGGATCGCCCTCGCCCGTCGCCGCCGCGGGCGAGCGAACTCGAGCCGGCGCTAGGGGCACGTAAACGACGACGGGGCCGGCGACTGCCGACCCCGTCCTGTTCGTTGGTGCACCGCGAAGGACTCGAACCTTCAACCAATTGATTAAGAGTCAACTGCTCTACCATTGAGCTAGCGGTGCGAGCCGCTCCATAAAATACGCCCTTCCGGCAGGTCACGTCAAGCGGCAACGGTTTCAATTCGTCATCGCGACGGAAGAGCTTCGTCATGTGTCGAACGTTGCGGGGTCTCCGATTGGGACGGTAGCTCAGCCGGTAGAGCAGCGGCCTTTTAAGCCGTTTGTCGCGGGTTCGAACCCCGCCCGTCCCATAGAGTCTTACACTGCGTGTCGGAGAGAGCGCGATCATCTCAACGCTTGAGGATCGCGCGTATCCGCGTAACTGCATACGCATCAGCAGAAATGGAAACGGCCCTGAGGCACGATGCCCGGGGCCGTCTCGTTTTGATCTGGGGTGGCTGACGGGCCTCGAACCCGCGAACCTCTGGAATCACAACCCAGCGCTCTAACCAACTGAGCTACAGCCACCATATTCGATCAGCAACGACATATCGGCTACGCGCGGATAAACTCCTGTCCTGCCCCAGAACTCCCGCGCCGTCTTTCGTCGATGGCAGTTCGCACAGCGGACGACGCACTTGGCAATTTCGCGTCGAATTTTCGCGATGGGCGAGCCGTCGCGCACCATTGTGCTCACGTCCGTCAGCTTTCCGGGTAGGACGTGATCGAATTCCATCACGATGGGGTCAATCAGACCGCAATCGACGCATGGGTGGGCGAGGAAGTAGTCCTCGATGAACGCTCGGTTGCGGGCTCGGTATCCGGCCATCCGCGCACGACGCCGCGCATTGAACGACGCGCGGTCGCGATGGTGATGCGCACGTGAATAGCCACGCCGACAACCGATGCAGATCGTATGAATCCGACCGGTTCGCCGATCGCGAATTCCGTAGTCGGCGGAATCTCGCTCGAGTTTGCAATGCCCACACACCATGATCGAAGTGTCTCATCGAGGTGTGCCGACAGGGTGGCATAGTAACGCCTGGTGCGTCCGGAGGGAATCGAACCCCCATCGTTCCGCTTAGAAGGCGGATGCCTTATCCAGTTAGACCACGGACGCAAGACGTGGTCGGGATGACAAGACTTGAACTTGCGACCTCACGCTCCCAAAGCGCGCGCTCTACCAAGCTGAGCTACATCCCGTTGCCCCACTGATTCCATTCCGCCATCGGGCGGGCCTCGCTCAGCCGATTCGTCCCAATAGCTCCGCGACCGCCTTCGCGCGATGGCTGACCGCGTTTTTCTCCTCCGCTGTCATTTCGGCGAAGGTTCGACCGTCGGTGCCGTAAGCGAAGATCGGGTCGAACGAGAAGCCCGAAGCGCCGCGATCGTCCGCGGCGATGCTCCCGGCGACGTCGCCGAACGCCGTCGTCACGCTCCCGTCCGCCGCGATGAAGTGCAGATAGCACACGAAGCGCGCACTCCGATCCACGCCGCCGAGGGCAGCCAGCTCATCGAGCACGACGCGGCGCCGCTCGGCCCACGTCAACCCGGCGCCGCCGTAATCCGCCGTGATGACGCCGGGCCGGCCGTCGAGCGCGTCGACCTCGAGCCCCGAATCGTCGGCGAGCACGTCGGCCGCAATCCCCGCGGCGAGCAACTGCTCGCGCAACGCGTTCGCCTTGAGCGCAGCGTTGTCGGTGTAGCTGTCCTCGCCCTCGACCGGATCGCGATACGCGTCATACGTCCGCGGCACGATCGTCGTGCCGGCGAAGAGCGCGGCGAATTCCTCACGCTTCCCCGCGTTCTTGGTCGCGAGGTACACGACGCGCGTCGAAGCGATCGTGCTAGTAATGCTCGCAAGAAGCCCACGCGCCAGTCGCCGCCGGTCTTTTCCGTCGGCTTGGTGGCACGAAGCTTCTTGCGAGCATCCCTAGTTCTCGTCGAGCTGCAGCACGGCCATGAACGCTTCTTGCGGCAGATCGACGCGGCCGACGCGCTTCATGCGCTCCTTGCCGACCTTCTGCTTCTCGAGCAGTTTGCGTTTGCGCGAGATGTCGCCGCCGTAGCACTTCGCGAGCACGTTCTTGCGTAGCGCGCTGACCGTCTCACGGGCGACGACCTTGCCGCCGATCGCGGCTTGGATCGGCACGTCGAACATCTGGCGCGGAATCAGTTCCTTGAGCTTCTCGGTCAGCGCGCGCCCGCGAATCGCAGCTTTCTCGCGCGCGACGATGAACGAGAGCGCGTCGACCGGCTCGCCGTTGAGCAAGATCTCGAGCTTCACGAGATCGCCTTCGCGGTAGCCGATCACCTCGTAGTCGAGCGAGGCGTAGCCTTTGGTCCGCGACTTCAGCTGATCGAAATAGTCGATGATCACTTCGATCAGCGGCATCTCGTAGGTCAGGATCACGCGCCC
>Ga0116230_10007857_pt1 | contig 10534 bp, 11 predicted proteins | sample S1TSphfallax_3_FD_88678 | JGI IMG/M metagenome (GOLD analysis project Ga0116230, IMG submission 88678) | Host-associated microbial communities from peat moss isolated from Minnesota, USA - S1T2_Fd - Sphagnum fallax MG | ecosystem: Host-associated > Plants > Peat moss > Unclassified | place...
AAATTTATGTAATATTAGTTATGTGCAACTAGTCAAATGCAATAACTTATCTAAAATGTAAAACCATATTTATACATTTTAAAATAAAAGTAAATTTACTTATGTAAAGAATTTAAACCTTTTTAAAACAAGACAACATCACAATTAAACTTTTAAATCAATTTTGAAAATAATTAGTTCTTCAATTAGGTTTCAATGGTAATCCAAAAAAAACTTGGAAGTTTTGGTCTAGAGACTTTAAAACCTAAACTTATAATTTGACTTGAACTTGTTGAAATTCAAGGACCTACCAACATCAACTAAAAACCTTTCAATCTTTTTTATTTATGACATTGAATACAAAGATAAAATTGTAACATGTGTAATTAAATGCAACGCTTGTGGTGTAAGTGTATTATGGATGTTAATGTGATTTAAAGCATTTAACTAGATCTTCATGACAAACGAAAAGGCTTTGAATTCATGGAATATATTTTTATAATTAAATATATCATTAAATTTTTATTTAAACTTCATTTTTTAAATTTGAAAAAGGTATGAATAATGGTAGGACATGGAGCTTATTGTTAGGTGGTTATAATTAGATGTATATTTAAGTTTAAACTAATTATGCTTAATTTAGCTTAATTAGACTAATTTAGTTTAATATGTAGTTAATTGTGAACCACTTTTAATGTGAACATGTTTAAACAAACTTGTTAATTAAGTATAAAATTCAAGTTTTTATGATCTCAAATCTCTCTTTGCTTATTTGAAATTTCACAGCATAGTGTTTATTACTTTGCAAGGTTTTGTGTTTATGCAAGGTTTTTTCAATTTTTTTGTTATGTTTTGGGCTTGGATTCCTATCACCAAAGAGGCAACTAGTTCTTTTTATGTTGCAATTTAATTTAATTTATTTATGTACATTGTTATATTTGTGTTTTGCACATGAGTGGGTTAATGGCAAGTGGTGTAGTTGTGTTTTGTTTGTGTTGTTACAAGTTGTTTTTGCAAGAATTTTGCTTGGGTTAGAAATTTTGTTTGTATGTTTCTTGGTTTGCTTTGCCTCATGAAATTGAAAATTTCAAAGAATTTTTCGTTTGAAACTCCATGAAAAGTTGAACCCAAACAAGGCATGGGTACCTTGGAGTTGGGAAGATAAAAAAATACCACGAGAAGCAAAAAAGGCCTTATTTATGTCACAAGGGTCCCCCTTACTGTTTTTTTTTCTTTTTATTTTTTCTTGTTTTTTTTTTCCCTCTCATTTGTAGGTACAAGGGCGGCAATAACTATAACCACCAATGCCATCACCAAGGAGCTTGAACTCTTAGTTGCTTAACCTTCAACGTTATCTCATCAAGGAAAAGGGGACATGTTTTGCGCCATGATCATTGTCATTGTTGGCGGTGCAATTGCAACTTCAACTTGAAAGTTTAAAAAGGTAGAGAAAGGAGCTCTCCCCACCATGTTCATCATCTTCATTATAAATATAGTAGGAAGGGAAAAAAGGATAAAAATAAGAGAATAACAATAAGAGGAAGGAACAAGGAAAAAAAAAAGGAAAAAAAAAAAAGGTCGATGGTGGGAGGAGTTCAAAGCTCCATTACCATTGTTTGATTTTTGGTAATCTTCTTAGCCTCCTAGGCTTAGTCCCTTTGGGAGGTTCATAAAGCCCAAAGGAGGTTTGGGATAAAGAGGCATGGGAAGTCCAATCCAAACCTCCCATATAATTTTTTCAATTTTTTCTCACTTTTTAAACATAGGGGACAAGTTGAGTGCCAATATGAGTTTGTCAAGGTTTTCATTTTTCATCCATAATTTGAATATTACATCCATCCAAAAACTTAACTTTTTTTTCCTCATTTTTTACTATCATTCAAGTGGCAACTTTCATTCATAATTTGGACAAAAATGTTTCATCCATTTCCAAACTTTGACAGCCCATAACTTCCACATACATTGTTGGATCAGATTGTTTTTAAGACCATTGGATTCATCTTATCGATATTTACAAGCATGCAATCATCTAAGCTTTTTGAAAACTACAAGTTGGGGAATGTAGAGGTTATTTTTTGGGGTGAATTTATTTCCCATTAAATCTCAAAAATTCATATTTTTCATACAAAGGTGGAATTAGATGTTGTCTTTGCCATCGTGATCTTGAAAAGGAAAGCTAAGTGTGTGCAAGTTTTTTGGCCATTTTGGGGGAGGACATTTTCGGAAGGTTTTTCACATGTGAAGAAAGTAATGTGCGTGGGATCAATTTTGTCAAGGATTTCGTTATTAATGTCTTGCACTAATAAGCCCCAAACCTATATCTTATAGGTGGTGGAATGTTGCATCATCAAGCAAATCCTAAACCCATTTTGAATTCTTGTCGTGATTCCTATGTGGAAATTACAAAAATGGATATTTGTGTTGCATGATTTTTGCAACTTCACTTGTGTTACGTGGGGTGTGCATGTTTCCTATCATTATGTAGGTTGGGTTGTCAATTTGTTTTCAAGGGTTATGGGGGTTTCATGAATTGTGTGCCGTTGGTCGACAATCTAATGAATAAGCACATGTTTCTAAGTTGATTTCTCATAAACATGTTCATATTACATAATGAGAAATCCAAGGTGAAAGGTTATGTGCCTTCCCATGCATGTTTTTATTTTCATAATGAACCTTGGGTTTTAATGGTGTGGCTAATGGCCAAACATGGGACAAGGTTATCACCCAGTTTTGATCATTGTGTAGGTCTTGTTTGACTCATCTTTTGCTCACATATAATGATTAGGATTTAATTAAAGATAGTTAGGTTGTATGGGGTTGGCATTGTTATGGATGTATTGGATTTGATGACCAATCATCCCATGTTATGTTTATGGTGGTGAGATCAATTTGATGACCACATTTGTTGTGTTTATAATGTGCCGAAGTTATATCGACCTTATGAAATGTTTTTGTGCTTGTAGGTGCCTTAACCATTCATATGAAACATCCATGGGTCCATTTTATGGGGATTACGGTTTAAGGGGTAGGTTAAGTCGCAACAAGTTCAACATCCTTTTTATGTTTAAAGCAATCCATTACAAGTACAAAAACCCTTGGTTATGGTGGTTTCAAAATTGGATACCCAAGTTAAAATTAACGTTGACCACAAACACAGAGGTGACATAAGATTTAAGGACAAGAAACATGGTTACTATTACCAATGGTTTTACTAAGCTTGGGGTGTGATTTAAACCACCCATGCCACCTTCATCATCATTTAAAAAGGAATCCTCAAATATAGGTTCATCATTAAATGTGTTCATCACACCATTGTTGTGGGAGATGGATGACATATATGGAACCACCAAGGGCCCCTGTTGATATTCAAGGGCGATTGGCACCATTAAGCTAGATGAATTCATCCAAAAGTTTGATAGTTGGTGTGATATACAATAGATGTAGCATAACCCATAACTTTTTACACCCTCCATGACATGGAAGGGGTTATTCTAACATTTAAAGGGGCTGCCCATGAATGATTATTATGATAATTAGATTGAGAATTGGAGGCAATATTAATCACCCAATTATGTTTCTATCACTACATGGATTATGGCCCCAAATGGTGCAACAATGATTCTTAACATTAATTCAGCAAGTGGAAATGGAAATGCCAATGGAAATGGAAATGTCAATGGCAGCAAAAATGCCAGTGAAATGGAACTACAAGTGGTAAAAGAGATGGAACCACTAAAGGTGGTGGTACAAGGGCATCCACTTGTACTTTGAACCTTTTACCTACATTTCAATTTGTTGTGGAAATTTTCCAATACTTGTTGCAAAATTACCAAAAGGTTTGGATTGAAAAATTGTGAAGTTTGTAAAAGTTTCAGCATAAACCCCATGAAAGCTTATGAGAGGCCTCTGCATGGATGAATAGGTTGATCATGGTGACATAAGGTTTTACAAAAGCCCAATTAGTCCAATTTTGGTATAGGCCAACCATGTTCCCATGTTATGGTTTCAAATCATAATGAAATTATTTCAATAATTACACCAATGACAAGGGTTAATGTTTGAATGCTAAAACCATGAAATGCATATGAGAAATTAGATCCTCATCATGGTGAGGTTTAATGCCAGGTGCAACTCCCATAATCATTTGTGTTGACAAACACCATTCCCAATCCCATGGGGTTATTAACCTTTAGTGTGATGTAAAGGAAGGTGCCTAATTTTATTCCTAGATCCAAGAGACCAACAATTTCATTGGGGGTGGCCAAATTGGTGTGTTAATTACCACTATTTTTTGTTAAAACATTGATTTTTTCATGTATTCAACTAGAAGTTGTGTTTCATTTAGTGACCACATTATGCGAGAATGAATGAACATTAGATGTGGTGGTTAGGTTGAAGGACATTTTTGTACATTTTACATCTCCCTAGCAAGCTTCTAAAACCAACCCCATGGAAGTGTCCAAGGTTCAACTTAAATCTTAGTATGTGACTATGGCTAGATTTCATAACCTTCCAATGCAATTAGTCATTGATTGGGCTAATGTTATTCTTAATGTGGTGTTGATATTTCATATGGGCATGGGTTGAAATTGACTATGATCAATCCAAGACTATCAATGGTTGAAGATTGAAATCTAACGACACCACATTTGAGATAGCTTGAAGGTTAACCAAACAAGAAATTGTGAACTAGGTTAATCCCAACAAACCAATTGATTACATTATAGTTCGAAGACAAATAGTGGTCACACATGTTACATATTATGATGTATTTTGTGGGAGGTGTGGTTTTATATCCCTTGGGGTTAATTATAAAATTTGGGGAAAAAATCACATACTATTGCCCAAGTTGGTAAATGAGAGTTAGCCACAAGGCATTATTGTTGATGAAATCCATTGGGGATCAAACATGAAAATCCAACAAATCAATCATGTTGGTTAGATTTTCAAGCCTTCCACATAGGTTTGAATTGTTGGAGGGTAACATCCATGACTAGGATGTACCTCCAAGTGGTGAATTGGTGATGTCAATGCAACAAGGGATGGCATTCATTTTGATTTCCACATTGGATCCCATGCCACCATGGGGCGCATTAACCGAATTCCAAACATTAGCTATTCATGAGTACATTCATTTGGCTTGGCACATTTTGCCATCACCAAACCCACATTCATTTGTGCATGTTGACAATGGGCCTCCAGGTTTGAGCCCATTGGATACCAATGTTATTCAATGGGATATTCTTAAAGATGGAATATGCCTACTTGAGTTATTTGGAGGCATTAGTTTTGGATTAAGCACAATTATACAATCTGGCATTTTAATCCAAAAATGCCATTATGCGGAGAAGAATCCATAAATCATATAAACCTCCATGTGGCATGTCATGATGTTACAACAAATTTATCTTGATTTGTTGCCAACATTGATCATGCAAGGTTGTCAACGTTCCCTACCAAGCAACATCACTTTGTTGGGGGCCCAACCATAACTAAATCCAAGTTTACCATGATGACCAATCACTTTTGGTTATGGTCAATAAAGTTGGCCTTCCATGAACAATCCTATTGACATTATTGAATTTCCCACATTCTCATGCCTTTAGGGATGGGAAGCCCATGGATGATTTGGGACTCCCATTCATCTAATATGGAGGAATCCAATGCAAATGAAAGGGAATTGGCCATAGGGTTTCACACTTGCACCACATTTGTGAAAGGTATTCTTAAAGGAACTTCTAAACAAATTTTGGGGCAAGTTATGGATTTAAACTACCTCACATGGATTTTCAATTTGGCCTTAGCAGACTAAAGACATTTTAACCAAACACACCCACCCATTCCACCCACTTTTTCGCATGTTGCATTTTTTATCGGGTTAGTTATGTTTGTGGAAGGGGAGGGGTGATGTTATAACATGACAAGTTGTGTATCTTTGGCAAATGTGGGATCAAGGATATTGAGGATGATTTATGGGTGTGGAATAAGAATTTAGAGATGTGGGGGTATTAAGACATGGTGGCACTTCCCCACATTATGTGTAACAATCACATGCCATGCCTTCAACTTCATGTGTTGAGGATGTTCCATCATCCCAACCTAAAGTACAAGTGACTACAAATACATGGGAGCCAAGATTAGCCCATTGATTATTAGAGGTGAGGTGCATGATGCACAATGATTATTATAGGATTTCATTGGATATTTTGCCTTCAATTTGAAAGAATTGGGTCAATTAAAAGGACAAGAGGGTTGAATCATATTGGAGGATAATAATTTAATACTTATGCAACTTTACAAGCTTAATGAGGTGGAGAGAAACTTGGTTCATGCTTGAACAATAAAGTTATTATATGTAGGTTTGATAAGATTGTCTAAGGGTGTTCATATGTTTCAATAATAGTGATGCTAACCAAGTTGGACTAAATGTTGCATGTGTGGGGATTACCATTTAATGAATAAATGAACCCATATGGACAAATATGTCATGCCCTTAATTGAAAAGCTCTTTGATGGCCTTAGTTAGGCTAAGGGCTTTAGTACCTTGGACTTGAGGTTTAACTACCATCAATTGCCATTAAAGGAAGGTGACAAGGTTAAGATGACATTTTGGGGAATCAATCCTCATGGGAATGATTGTTTGTACCAATGAATTTTTTTACCATTTGGTTTGAAAAACACCTTTACAAAATTTCAAAAGGTTATGGTTTGAGTCAACATGTATTGGTTTTGCCAAATGTCATATCAATGACATCATTGTTTTTAGTTTGACACCATGAAATCACATGCATCATTTGTAAAAAATGTTTGGAAGACTTATCGAACATAACCTTATGTTTCATTCAACCAAATGTTGGTTCTTTTAAACTCAAATGGAATATTTGGGTCACATGATTTATGCAATGGATTGGAGGTTTAGAAGATCAAGGTTGAAGTTATTTCACAAGTTCCCTACCTTATAGATGTTAATCGATCATGAACTTTTCTAGGCTTGTGTAATTACTACCAAAGGTTTATGAAAGACTTTAGTAGCATATTTAAACCTTTAAGTCAATTAACACAAATTTACTAGGAATTCATTTGGGGTGAGATGCATGAATAGGCCTTTCAAAAATTGAAAGTCAACTTTCATCAGCTCCCATTTTAAAATGACCCATCCAAGGATGACCACTCCAATTACACATTGATTAAATCAATTTAAAGTTAGGGTTGTGCTTACCCAACTTGATGATGATGGTTGAGAATTTGTGGTGGCATGTGCAAATTGGTCCAATAATAAAATGGAGGCCAAATGTAATTCATATGAGGGGGAATGCCTTACAGTTGTTTGGGTTGTGTCAACATTCAGGTCTTATTTTTATGGTAGCCCATTCAATTTGGTTACCAATCATTAACCACTCAATTTTTTTATGGAGTCAAATCGTTTCATAGGAAAATTGGCTAGGTGGGCATTTATTTTCAAAGAATATGATTTAAATATATTGCATACAATTGGTAGAGTTAATTAAGATGCCAATGGGTTGAATCGAAACCCAAATTCTAACAAGGAGGATATTAATGGGCCTTGTTGGCATGGTGATGTGGACTTGGAAGTAGTATTAGGGTGGCATATTTTTGCATACCTATGCACCCTATTGGGATGTTATAAAGATGTACCTCAAACAAAATCGAATAATGGGAATTTCCAAGAAGAATGTATTGAACCATAAGGCAATGGTGCCTTGGATATACATGAATATTCACCTATCATTGCAAATTTGCAAACATGCGAAATTTTGATTATATGAAACCCAAGAAATGGGACCAAGTTGTTCATAGGGCCAAATGGTTCAAGTGGGAAGGTGATTATGTGTTATGGTTGTGGACATAATAGATGAATATGGGTTATACCCTACCCAAAACAACATGATGGCCTTGTCCAACATGTTCATGAAGAGTTTGGCCATTATGGGGTTTGATGGACTTACAAATGATTTGGAGCAAATTGTTCAACCATTGAATTGTTGAACTTGCAATGGGTAGTGAGGGATGCAATTGTAGGTTCAATAAATGTTTTTTCAATTTATGGTGTGTGATTGAGTTTGAACAATGCACCTACACCTCACTTACAACACTTACAAATTATGGGGCTTAGATACCAATGGAGTTTAGATGTTACTAGTTTGTGGAGTTTAACACATTTACATAACTAACATGTTTTAGTTATGATCGAACATTTTTTCAAGTGGTTGGAACTAGTCCCATTACTAGATAGTAATAGTGAAAGGGCATCATATGCATTTTAAAAACATGATACTCAATAGATTTGGGGCTCTAGATGAAATTCACTTATACGATTAACTTATTGATCATTGCATTAATTCATAATACCATTTTGAAGTAGACAAGTTAGTTGAGCAAATGGCGTAGATGGTCAAGTGAGGTTTATGAAAGTATGGGCTTCAAAATGGTCATATTTGAGATTGAGATTTATAATTATCGTGGTTAAATATGGGGTATAGGTTTTGTTGGCAAACGTGCTTTGGATAATTTTCTCCATATTTTTTATTATTTTTTTGTGACCCCAAAATTTGACCTTAATCCAACAAGATGTGATGGCCATCATTAATTTGATTGATCCAAATATGTAGTTTCAAGCATGTGAACAATGACGAGCTTTGTTCTAATGTGTAATGCCCATGGTTATGGAAAATTTGACAATTTCTCAACATTGAGATACACTTTGATATGTCGTTATTTGAAGAGGTGGATATTAGCCTTGAATTTGTAGATTTGAGCTAAAAGATTATGAGTACTTGTAATATACATCATTGACTACTTTAGATGTCACTATGGGATGTGTTATTTTTCTAATATCTAAGGTTTTACCTTTTGGTGTGTTGTTGGAGGGGTCAAATGGTTAGAAATTTAAGGATCATGTGTGTAATTGTGCATTGTGTCATCTTCCCCATGTGGATGACCAAATTGACCCATCTTCAACAATTGTTCTTGTTGGATTTCATTGTTTTTTGTGTGGGCAATGTATTGGGCTACCATTATGTGTGATCACTGTTCAAGGGGTTGTCATATGGGATGTTTTACACCACCCTTGAACAAAATATTGATTGGCAAATGGTTTTGCTTTTGATGCACTTAAATAGATTGAGGTTTTTTAGGTCACATAGTAGGATTAACCTAAGTATTTATTTTATAGTGATTCACATTTAGCTAAAGATTTGAAAGATTGTAGCTAAATGATTAACAATGAGGTTCCCATTTGCATCATGCATTCTTGTCCTATTATTTTGGAACCAAAGTATTCATTAATGATTGAATTTCATAAGGCACTTTTTATAATGTTATCTAATTTAAAAGAACCTAAGCCCCAAATAACAGGATAGTTTGGGTATGGTGTACCATTTAGGGTTTTATTTGTTATGCATTGTATGTGTGATGACATCGATAGTTGTAAGTGTAGTTGTAGTAGCACACAACAATTGTCAAGTGGTTATGATTAATTGTATAAATAAATCTAAATTAATTTTGTTTCATATAACTTAGTTAGGCCAATCTAATTTAACATGGAGTTTAAATGTGAACATGTTTAAACTAATTTGTGGATTGGGTGTAAACCCAATTTTTTGTGATTTAAAATCCTTTTTTCGTGATTTGAAATTCCACAACATAATGGTTTTTGCTTTGTAGGCTTTTATGTTTATGCAAGTTCATTTGTAGGTTGTGTGTTATTGTTTTCTTGCTATGTTTTGAGCTTGAATTTCTACTTGTTGCAAGTGAATTCATTTTGGTTTGGGAATGGTGTATTGTTCAAGGTTTTATTTGTTATGTATTGTTGTATGTGATGACAATGATAATTTTTGGGATCAATGTGGTAGCACACTAACATTTTTCAATTTAATAATATCTTCTCTCCCTTCCCCTTTTTCATTTCACTCATATGTTCCCATATGGTTCATCATTATTTGTGTCAATCCCAATTTCAATTTTATAATATAACGTGGACATGAAAAGGCACATGTTAATGATGAAGTATTGGAAACCATATGGGAACATAAGAGTGAAATAAAAAAGGGAAGGGAGAGTTGATAAGGCTCCATCTCCTTAACAATTATTCTTACCATATTGATTTAGCCAAATTTGGTTACATCCTACATATGAAAGTAGGGAAAAAAAATCCTTCTACCTTCTTGGCTACCTATTGGAGCTTATCATAAAGGTATAGCAATTTGGAAAAAACAATTCAAAATCTGGCATGTAACCAAATTTGGCTAAATTGTCTTATGGAAGATCACCACTTCAGCTACATCACAAATTGAAAAAAACCTTTGTGGGGCAAAGGGTGGGAAATATTATAAAATTGATAAACTCCCATCTCCTTTATAATTATTCTTCCCTCTCTCACATTTTCAGATTGAAGCTTCATATGACATTTAAAGATTTATTTAACTATCAGAGTACATTCCATAAATGCAGAGCTTTTTCCACATTCATGAAAGTTCTAGTAATAGAATAACCCAAGAAGAACATGGATCGAGGATGCAATTGCACAAAAATGCAA
>Ga0116230_10007859_pt1 | contig 10534 bp, 9 predicted proteins | sample S1TSphfallax_3_FD_88678 | JGI IMG/M metagenome (GOLD analysis project Ga0116230, IMG submission 88678) | Host-associated microbial communities from peat moss isolated from Minnesota, USA - S1T2_Fd - Sphagnum fallax MG | ecosystem: Host-associated > Plants > Peat moss > Unclassified | place: USA...
AAATCATTGGATTATGTGACCCGCAACCTTTCAGTTCACCATCATCCATTGGAAGCTGCTTAACTATGGATGACCATTGGATGCCACTCAACTATGGATGACCGACAACTGAATTTCCATCTTCATAATAACCTTGTAAACCTCACCCTAACCCCGCACGTAACATGTGTAACTACTTATGTGCATTTTGCAAGGTAAAGCCTCCCGCGAGGAGCACCCCCAAAACAAGGTGCCTAGGCTAAGGTCCTACTTGAGTATGCAATTCATAATGCATATGAAACCTAATTGTTAGGCCTACACTTTAAGATTGAGAGGGATAAAAAAGGGATAAGATCCATCCCACTCTTAAAGGGTAGTCATAATATGTTGGTTTTTTTTATTAAAAACATTTAAGAGAGATATTCATAGATATAAGGTGTCATCCAAATACAATGGTAAATTTCTCAGACTCAATTCTGTTTTCTAGCACAAAAACCTTGGAACTAGTCTTTTTTTAAATATGAAATTGTGAAAAAAAAAATTTATAAATAGGGTTAGGTTCTTTAAGTAAATAAGTTGCTTTTTACAAAAGTTAACAAGAAGGGTGAACTTTATAATTAAATTTAAGTTTAAATTAGTTCTTGAACTACATACCCTCAATTTAATTAATTGTAATACTTTATATCTATACAAAGTTTAACATTGGGGAGAGTGTGGGTACATGGAATTGGCCCCAATTTTTGAACCAGGTTTTTTTTCGAGGTTCTTGAGTTTGAGAAAATAATGTGTCAGAACAAAAACTCAAAGATTTAAAAATTGGAAGAACCAAGCTCAAACCCACACCCAAGACAGCTTCCAAATAAATTTAAAATGTCAAAATTGGGACCAAAGAATCTCTTTAAAAAAACAAAAAAAAAAAAACCACCCAACACTGGATTGGAAGGCATCTTCCCATGGAAAAGGCTACACACCTCGTTCTTTGGAAGTTTGACCTTGGCATTTCCAGACACATTTTGAGTCCATGTTATACATGTTTTGAGCATGTTAGGGTGCTAAAGGGTATGTAACATGTTATCTGACATGTTATGAGACCCTTGGTACATCTTACTTTGGCATGTTATTTGCCCCTCGGTACTTGTAACATGGTACATTATGGGTGTGGAATGTGACAAGATGAAAAAAAAAGACCACAAAAGGGCCAACAAATACTCTTGTACCGACTGCATTAACAATTATAGGCACATATAATGTTATGGGGGATGAGGGTGGTTTCGGGAATGTCTTTGTGACTCCTCATTACCCATCATGAAGCACCAAGTGAAGCTTATCCTGAGCTTACAAATGTGGATAGCACAATGCATGAAGAGTGGGAGGGACCTCACACCTCCATGTAGGTTTAGGGATAACCCTAAACCGCAAATAGTAAAAGTTAAGATCCCTTCTCTTCTCTCTTGGGAGGGATATTCATGGATAAAAGGTGCCCTCCAAACACATTAAGAAATTTCTTCGAGTATTTTACTCGACATTAACTCAAGATAAGACTGGTACAACTAATAGTTTAGGTGTCTTAGGACTTTAGGAAAATGAAGGATGAAAGAAAGAAAAGTCATTATGAAAGGACCGTGTGACACTAGTTTTGATATAAAGCATACATCCCAAACACACAAATTCCATTTCACCAATGAGCAAATCATCACATGCCATTGCTGGCTGGGAATGTCCTATTGCCCAACAACAATTTGTGAATAGAAATTTGGGTCCTTGATAAACCCCTTGGTCGTGCAAAACTTAGGCCAAAAATGGAATGAAAGTGTAATTTTTCAATGTATGTAGATGACCCACTTCCATATTTCTTATCCTATTTTTAAATTATCATCTCATGGTGATAGGAGTGATATGTAACCTCAAAAACTTGTGACTTGTGAGTCATGACATGAAGGAAAAGCCAATGAATTTATCTAGGTTTTAAAAAGCCACAATGAAGGGTTTATTTATTTATTTATATTTATAAATTTTAGGTGCTTTAAGTGGGTTGCTTTCAAAATAATTTTAAAAAATTAGTTAGTTTATTGTAAGCTTCTTTCAATTTTATTCATTTATTATTATTGTAGGCTTCTTTCAATTTTGATGCATTTATTAGGGTTTAGCAAATTTTCTTTCAGTTTTAAACTTTTATTATTTTTTGGATGGTGGTCATCACGTGGTGATCCCACTACAGTTTGCTTTAAACCAATTCTCAAATTATTTAGTTATTTACATTCCCCAAGATAAAATTCATTACCAAACAATAAGAAGAAGAACAAGTACAACAAGGACCAAGAAGCAGAGTTACTAGAAGCCATATTTATTAAATTACTATCCCACGCGAAGTAACTTACTTTTTACCCATCCCCATACCGCGCGTTCGCTTCTCCTGCACCGCGCGGTTCTCTCGCGGTCGTCCCTTCCCCCTCGCTCGGTCGCTCGTAAGCTTGGTCCCCCCGAGCGCTGCTGCTGCCGCCTTAAGAGAGCGTTTCTTGAGCACCTTCCTTCTCGCGCGAGAAGCTCCGATCTCATGAGATCTTCGAAGGAAATCATGCGACATGTTCTTGTTTTCCTCCTTGACATTTTCCGCGACTTAATTAAGTTTGTTTTTTTATAAATTTGCAGCCGCAGTTTCTGAAAATCACCCACAAGCTCCCTGCTGCCGCTAAGGTACAGCAACCATGACGGCTGTCCAGTCGTCAATCTTCAGCTCCTGGTATGCACAAGATTTAGTGTGCTCGAGTGTTGCGGGAATCGAAGCACGCTTGATTTGTAGTGCGTCGTCTACACTCTTCAACCACGATTTTCCTTTTGGGGGTTTTTCTTTTCCTCTCTCTTTTCTTGTTGGGGTTTGGGTCCCCTAATGTCCCAATGCTAGTGGTACCAACCAGCATGATGGTGCGGCTTTGAAGAAGCTGGAGATGAAGCCTCGGATCTGCGAAGCTTAGATGCGAGAAATCTGGTAGTGATGGTACCTGGTATGGTTTTGTGCTTTCTTGCATTTGGTGAAGATGCTTTCGTAAGCGAGGGTTTGTGTACGAGGGTTTGGTTTCCTTGTTTAATTTCTCAACACTAGCCATTGTAGCAATCAACAGAACTGAATTTTCTGCTGCTCCCTGCTGTCCCATATTGGTGAGGGAAATGTGTGCAGAAATGGAAGTTGGGAACAGAGCTCATGGTTCATGGCTTCTTTCCATGCAGGGCGGTGATGAAGCTCGCAGGAGTCATTTTCCATGGCTGCAATAGCCACCACCCGATGTGCAGCGAGTTCAAGCTTTGGAGCACAGGATCCTCGCCCTCCTGCACACCTTAGGTCACTGCAAGAGAATCGTGTATCTGACAGCCACATCCGCTTTTGTTGCGGCTAATTACTACAGATAGAGGGCGGAGCAGAGCAGAGGAGTAAAGAGAGACAGCAGAACCAAACAGAGAAGGAAGTTGCAGAACAAAAGGATTAGAGATGCGGCATGATCCAACTCCGCATCCTTTGGCAGGAAGGTCGGGGCAGGGGCCACCATTTGCACCACCAAATTGGACATGGAAAGCAGGCCAGAGGCTGTCAGACATGTATTTCTGTTCTCCAGAAGGGCGGCGCATTCGGTCACAGAGACAGCTACAGGAATATCTGGCCAGCATTCCAAACCCTCCTCCCTTCAGCCAGTTCTGTTGGCGCATCACACCTGAAGGTAATAGTCTTTCTCTCTGAAACGCCAAATCAAGATCCGTTGTCTCTCTGTCTCTCTCTCGGTGCATCAATCAATCATTTTTTTTCACTTGCAGAGTTTGTTTCTGGATGTCAAATCTTGCAGATCTTGTTCTGATTTTTTGAGCCATTCTTCTTTCTTCCCACCTCTGGAGCAGCTAGAACTCTTCTCAGACATCCTTTTACAGCTGGCCTGCTTACTTGCTCTGGCAATTGTGTTCCCTGAACATGGAAGTGGATGCAACAGTGTATAAGGCAATCTGTGTGATGTCTTTGTTCAATTGTGGAAGCTGTATGGGTGTGTGGTAGATATTAAGCCTGGTCCATTGCCAGGAGTTGAAGCTTGGAATAAGAAACGATTGAAGAGAGCCATGGATGAGAAGAAAGCCAAGGATGGCAACACAAGCCCCAAGAGGAAACAGCCTGAACAGGGAGATGATATGTCACTCAACAATGCAAAGCGCATGAAGACAGAGTTCCAGAAGGTTCATGTCATGTACAGGGTATGGAACACATTGGTGCTTTAGTATCTTGTCTCTATTGTGATTGTGGATTGTGTAGAAAGCTTATTGTGCACCTCATTCTCTGAGTAGATTTGTTGTAGGTTCTCATGATTGTTTGCTTGCAGTTTCTCTGATGCTTTATGTGGGTGGGACTGCACAGCCACAAGTGAAAGCAGACATGAGTCCACCAAGGTATGCAGTGGACCATCCTTACAATCTTCAATCAAATGTTCTTCCACCAAGAGTGGTGCCATTTGAGGTAGACAATCCTACACTTGGCAGAAGGAGGAAGAAATCTGAGGCATGCACTGTTGGAGCACTGAAGTACTCCTTCCAGTCTATCCTATTAAGTCCCTCCAGCTATAAATGGCTTTCCAATGGAAATGAAGTTTGTCAACAGTTCTTGCATGAGGCAGGACGGCTGAATGAGAAGAGTGCAGCTGAAAAGACTCAACTGCGTCAGCTCTTGCTGAAGAGAGAGCTGGAAGGAAGCAACTTTAGTCTCTATGACACTCCTGTTCTCTGTGTGTTTGTTTCTATCTTGAGGAATGAGGATCCCCCATCTTCGCTTGGGAAAGCTGAACTTGTCTCTCTCTGTGCAAATTGGCACTGTAAACACAAGCAGTACTGGTGTGCACTTGAGACAGGGAAAATGAGACTTCTTTCTCCTCCTAAAGAACTTGCTCCACCTAAGGACAAGCTCATTGGTCATGGCAACAACCTGAACGGTGTGCTTGAAGGGGATCATGCCAAAGAGCCACGGATCCATCTTCCTTCAAGCAACTCACATGGTGAGGATGTGAGACCAGTTCTTCAACAGAACTCTGATGTTGCAGGCATGGACAATACTGCAACAGTTACTACTATGGATGCAGGCAATACTATGCAAAAGGACAATGTTGAAGAATTCACAGCACTTAGTTATTTCCAGAACTTTAAGAATGCAGAGAGCAGCCTATCAACTCATGTCAACCTGAATGGAATTCCGGAGACAGGAAAGGATGGAGAGGGTCCTGACAAAGTGCACAATAGAAGTGCTGGAGAGGCTGGTGGTGGACATGATGGAATGTTTGCAGATGGTGCACGGAAAATCAAGGTTGAAAAACAGGCTGACTATCAAGATGGGTTACAGGACATACCAGGATTTGCCAAGAGAGATCTTGGACAGAGAGAAAAAGGTGTAGATGGAGTGATAGTAGGTAAGAGAGGTAAGAAGGGGCGCATTCCAACCCATTTTCCTGTACCAGAGTGTGATCCCGGATCTACCATTTGCTTATGTAAAAGCTGCATTGGTGACCCTTCCTTTTGTCGTGGATGCACATGCAGTTTTTGTAAAGTGGCGATATGGCCTGATGAGAAGTGGAAGATGCTCGAATGTGCAGTTTGTGGCCATGTATGTCACTTCTTATGTGCTTTCAATCAACAAAAAGCAGGTGTATTCAAGGAAAGTGGATTGGATGGAGAGTGGGAGTGTCCTGGTTGTGCCCACAGGTCTGATTTGTTGGCATTCTGGAGAAGTAGGGTGAAAAGTGCTGTTAGTGTTAGTCAAGTGGAGGAGATTGAGAAGCATCTCTTATTAGCAGTACTAGTGCTGAAAGATAGTGAGAGGGAGGCCTTTCAGCCTTTGCAGTGCAAGGTCATGGAGGCCCACCAGCTGGTACAGCAGGACTCACCTAAGACTGTATTACTTGACCTTTTGCAAGTTATTCAGAAAGAACTGGACAATCTTGCTGATGAGGAGGGCACTCTTGGTACATTTCTGGTCCTTTTCACTTTCATTCGTGAGTATGTCCACAAGAGTGCACTTAGGAAATGCTGCCCTGTACAGATTGCTTGGTGTGAGATGCAAAAGGTCTGTTTATTGGAGCTTGTTTTGGTTTGTGCAGGATGTATGGGGTTCTGTTATTTAACATTTCTACTGTGTGTGCCAGCTGGTGAAGATGCTGAATGGGCACAGGAAGCCATGGAGACGGGGAAGGATTATTATAATTGGCATGATGAGGAGAGAAAAATTTCTGCATTGCAGAAGGAAGCCAAGGCTGAGTATGAAGAGTGGAAACAGGCTGAAAAAGCAGCTGAAGCTCAGCGAGCTTTGCTGGCAGAGTATGTTCAACGTGCAGATGCTGAAGCCAGGGCCCATGCCCAGCATGCTACTATGCTCAGCCTGCAAGCTTACAAGGGACGCCGGCGGATGCAGGTCATGAAACTGGTAATAAGACTTCACCTTGCTGTATTTGTAGTTGGAGCTCTTGATCAATTGAATTTTAGCTCTATCCAACATCTGGAGTTGTTGCTTTACCCTCAAAAACATTGGTCAGGGATTTACCCATCTTAAACTGAGGAACTTTGAGCAGCAGCAGTGCATTGTAATTGGTCTGCCAGCTTGAACATTAGTCCTGATTAAAGACCTTTTAAGCTCACTTCCTTCTTCCTTTTGATGGAGCATCAGCTGCATTAGGAATCTCACTTCCTATTCTATATTCTGATTGCTATACTTGGGGTCTCTCTGGAACAGGTTCAAGCAAAAATGGGTGTGACATTGGAGCAAGTGGAGCTGCAGCGGGCAGACCTTCATCACCTTACCACCAAATTACAGCAGCTACAGCATGATGTGGCCTATTTTGAGGCTCCAGGGACTAATAAGGAGTCTCTTCCAGCATTGTCCAAGCTTCTGGAGCAACTCATGGCTCAAAGGGAAATTGTAGAATCTGCACGTTTTAAGTTAGACTACATGGTCTCATTGTATGGGTCAAGATAAAGTGTAAGTTGTTTTAGTCCTTCTGGTCCCTCCTTTTCCTCCCATCTACTATCAATGACAGAAAGGCATGCTAATTAAGCTCTGAAGAGGAAAAAAGCTTGTTTTTCCTCTCTCTATCCATGGTTGTGAATATTTAGGCCTTTTCCCCCCTTCTCCCATAGCTCAATTGGAGTTATGGGCTCTTGGGGTCTGAGTCTCTTTTGTTTGTTTTAGTGTAAATTGCTGTTTTAATGGTGTTTGCTTACTCTTTGGAAGCAAGTGCATCTCATGAAATTTCTTTGTATCATCTGCTGCCTGTGCTTGTGCATGGATCATCCTAGATTTTACACCTCACTAGTCACATAGTCATATGTTGTGCTTTCTGTTTTTTCAACGGAAAGGAGATTTCTCAATTCTCATGAGAGTTATTTTCTTAGGAAAGGTTAAATTTTTGGCATGCCTTTGTGCACAATCACAACACTATCTTGCTTTGGTCATCAACTGTCACAGCTTGGCACTATGTTGCAAGGTGATTGAGCAGTTTGCTGGGCAGGGCAGCCGCAGTACCACCAGGCTGGGTGTTAGTGAGGCTGAATTCCAGCTGATTTCTTACTGCCCTGCCTGATGAACTGCTTTCTGTATCCCCTTGGGACATAGTGCCAAGGACTGTCCCATCTCTCATACAAGGTGAAAAATGGTTGGCATCTGAACCTTTATGATGCCACTAAAGTTTCCTGATGGTACATATGGAAAATGGAACCCTCAAAAGACAGGCTGTAGTGTAAGGCTAAATCAGTATGAACCAAATCAAAGACATTGAGAGAAGGTTGAGAGTAGGTTGATATTTGTTTAGGGGATGGATTTTGAGTGTTGGGTGAAGTGAGAAGATGCACAACTGACAAAAGTAAAGATAGTATGGGAAAACCAGTATTTACAATTCTTTGATTTTGTTAGGAACCCCTGGTTCAGAGTTTTGGTGTGAACCCAAATCTCATTTATCTGTGACATGTTAAAACATTGCAAATTGAAGTAAACCAAGTTTCAAACAGAAGCTGCAGCATACACAACAGCACAACAACAAAAACTAAGTACATTAAAAAAATATCAAGCAAGATCCAGACTTTCTAGAGGCAACAAACAGCCTCAATTAGATCACCATTGATGGTCAGTTCCTGTCCAACTCAATATCAGGAAATGTGCACCAGAGCCTTACAATTGATACCTTGAGGTTTGTGGTTGGCCTTGGTCTGCTTCAAACTGCAAGCTGGACTTCATATCCATACTGGGCCATGGCAGCATTTATTACCTTCCACAGCTGATTCCACGTTTCTTCTGAGTTCCCTTTCTTTCCCAACAATTCCATAGTCAACTACCAGCCACTACTGGCTGACCCAAATCTCATTCTCCTCAATAGCATATCTGATCTCTGCAAACAAATAAGCCTCTAAGTCAGTTGAATTAAGGTCAGAATCCTCAGTTGCTTCTGCTTTTGTGGCTTTACTGTATTCAATCTGCCACCTTCACCACACATATCTGCAGCTTTGTTTCAAGGTTAAGTCCCCCAGTGCATCAGAGCAGCAATCCTCCATCTTCACAGGTTGCTTGCAGATCATACAGAACAACATTCCTCACAAAATATTTGCCACTATCAATCAACATGGCAGTTCCAGATGTTTGAGCCAAACAAACAGATTTTGAAATGGAAATGACATGATTATAAAGGCATGACATGCTAAGCAATTGTGACCCAAAACCAGGGGCTACACATTGGGTACAAAAGTACCACCCACCCCTAGTGAATCTGTGTTTTCCAGCATATATATCAGATGACTAAACAGAGTGTGCACTGCATGTTTGCACTATGCATGTTCCTCCAAGGAATGTAGCAGTGCTTATCAACTTATCATGCTCAAGTGTAGGATAAGGTATCTATCAAAGTCATCTACCATAAGCACCATTGTGCAAGAAAAGCTCAAATTCTTGATCAAAACCACTCAAATAGCAATTGAAGCATAATTAGGAAGCTCCAAAGATGCACCTGAAACTCCACAAACACATATATGTGTAGATAAATGAACTCAAGGAGGTGTTCAGTATACTGCATTACAAAGCAATGCCCGCAAATGTCTAGAAACTGGTGAGCTCTTGCAATCCATAGCCTCTGCAAGTATTGTTCATCACATCCAAAATCTTGAGAAGCACCAGAATATGTGCAGCAAAACTCCATCCAGATGGAAAATGGGTTGATATGCTTGGAGCCATCGAGATGTGCAATGGGTTGACATGCTTGGATGGGGAGGGCCATCTGCAAAGGCTGCTTGAGAGAGAGTTCCATTGCAGACAATTGAACAAGAGCTTCCTGCCTATGTACAAGAGTGTATGTGCACATGAGGTGATGTTTTCAAACCTCCCCTTTCTGTTGTCATCGATGGTGATCCCGGTGATCCCGGTCTCTCTCACCATCCTTAGTGCTTCTCTTTTTCGCTAACTTATCTATTCTCCGATCTTCTTCCTCTTTCTCATGTCGAGCCTTCTTCTCCCGTTTTCTTTGCTTCCGGTCCTCTTCTTCTTCCTCCCTTTTGCGGTCTTTAGCTTCTCGTCGCTTCTCTTTCTCTTTTCGCCTCTCCTCCTCTTCTATTGCTGCCTGCTTCTCACGGCGTTCCCGATCCTTCTCTTCCCGGACAAAGATGCGTTCCTGCTTGCGCTGCTCCTGTAGCTCCCGATCAAATGCTTCCCCTTCCTTCACATCTCCTAGTTTCAAAGCCGCTCGCATGGTATCCATCTTCTTTTCTTTCTGTGCAGCCACGTGATGGCTCTGAGTACTTGACACTCTGCAACACCAACACGTCACAAAAACCGCACTTTCTAAGATAAATTCTGTTTCACGTCTGGCTTTATCCCTCCTCCTCCTCCTCCTCCTCCTCATTCCTACAAAGATCTTACGATTTGAAGCATTGCATAAAACATGAAATGCAACTTACTTGGCATCAACAACCATGCCAGAAGAGGTGCCATCTTCAGTTGTTGCAGCAGCTTCTAACACCTTCCGAAAAGTTTCCACACGCTCCAAAACCTCCTCATCAGGGTAACCCTGCTCTACCAGTTGGTCCTCCAATTCCGTCAGCTTCAACTCCACTTGCCGCTTCCTATCGTGCTCCAAAATCTCCTTATTAGCCTTCCGCGATACTCCTCCCGCCCCCTGCCCGTTCTCGTATTCCCGCACCTCCACTCTCACCGGCCGCGCCTTCACGAAAAACTTGTTCGTCTGTATGTATCCATTGGTGCCGGACCCCCGCGGCGTCGTCAACCCTATTCCGTTGTACATTTTCTCCAAAACACACACACACACACACACACACAAACCAAAAACACACAATCTCAAAACAGCTCTCTGTGTCTGTCTCTATATCTCTCTCCGGCTCCGGCGAAGGCACACCTGATGAAATGCGCTACCCTTTCACAGCTCGCCTTGCAATCTTTCTGATTCTAGCGACGACGGAGACATAGGGGAATGCGCGAGAACGCGCGCGCTCGATGGAAGGAAATTAGGGTTTCGAGGAAGAGAGAAGAACACGGTTACCAGCAGCG
>Ga0116230_10007860_pt1 | contig 10533 bp, 7 predicted proteins | sample S1TSphfallax_3_FD_88678 | JGI IMG/M metagenome (GOLD analysis project Ga0116230, IMG submission 88678) | Host-associated microbial communities from peat moss isolated from Minnesota, USA - S1T2_Fd - Sphagnum fallax MG | ecosystem: Host-associated > Plants > Peat moss > Unclassified | place: USA...
AAAATCCTCATCTGCTTGCTGCAGCCTGTTGTTTGCATTAGTGTTATTTTCTGCACCCGGAGAAGAACTGTCGTCGTCGTTGTCGACGACGATTTCATGAACTCATCAGACTCCTTCCCAGCTTCAATGGCGCAACGGATTGCTCTGATTCTTCTTCCCCTGATGACGAGTCCTCCTCCTCCTCCTCCTCACAAGGCGCCACTAGAGAGGGCTCTGGAGACCGGGAGAAAAACTTCTTCACTCCATTCTCCGCGAGATGCACAACACAGTTTCTTGGATGCGAGGATCTTCTTGCGCGAGTCTCTTCCACATTCAAGCCGCCGATGAACTCCAAGCACCAGCTATAGGAGAATCTCATGCATTTGTTGCCTCGACCGATGCTAAATTATAGAATTAGAAGGATTGTCGAAAATAGTTTGCGATCTGTAAGGTATGTCGTTACATGAGGAGGTCGCCGGTAGATAATCTTTCTGCTGTCGGAGAGCAGCAACCACGAGCACTGGAGGAGGACGGACGGACGGCCCTATAAGAACTACAACACCTCCTCAGACTCCTCCTTCTCAGGAAGAGTTTATTTGTAAACAAAACAAAAAAGCTGCAATTTAGGTGAAGCAAAAGAAAGAAAGAAAAGAAAGTTCCAACTTGAAAGAGAGAATAGTAACCACCCACAGTAGGCCAACTACAACAAGCCGCACCATACTGCGCTGGCGGCGTGGCCGGTAGGTATTGGCGGCAGCCTGATTCCGAGTGGTAATGGTCTGGCAGTAACTGTTACCGTTCAGCACAGGCTGTCGCCGCGCGCGATGTCCATGTTGGCGAATGTTTCATGAATGTATGCCGAATGTTTTGACAAGGTGCTTTACCATGTAAATTCGCGAATTTTAAAGTGCAAAATGACAAATGTCATAACTAGGTAGTTAATTCAAATAAATAGTTATCAAAATACTTATTTTGATAATTGATAATCTGAATTCAAATCAAATTTAGTAATTACTCACTTAAATTTTAAGAATTTATTATCTAAATTAATTAATAAAATTTAAATAAAATTTTATTGACTTTAATTTATTATTTATTAAATATCATTTATTTAATTTTAGATATTTATTCATTATTATCTGAATTTAAATATTTAAATAATTTAAATTTTATTAATGAATTCATATGAATAGTTTATTATTCAGTTTAATTAATTAGTTGATAATAATTACGTATAATACATATGAATTACTAATTAATAAATAATTCATTACAAAATATTAAATAATTAACATAAATTTGAATAAAAGACATTGAAGTATATAGAGACATATCCATATGTACACCCTTATTGAATGTTTAATACAATATACACATTGCCTTTAATTTCAATTCAAAAGTAGATTTTCACCTTCCTATGGTTTGATATGTATGTATGTGAACATGATATTTTGAGTTACAATGTAGTGGAATATTATTAATACAACAATTGAACACCAATCATAAAAAATAGGACGAAAATATTTTAAATTTATTTATTTGATTAATTATGAAAATTTTACTTATCTTAATTAATTAATTTGACAATTTTTTAAAAATTAAACTGATTAATTTATATTAAAGGCTAATTACTTAATCTAGTTTCTAGTTCATCTAATAATTAAATAAATTAAGCCATAAAATAATATTCAATATTTAGTAAATTATTTAAAAATATTATATATTAAATATGCCACAAGATGTAACCTTTGTGGGTGTTGAGGAATTATCCACAAAAGAATTGATTATTATCAATTTTGCATTTTCTCAATAGCTTTAAAACTTTTTAGGAGTATAAGCTTGAATACCTTGATGTACCTCCAATATAAATATTTTAAATTTATTTTATGTAGCATTGGGATACAATTTGAGGTTTACAAATTCACATTTTGTATGGATAACAAATCGGTGGTAATTCATTAATGGCCAAGTAGTGACATCATAACGACCATCCATTTGTAAAACAATGTTAATATTGTGGCCCCATAGTGGCACATATATATGTAACAACTAATGGCATCTGTGTGGCCACATAGTGGCATAGTAGTGGGCAAATAATAATACAATGGCCACTTACTATCAACATAGTGGCCAATTAATTGCATGAACAAGCTTCATAGTTGAAAACCCATTACAAAACTTGTATTTCATGGATGATGGGAATGTGAACACGTTTGAAAGTTGTACACTAGTTATAGAAAAATTGTTCAATGTGTAGCTATTTTTAAACAATCCTAACTTAGTTGCATGTAATTATAATCATATTGCAACTTCTCAAAAAGTCAATGGTAACAATTGACTAAAGGATATGGTTGTTTTGATTAAAGGCTTGGGGCACGAAAGACACAAGTTATTTTTTACTAAGACATTTGACTAAAGTGACATTTTTGACCATGTGACAAACCAAACATTTGGTCAAAAAGACCAAAGGTCCATCAAGATGACCAATGCTTAGTCAAATTGACCATACTTAATGGCCATTATGATTTACAATTAGTCAAATTGGCCATTGTGATTTGACATTTACTCAAATCAATCATATTAATTTGGTTACTTAACCTACAAGTTTATTTTGCATAAGGTACATACCAAACCTAAGTTCATAGCTAGCACGCCTTAGGTTAGGCATATTACATGTAGTGGCTATTAATTGACTTTAGTAGGCTATTTACATGCTACTTTTAAAAACATATAATTACTTAAATTTAGTACATTAATTAGTTAATAATTAATAATTAATACTCAATAATTTATGATTAAGATTTCATATAATTAATTAGTCACCAAATAAATGTTAATTAATAACCATAATTCATTTATCCATCAACTTGTTAATTGATTAATTATTATTATCAATTTATCAATTTAATCTAATTTTTTTGCTTATACTTGATAGTAATTTATAATAATTAATAATAGTCAATATATAATTGTAAATAATTATTGATAAGTGATTATTTTAAACTAATTTTCTAGTTAATAATATAATTTTATATAATAATTCATAGTAAACAATCAATAATGAGTAATCAAAAAAAAATTTAAATCAGCAATTAATTTTATATTATTATTATTTAATGTTTAATATTTAATATCTCATAGGAGATATTCAATAATTAACCATTTATATTGAATATTAATTAATTAATAGTAAATAATATTTTATATTTAAATATTCATCAATCATTTTTAATTATTTTATTAGTTATTTATAAACCTAGGTAACCTATCCTACTAATTAGGTTAGTAGCCTAGGTCACCTAAGCCTAGCTACTAAGTAGGGAGCCTAACTTAAGCCACTTAAACCTACTAGGTATGTAGCCTCGCTTAAGCCATTTAGGTCTACAAAGTAGGTAGCCTAATCTAGACCACTTAGGCTTACTAGGTAGGTATAAACATAGACCTAATATGTACCTATAAGGTCTAGTAGACTATAACCTACATGTTATTTAAATACATGCATTTATTAATAGGTACCTCCTACCTACTTAAGCTACCTTACCTATAACCTACTTATTTATGTAAATAATATAAAAAAATTTGAGTTCATTTAGTACAATATGCATGTTGAAAACAAATTCATGGAAGTTTATTACAATATGTTGGTCCAAAATCATGTTCATTACAAATATATTGTCCAAGAAAATGACCTTATGGGTTGAGGTACAATGGTTAAGGAGTTGATTCCTCAATGTGAAAATGAAGAATTCAAGTCCCCACACTTGCAACCTAAGCTACCTTGGCTACTTAAATGATCTAATTAAATAGCCTAGGTTGCAAAAGCTATTAAACCACCTAGCCTAAGCTACTTAGCCTAAGCTACTTGGCCTAGCCTAGGGGTTTAACTTAGGGGGTTTGGCCTAGCCTAAGTGGCTAAGTTAGGTGCCTTAACCTAGGCCTAAAACATAGGGTTGGTAGGTTAAATAAATACATTATTTTTTGGCATTAATTATTAGGTTTATTAATTAGGTAGGTTGGTAAAATATGTAGGGTAATTAATTAATTAGTAATTTCATATTAATTTTAAACAATATAATTTAAATAATATATATTTTTGGTCGTTGCCCAAATTATATTATTCTCACAATGGTTCAATAAAAAAAACTTGGTCAAAAAACCTCGTAAAAAAAAAACCTACTCAAAACGGTTAGGTCCAAATCAACTTGTCCAAAATGGCACCTTAGTCAAGCTTGACATGGCACTTTGACTAAAATTCCTTGTCAAAAAGCTACGATTTTTTGTAGTGGAATTATTTGGGACATAGGTTGTTATTCTTGGATGAAAACCACAATAATTGCAATAATGTCCAAGGTTAGTTGCAAATGAGTAATAGTCATATGTAGTTGCTAATAGAATGGTTACATTTTGGGTCAAAACACAATCAAAGGAACAAGAAAAGGCATTGGATGTCAGATTTTGTCATAAAAAATTAGAGATTTATTTATTTATTGCCATTTGAAATGGTAATCATGGCACATTAATCCTTTCGAACACAGATGAATGTCAAAAAAATCAAATTAAAAATCTAGTTGATCCAATTTAAATTTTGGTTATGTTAAAGACTTTTGAAAATGAAAAAATTTATCATTAAAAAAGGACATTTTTACAAATTACTTTCAAAGGACTCATATAATAAAAATCAATTGATGCTAAAAAAAAGATATGATAATAACCTATTAAACACATTAAAAAACATTCACAATTTTTAAAATGTGGAATTTTAGAACCTTGAAAATTCAAAGTGTGTACATTTGAAAATTCAAATTTTTAAAACTTCAAAAGTGTTTAATCACATATAAATGGGGTATAATGTACATGATGTATGAAACAAAGTTGTAGTTTATATTACATTAAACTCAACTTTTAAAAATTAAGATTTTTTGGTATGATTTCAAATTATCATCATTTTTCAAGATGAAACATAGAAACTACAAGGAGTCTGTACATTTTTACAAATTCATTTTATTCAAAATTTTATTTTAAAAAACTTATTGCAACAATTCTAATCATTTTTCATAACAAGTTGCAAAAAAAGTCATTCAAAATTTCATTCGTATGAAAAGGTTCTTTTGGGGAAAAAATGCATGCATGATTAATGTAAAGTAGCACTTGTGGCTCCTTTGATGTCATTTTCACCCTTTTGGCCAATTTCTACTAATGAGAACGTGTGCATTAAACCACACTTTCTTGTGCTCTTCGTAACTTTGTTTTGTGATAAGACTCCTATCCAATCTTTCTTCAACCCAATCTTTAAGATGCTTGGAAATGCATGGAGCTTGGAATGACATATGTGAAATTCAATCCAATCAAGTGCTCCATGGGTTGATGTGCCATCCTCACAAGTGTGTTCCATGTGGTACCATGTAACTTTTGCAACATCTAGATATCTCAACAACCTTTCCGCCAAAAACTTTGCAATGTAATCATATTTGTTTGATTTCTAATGTAATGGATCATGGTGGTAATCTTTTGGACCAAAGTTGCATTGGTACACACAAACACACTAAAAAGCTTAAACATTCACTTCATAAATTGAGTGCACCATCAATTAATGTGGAATAATATGTTAATATTTCTCAAGTATGACCCATATTACCATGAATATTTGGCCTTCTTTTCTATTGGATCAAATCGCCATATGACTCATTGGCAAGGTGCATCATTGTTGTTCTTGATTTTGTCATTGTACTCATTCACACTTGCCCATGGTATATAAGTAGTTATGACATCCACCATGCGCCAAAAAAACCATGTGTGATTTCCTACAAAACATAACGAAAACCACATTTTTAACAAGCACTTCTTGTGACAAACCATAGTATGTGCCAATATGTGCACCACCTAAACACCAAATCAACAATTTTCAAATTAGAACATAGTGTCCAATACGTATGTGATATATATATATATATATATAGATCCCATAGTATTTTTGGTTTTTATATGCATTACCACGGATTGTGTTTTTATAAAGATTACAATATTTTTGTTATCATTATAATACATATTACATTAAGCAAATTGCAAATGTCCTGCAATACCTTTATGGACCTCCTTTTGTTTTGTTTAAAAAGTAAATTTAAAAATGAGGGAATAAGAACTAATGTTAAGTCAAAAGTTTGGCTCTCCAATTGAAATATTTTACTTTAAAATGAAGGCTCCACTCCCTTAGAACCCAAAACCTTCAACCCTAACCATCTCTCCTTCTTTATTATTGTAATCTAAAACATTTAACGACCCTATACACTTTAATGTAAGTGCACAATTAAAAGGAGATGACTCACATTGCCATGGGTGTTGAGAGGGAGAGCTATTTTGGACATGGTTCCATAAAGAGAGGATCCAAACTACAAAGAGGACAAGGTTCCATAAAGAAAGGATCCAAAACCAACAGTAATGGCAAAAAAAAAACAAATAGTGGAAGGTGACCTTTCCCCTTTACTCTAAAGGCTTTACTCTAAAGGGGTAGGGAGCTTCATCCACTTGCCTCCATCCACTATGGATGGAAGCAAATGGAGGTAACTTCCCAACATGATGGCTAATTAGGCCCAGCCCATGCATTTGGTAGGTGTGGACATTTGGATTGATACCTTAGTGCCTTGGTCAATTGGACACTAATTACGTTATTTTCAGAAATGTTGAAATTTTCAAAAATTATTTCTTCCAATTCAAAAAATTATTGTGAAGGAAAATAGTGGATATTTAAGAATATTCCATTTGTAGAAATGAATGTTGCAAAATTTAACTGGACAAAGTGACTGGTGCCCAACCAAACCACATATAGCCCACTGATTTGAAAGACGCAATTAACCATTTGCTAACAATCTTCGCAATATTCCTTTCACAATCCACTCAATATGAAAAAACCAAATTTAAATAAATAATGGGCATGTTGTTAATAATCTGAGTTGTTTTTTTCCCCCTCTCCAGCTTTTCCCTCTTCGATTATGCAAGAGTGGCAGACTTTAGCTATTAAAAAAAAATACAACATGCACACTAGAATAAAAAAACACACATGTTTCCCAATTTCTCTCTTGATTTTTAAAAATTAAAAGAAGCAAAACATTCACCACAAAAATTTCACTGGTTGTGATGCCTAAAGATCATCTCCACCCCCCAAAACTTGTAAACAACTCCTTTATTTTTAGAATAGAATACCATTTAATGATCACTGTCCCCACTCACAAACGTCAAAAAAAAAAGTCTCTTGAAACACTCAAAGACCATTTATGTCTTTACATCTAGACGAGTAATAGTCACTGTCCAAATCCATAGTACAAAAAAGCTTTTAACGGGGTTAAAATGACCACTGCAAAACGGACCATCAATACTGGGATTTGCACTATCCTGCTGCAAGATTTAATGAAAAGGGGTGTTTGCAGGTGAGGGGTGGAGATGCCCTTATAGTGTGCTAATATAGAGTTGATCAGTTTGATACTAACAAGAACATGACCGCTAGCTTGATGATCACAAAAATGTGCGCATTCTGAGGATTAAAAGACTTTCTAGCGTCCAGCTGCCAAGCAAACGGTAATTTCAGACCTAGTCTGTCCAAGTGATGCAGAAAAAGACCCTGGATAAGGACTGAGAATCTCCTCATATCGATCATACATGAGCATCCCCGCCTTCTGATCATGTTTTGAGTTTGATGGACATCTCAGCTGCTCCTTAAGCTGGAGCGAGACATCATGATTTATCCGGATCATGGGTTTCTTGTTGCCTAGATCACAGATTTCTTGCAGATGATTATTGTAGGTAGTACACTGACGTACTTCGATGCAGAGTCTCCTGCATGCATTGGTCCATCTGGTGACGAGTGGAGGCATATGAAGATTGTAAAATCTTACATAATTTTCCAGATGTCAAAAGCACCGGCATTTCATGCTCACAGTATAAATCTGTGAGCTCCCCATTTCATTTCCATCAGCAGCTTGACTATGATCTGTTGCTATGCTACCTGGCTGGAGTGTGAGACGGACCTTGACATCCGTAGCTTGTAGATCCGGCCACAGCGACTCCGCTTCACTTGTGTCCCACTTCTGCACGGTGAGGCATGTAACCTTTATAATTTTGGTCTGTATTGTTTCCATTTCTCATTTGATCATTGTCTTTTTACATTTCCGACGTCCTTCATTTTGACTCTATTACGTTGGTATCACACGCTGCGAGTTATCGTACCAATTGCCACATATTGTTCACATTCCAGAATTGTAGACTTCGTTTGTTGTGAAGATTCCATTCTGGCATCTGCATGACAAGGGTTCTTGTACTCTCATTGTTAGGTAGTGAAAAGCATCATAATCATGATCAACCCATAGCCTCCTGCACACACCAATATTGTTGTTTTACTCACTCTACGTAGTTAAACCGTCTTTCCTGTTTGAATAAGTGCAGAAGTTGAGCATCATGGCGCGACCAAGTTTCATAAAGTCTTCCATCCTACTCACCATCCTGTGCCTTTCCCTTCTGGCTGGCACAGATTTAGCTGGCCTATGATGATGGTGATGGGACGACGTACCATGCCCCAGTAAAAGTTGTCAGTAAGAGCAAGAAACCGATCGAAGAAGATAGCATCTACATTACCCACAAGTTCAAGGACGTTTATCTACATTGTTCAAGGATGTTTATCTACAAGTTCAAGGATGTTCAAAGTTCCGAGGCCTTTGTGGAACATGAGCTAGCCAACAATGTAGCCAACAATGACTGCTTCTAGAGCCAACTTAATGTGATTGGCGTGCTAGTGCTCGACGCTGTTGAGAAAGCGATTCCAGGAGCTGCTTCTTGCGGACTTCCTCCAGTCGAGTGTGACACGTCCGCCTCGGCCGCGACTGCAGGTGCTGCAATCGCGACAAATTACATCTCAAAATCACTCTTGAATAGCGACAGCCCTTGCGGATTCCAGAAGTTCGTAGTGGACGCAACTGACTCCACGATGTCTGAGGATAATTGGGTCACCATCACTGTACAGCAGCCCGATCGTGTGCTAAGTTTTTCAGCTCGATCAAAAACTACTAATTTTGCATACAGAAGTATCACAATTGACTCGTATGGTCGAAATGTGGGTATGGACAAGTTCGTGTTCCCAAAACCTCCCAACATGGCTACAGCTCGTTCTTTTGGAGTCGAAATCCCCATAATTACCATCAACGAAGCCTGAAATTAACTACTCCAACTTGTGGACCAGGTCTTCTAGGAGGAGCATCTAAGTCGCTATAAGTTGCGGAAATCTTTACCACGTCTAGTGCAACTAAGTTATCCACTAACAAATTTCCTCCAATGTGACCACTGACGAGTGCAAAGTAAGGAATAATATGGAGTAGAAAATTGTTGTGAGCTCTATGCACACATTTAATATCTATATTTTCTTCAATCTTCGTGCATGGATTTTGAATTTCCAACAGTCACTCCAACCTTCCTAGCTACAAATCCAGAATCAGACATATTTCTAAGGATGACTCGATGCTTATGCATAACATGCATTTATATCGTCGTGCCCCTACCTGTGACAGTCGACAATCCATCGTACAGACCTGCAGTAGTAGACAAGAATGTCTGAAACCCATTTATAAATATGGGGTTCCAAACATTGGTCCTACATGTATGTTGCGACAGAGGCATTATAACTCCAATATGATCCCCTTGCCAAACATCTGCTCTAGTGAGACTGGGTTTTGTTCTTCAATGTAAACTCGATGATTAGTGTACTATGCTTGCAATGAATTAATACCATTATAAGCCAGCGGATAGTCTATTGCACTATATACAAGGTCCTGCCTATGACATGAATATTTATGGTGGTTTTTCACTGATCTGTTGCAACAAGTAGTTGAAACTGTTTACTAAAACATATGCACATTATCGGGATTGAATGGTTACAAAATTGTTCAAAGTGTTGCAGCACAATTGTATGATGGTCTACAACATGTATACATTTAGTATTTTAAAACATGTAGTGTAGAAATGGAGAGTGCTCACAAGAATGATACATGTGCTTACGGGAAAATTAAGAACCAAATTGGTTGGACAGCACCCTACACCTTACAAAAGCAGCCTGGAAGCTTTGAAAAAAGGACCAATTACTGTTGGAATCGACCCTCCACGTCCTGTCAAAAGCAGCTAGCTGGGTGCTTCAAAAAAGGATCCTTGAGCTTGGAAGGGCACCTCCACTTTTCAAAAGAAGCTAGGGTGGTGTTTGAAAACAAGATCCTTGAGCTTGGGAGGACTCTCCACTTGCTAACAGCAGCTAGGGTGCTTGAAAAAAGGATCATTGAACTTGGAAGCACCCTCCACCTGCCAAAAGCAGCTAGGGTGCTTGCAAAAAGGATCCGTGAGCTTGGAAGGACCCTTCAACTTACAAAAGAAGCTAGGGTGGTTGGAAGACACAACACAGTCAATGCCATCATCACCCTCATGGAGAATTGAGTACTGATCATGGCCTGGAAGACTACAAACATGCTCTACTGTTATATCAGGCAAAGTAAAATTGTCCAAAATCTATGTAGTACATGAATTCAC
>Ga0116230_10007861_pt1 | contig 10532 bp, 4 predicted proteins | sample S1TSphfallax_3_FD_88678 | JGI IMG/M metagenome (GOLD analysis project Ga0116230, IMG submission 88678) | Host-associated microbial communities from peat moss isolated from Minnesota, USA - S1T2_Fd - Sphagnum fallax MG | ecosystem: Host-associated > Plants > Peat moss > Unclassified | place: USA...
CACGCCCCTTTTACCCCCCTCTAGTGCTAGAAGTCGAGATCGTGCCCCAAGTTCCAACCGCTTCCGCATTGCCGCATACTTGGACCCTCAAGTGGGTCTACAAGGAACTTGGGAGCGCGACAGGTTTGAACCCAATTCTAAATTAAAATCATCGTAAATTCATCATATTGACACTTGTAAGGAATATTACGTATTTACATAATAAACTATAGAAGTTCCTTCATGATTACATTGAAATTGTCAAATTTTAAAATTTCCAAAAGCTTTTGGGTATCCTTTTGAAATCTAGATATCCAAGGTGTCTAGAAATTTTGAAAAGACATACTTTTAAGGAGATGTAATCCAAAGTTTTTTTTTCCAAATTCTTTAAGTAGGCCCATTAACAAGGATCCCTAATGTCCATCAATTAACATTAAATGGTGATTGTCCTAGGTGGATTATAACAATTTTACCACAAAAAGTTAAATGATGACCTAGGAAATGCTTGGTTTTAGATTTCGCTAATTCAATTATTTCTAATTTTTAAATGGCCAAAATCTCAATAAATGACAAATTTTTCATGTTTGTTCTCATTTTTGTAATATTGTTGCCAAGTTGAAAATTTTGCAAAAAAATAAATATTGATGTAATCCATTTGAAGCATGCATCTTCTTAATTCCAAAAAAGGTTAAATGGTTTCAAACATTGATTAAATTTGAATTGAACACCTATGGTTGTAAATGCCCAAAATTCCTTGAGACATTTGATAATTAAAATAATTCAAACAAACAAAAATATTGAAATATATATGTGATGGGGCCATGTGAACCCAATACCTTATAACCAATTTTTAAATCTTTCAAATCCCACGTTCAAAAATGATCTTTGAGTTTCAAATTAGGCTTTGAATATTTTGGACTCCTCAAAAATCATAACTCAAAGTAAGGAATGTGTGTTTGAGGGTGAAGATAAATTGATACTATTTTTCTATTTTAAAAAAAATTAATTGAATATTTAATTTTCATAATGTTTTGTTAAGTTTGAAGCATGCCCTAAACTTGAATTCTTGGTTTTCCCCAAGTGTGGTCATGATTATAAAAGTAGGGCTAAAACATTATTACATTTAAAAGTTTCATCATAACAAATTTTCCACTTGATCATCAACAATCATGATGTTAAAACAAGGACAACACTATTGATTATCATGATGTTACATGTATAATGATATGTGGATGTGTGTGCAACACCTTTTAAATGTTTTTATACATGCAAAACATGTAATATTTAGTTGGAAATCTTGAAAAATATAAAGAGACAAGTCCTCAAGATGGGATCTTTTTATGTGATTTACCCAATTTACATAGTCAATTTAATTAAATATACATATATCACATTAAAAAAATTTTAAATTTTTTTTTTTATACCAAATATTTCTATAAATTGATAATGATCATTCTTATATATTGTACCTTTACATTACATTTTATGATATGTGAATATTTCATTCCATGTTTCATCAAAATTTGGGTGAAATTAAAGAAATTAATTGTAATCAAAGTGCCTAACCACCTGGTGATTGGAGACCAATTGTTATTGACATGGTGAATACACCAAGTTGAATATAAATTACATTTATATATTATCAATTTTATTTATAATATTATATTATTTTTATAAATATTTCCCATAATTTTAAATTATAATATTTATGCATATGTTTTTTTTCCCCCTAAAAATCACATTTGTTGATAGCAAAAACATATGTACATGGCATATGTTAGTAGCAAGAATGAACAATGGTTTCCATGGCCACAAGGCAATGGTTTTACCAATCAATCATCACATGACTTTGTCACACAATGTGTCAAAATAATATGTTTTCATGACTTGATTTATCAATATACCTACCTACCTACCCATGACCTAACTACTTACTCACAACCTTTTTATTTATAAATGAGCCTTTTGAAACTAAACTTTTACAAGTTTTACTTTGGTTATGCAAAATGGTTCATAACTAACATAAATAAAAGGTAGATATTAATATCCCCCATATTTTAACCAAATTTTAAATAAAAATATATATTTGTTTGAAAAATATTCTACATAATGAATATTACAATAATACAAAAAATGAACTTGGATATATTACTTCAATTATAAATGAACAAGATAGTTATATAATGACATAGTCTTAACCAAGGGCATATATTGGCACTATTTAAAGTAGTGTGAACAAATTTTTTTTTTTAATGCATTGGGCTAATGAACTCAATTAGTGAATTACACTTACATAAGTTTTTAGTAGTTATCTTACAACACTCTAGTGATGATGATAGTTAAAGTTGGTATATGTGACTTTAAGTATAATAAAGTCCAATGGTATGGTTGTCAACTTGACAATTATGAAACATTCCATATGGAATTCCAAGTTTAATTACCTCCTTTCACCAATCCACCTATATGACATGAAAAGGAAAATTTAAATGTGTCTTTTTCATAATTTGGTTGAATTCCATTATAACCATTTCATTTCAATTGAATTTGAATTAAAATTAAAATTGATTTGAACTCATTTGATTTTGAATGGAATTTGAATGCAATGTCATTCCATATATATTTTCATTCAAATAGTACTTAATTTTCACATAATTAAAAAAAATCCCAATATTTCATTGTCATTGGTAGTATGTAACAACATGAAGCCCAAATTTTTGATAAAATATTATTATACCTTATCGGTAAAAAATACTTTGTTGATTAAAGTTCATAATGTAAATTCTAACATTGTAAATTTTTTGCATCCAATTTTGAAGTGGTCGTCATTTAAATGCCATGACAAAACATTGTAATTGTTTAATTTTCCCCTAACCTTTGACCTTAAGTATCAACATCATTTAACAATGATTAATCAAATGGGTGACTTGTATTATAAGAAACTTGGTCATTTTATGTGATATGCAACATTTGAACCCATAACCATTTACAAAGTAACCATTGATGCTAACCACTTGTAATTTTGGGTTAAGGCTCCATTCATACGTGGATATATGATTATTGACCAATCCCCAACCTTGCCAAGCTATTTTGTTTTACATATTGATTTAAAAAAAAAAAAAGATACATGTGTTTTTAAATCCATTACAACTAAGTCCAAATTGTGAATATTACAATATGTAAAAATTGTATAACACTTTACATAGGAAAAACTTCAAACATTATCATTTGCATCATGGAAATAATAAAGGAATTTGATGTGAGTTTTAAAATAATAACCCACACCAATTTTGTGCAAATTCCTTTTTTTTCTTAACATAGTGGGGTCCATCCCCTTAATCCCTTGGACATTACTAGTGGGGCTTATTTTGTGGATGCCTTATTCAACTTCACAAGAATCAATAGTTCATAACAAATTATGTCATTTCTTTAATCATAATTTAATCCAACAACACATTAATCCCTTTGCATCCTAATGCTTGTCAAAACCCCTTCCTAATAATGAATTATCTTTAGATTCCCTATCACCGATTCAAATTGGATAACCACAAAGGTGTAATCACAATAAAACAAGCAAAAATGATGTCAGATGATGGAAAAAACAATCAAAATTGGAGAAATATTTATGTTTTACCATTTAAACCATGGCAATTGTGGCAAGTTGTTATATTATCATTCATATGAATGTCAAAGAATTCACACCAAAAATCAATTTGATGAAATTTTAAATTTTAATTCCAATTTATGACCTTTGCAAATGAACACCTATTCCATTAAAAGGAATCAAATTTACAAAGGACTATCAAAAGGACTCATATAATTAAACAAACTTGATGGAAAAAAATTAAAAAGATAAACTTATTAACCGCATTCAAAAAAAATTCAGATTTAAAAATATGTGGAAATCTAAAATTTTAGAATTTCAAAAGTCCTTTATCACATATAAATGGAGTATAATGTACATGATGTGTTAAGAAAAGTTGTAGTATATTATATAAGAAAACATAAAAAATCTAATAATCAAATTTTGGTTATGATTTGAAATTGTTATGATTTTAAAAGACAAAACACTAAATTTACAAGGAATCAAGACATTTTCAAAAATTCATTTTTATTCCAAAATAATAAACAAAAAAAGCATGTCATGCATTTGGACAATTATAACAATTGGCAAAAAAAATTGTTCAAACATTCATTTGTATGAAAAAGTTATTTTTGGGCAAAAAGACATGTTGTCCTTTTTAAAAGTAACGTTGTTGGTTTATTTTATCTTATTTATACCCATACCATTCAATTTTATTAAAGAAAATTCTTAGCACTTTCATCCCCCCAATTTCACCTTCTCTAAAAGGTTAAGTAAAATTAAAAGCAATGAAAACAATTCTATCATTTTTTTAAAAATTACAAACACACACAAACAAACAACCTAAATTCGTATAATGCACCACACTCCCACAACCTCCCTCCCTTTTTCTTTATTTTATTTTTTTTTCCAACTTTCAATTAACCAATCCAAGTTTAATTTGTTAATCATCTCCCAATTCTTATCTTTCTAAAACTTTAGGAATCTTTCATTCAACATCCCCATCTCCCCTATTTGATTGTTCATGTATCTTTTCTTTTCTATAACTAATCCTCTCTCATTGAACAGAGCCCATGAATCCCAAAAATAACATTAGTGTTTATAGATTTGCTTCTATGTCCCCATGTCCCTCTTCTCCCCCCATCCTCCCCTTGGTCTATCCTTTTGTGTCTATGTTTATTAACCACCATGTTACCTTCTACCTTCTTCTCTTTGCTCTAATACTATTCTAATTTTTCTTCATGTCCATTTCAAACTTTCAAAATTTCAAAAAACACAAAAAAAGAAATTATGAGAGGACTACATTTCAAAAACTAGCAGAAGTCAGGGTTTGAATTTTTTTTTAAAAAAAAACTATTTCAACCCTAGCAAGTGTTCTTATTTGAATGCACCACCTATCATAAATCTACCCATCATTACATCTACCCCTTGTACACCACAAAATTTCAAAAAAATAATTATCATCCAAAAATTGCCAAAAGGTTATGATGTTTAAATTTTGGTTAGCTAAGCCTTCTTAATTATAACATTTAACAAACCTAAGAATCAAACTAAATAGTTTAGCCTTATTATGATTCTAAATGTCCTAGGATATCCATCACTTGATACCCATGCACAACAATGTGCTTTCAACATCCAATATGCAAATTGGGATTCATCATAAATTCTATTTGAATTCTACACAAATTATATCTTTTCTAAATGATTGTTTTTTTACATAGTCATCTTTGAAGCTCTCCACATTAAATGTATCAAATTCACATATTATCAAAAAATTCAAAACTTACTTATGAAAGTTTATGTGATTTGGTGTTGCAAATTTTGAAAGATTATAATTAGTTTGGATTATAATTGGAATTGTAACCTTAACTAACATGGGCATACAAACCTAGTAAATACACATGTACCCATTTAAATGTAGTAGAAGCCATTTTCTTTACACACAATTATTTCATTGAAATAATTCTTTGGATTTGTAAAGCTTGTTACAATATTTCAATCTTGAAATTTCAAAGGTTCATACTTAATGTTTTCTTGGCAAAAATTAGCATTTTAAAACCTAAAAAATATAACTTTGGCCCATACACAAGGTATTTTATTTTAAAAGCGCCATAATTTGCCAATTTTTGGTTTCTACTAAATATTTACAATATATATGTACTAAATGTTTGAAAATTATTAAATGTTCAACATTGGGTCCATGTATTATGTAATTTGTACATAAATTTCAAATTATAGTTTAAATAATTGGGACTTTGAATATTAATTTTCAAAATGCAAATGTATTTAGGAATTTAAGATTAATGATTTTTTTTTTTACTTTCACATATTTTCTTTAATCTCATTTTTATGGCTTTTGGTTATTTTGAAGACAATTCATTATTTGTTTCAAACTTTTAATTGTGAATCCATGGATGGGCTCTTATTAAAAAAAAAATTCATAGGTGTATATAATATGTATTTTCATCATCTTAAGATTTTGAACAATACATATAATGTGAAAAATATTGGAGTATGTGTGTAAGAAGAAATAATTAACTCACTTTTTTTTAAAAAATGGATTGCATTGAATTTTTAAAATATAAACATTTAAGTCTTTTAATCTTTTATTTTCCCAATTTTTTGATATTCCTCAATTGGCAATCATCCACAACAAATTGGGCAATATTCAAACTATGAAAATACACAAATTTAGAGCACCCTTTCATGTTGTAGGTAGTTCTTGTGATTTTGGGTGAATTTTTGATTAAAAAATTGGTTTTCTACCAAATGGTACTGCCAAAATCAAGGAATTTTTGACATCATATTTTTTCAAAATAATTTTAGTGAAATCAGAAAACTTCATGAAAAAAATCATCATGTTATATCAAGATAAAATATACATGAAAAACACACATCTCCATTTAAATCATGTTTCATCCATATAATTTTACAATAAAACATCATCAAATTGAGAAAAATTGTGTGTGAAATAATTCATTTATTCTATTCAATTAAAAGTTTATAAAACAAATTCCAGATTTAAAAAAAAATTGAACCTAAAATATAGATCAAAAGTACATCTGAAATTAATTCAAGTTAATAAGTTTTCAAATGTATTTTTATGTTAAGAAATTTAATGAAATAGATATGTACTAAACTATGATCTGAAAACTGCCATATATTTGACCAAGTTATAAAAAAAAATCATTTTTTCTTTCTTAAAACATATTAGGCACCTACTTAAAACAAAAGCCCACATTGCAAAAGTAAGCTTGAAAAATATTTGTACTTTTAAAAAATTACTAAAATCTTACTTTTACAATGTGAAATCTGAAAATTAATGCACTTAGTGAAAAGATACATTATCTTTGATCATTTAATTAAAAACATTAATGTTCCATAATTTTATGGGATTTTCTTACTACTTCACATCTATTTGCATCCAAGTTTATTTTTTTACATCCTATGAACAATGTTGGAAAAAATTGTATCAAATCACATTGTTGAATCTAAATTTTTTGACATTATGATATTGATTACTTAATATATGACCTTATTTTGAACAAGTGCCAATGGGTTCAATTCACAATGAAATCAAAGTAGATCAATGTTTATTTTGGGGTGAATTTTCACTGCTTGGCCTTAAGAGAGAGAAAATGTGATTGAATTGCATTTCCTTTAAACTGTGATCATCATAATTTGAACGTGGCTCAATGGCTACTCAATATATAGAAAAATGAAAATTCAATACTTGTGATTATGTTGTTTTTTTTTTTTTAAATTCAAAGGATTCATGTATTTTTGTGATAAAAATATCAAATATATTTTCAATGGAAAAAAGTAAGGAAAATATTAAATGTGATATAATATATATATTTCATTAAAAGCCTATTTTTCAAGCTACATGAGATTGAATGGCTTTTACATAAATAAATGGGGTCATTTAGTTAGTAGGTTAAACAAGATCAAATGAGTCTCCAATAAGTAATAATTGAAAAATATATGTAACTTGTTTAATTTAGTTTTTACATTTGAAAGCACCTCTCTTGGAAAATTTCCCATTTTCAATTTCAAGAATCTTACAAGACACGTTTGTAAGAATCTTAAAAATGTGAAAATGTCTTTACATTTGAGAAAGGGGAAAGAACTAGTCCTTTTTTTAAGGAGAAATTGTCAAAAGGTGACATTATTTTTTGTTGTGGTAGAAAAAAAAATCAAATTAAAAACTCACCATATTTTGCCCTTTATTTCTTATTTGGGGACGTGTGTCATTGCATCTATGCTTACTTGCTAATGTGTTAATTGTCTTGTACAAAAATGTCAACAATTAAGTTAAAATTTGTCTAGGGATGTTTGCCATTGTTGCTACATTAAAATGTTGGATAACATTGAATCTCAATGAAACTCTTCTTCAATTTAAAGGCTGAGCCAAGGGTGATGTGAATCCAAAAACCCTTTCAATGGGGTTCTTTGTTTCATACATTGACTTGTTAATTAAACTCCATAAAATTAATTTCCCCCATATATTCAATGTTAGGTTTGAAAAATACTTAGTTAAATTTCTCTAATATAAAGGATGACATTATTTATAATTTTTTAAAAACTGTTTATTTATTTTTATGACGATGTTTTAACCCTCCTTGACCATGAAGGTTATTTCATAAATTTTCAAGCAAGAAAGCAAAAAATATTGAATTTCAAAATGATTTTTATCATTGGAAATTAGTTAAAATTTACAAAATTATTTTTTGAAACCAATCAATGCCTCTTCATCATATTGACAATTGAGTTCACATTTATCTATCATGCCACATGAAAGAATGCATTTGCCACTTCATGTCATATGAAAAAATGCATGGAAAATCTCCCATGTGTGATCCTATTAATCATCCTCCCATTTAACCATCTCACCTAATCAATTTGATTTTTCATCTTGCATGAAGAAATGCATTTGCCTTTTCATTTCATGGGAAAATGCATAGGAGTCTCTTATTGACCATTATATTAACCGTCCTTCTATTTAGCTATCTTAAGCAACCAACATCTTTTCATGTCCCATAAAAAAATTACATGAATGTTTTCATCTCATGAGGAATCTCTCGTATTTGCCATTTCATTATTAGCCCTTTTATTTAACCTTTCACATCCCAAACCTTAACATTTGAATTCACATTTGATCCAATAATTTTTTTTTCATAATTTAATTTAATTTTAAAAATCCCATTTGGGGAAATATCACAAGGGTTCAATTGGGCACATGGTGCAATAAGACCAATGTCACAATAATGACCACGAACTTCATGTGCAAGGTTCCACATTTTGGGGGATATTAATTCCGATGACAATGGTAACATTGGATTTAGTATAGTTTCATATGAATGACATTTCACACCAACTTTGAACTCAACGTTTGTGGAACTTCATTTTCACAAAATCAATTCAAATTTGCATGATTTCATTTTCACTTGTAGCGGGGAGCGCCCAACTACTTATGCAACCAATGTCACAATGTTGACACCACCTTCATATGGTTCCATATGTAGGGGAGGTTTCTTATGATTTTTGAGGTGCTTCTTCTTATTTCTCACCATAAGCCATAAAATTTTAGCCAAGTTTTCACATAAGAAAAAAAAAACCTTCAAAGGAGAAAAAAAAGGGCATTTGGGATTCAAGTTTAGGGACCAAGGCCATTAGCTATCACCCCATTATTTGGGGAACTTATTGTAGAATACCTTACCCAACACTTCTTACTACATATGTAAAAATTTGGTAGAAATATTTTTAGTGTATGAGTGTAATGCCCTTGCCAAAAGGGCAAGGTACCAACCTAAACACAATATTCCATCATTTTCCCATCCATCAATATGGATATTAAAAAAAAAATTAACATATGTCTTTTCATGTCCATGAAATTTATATTAATTTAAATTAAATTTAACATTGACATAAATATATGAAAATATAAGAAAAAATTAAAGATAAAAGATTGAGGTAGTTAGACTTCAATCGAAGAGAGAGAGGTATGAACAACACAACAAATAACAACAATTTTTTATTGGTCTTGCCTACCAAGGCAAGAATAATATTGTGTTTAGATTCATTATAGAGTATAGTAGCTTAAGGGATTTTGGCTTTTGTTGAAACTTGAGATTATTTACAGAGAATTATAATCACTTCAAGGATTTTGGTTTCTTTTAGAGGATTATAATTTTTTCATGATGAAATGTTTGAGTTTCAAAAAATTCTTCTTTTGCCTTAAGATACTTTTAAGTTGTAAATGGCAAGGCCACAATGTGACACACCCCTTGTCAAATAGATGTTGAGGGCACCTTACCTTTGGGAAAAAAATTTATTGGAGGAGACACTTTACATGTAAGGTTCCTAGTTTCTTTCCATGTAAAAAGCTCTTCATCATTTTTTTCAAACACCATTGAAAAGCAAGTTTTATAAAAACAAAATTGCCCTCCCCTTTCCCAAGAGGGAGTTATGGTTTTTCAACAAGAAGTATCCTCTTTCCTCGGAGATTAGGTATGTGTCTTTTGTTGGGCATTCATCGAGCATTTCACCCTAGGGTTGTTCTCGTGGGGATGACCCTAGGGATTTCCGGGTGCATAAAACCCTAGGGTTGTTCTCGTGGGGATGACCCTAGGGATTTCTTGGGTGCATAACACCAAACCCTAGAGAAATAAAAAGACAATGGTGTGCGAAATACCGGAAAAGAACTTTTTTTTTCTTTATTCTTTTTTTTTGGGGGGTTTTAGGGTTTTTTGGGGGAGGGGGGGGGGCTGTTGAAAGTCAAAAGCAATTTCCCGGAAATTGGGGGAGAAGAAGGGAGGGAGGGAGGGAGGTCCGAGGGAGGAGGAGGAATTAGGGTTAGGAAAACAGGGGCTTGGTCGTGGTGCTTGTTGATGAGGGAGGAGAGGAGGAAGAAGAAGAAGCAGCAGAGGAGGAGGGAGAGGAAGAAGGGAGTGGCGATGGATGGGGTAAGGTA
>Ga0116230_10007865_pt1 | contig 10530 bp, 4 predicted proteins | sample S1TSphfallax_3_FD_88678 | JGI IMG/M metagenome (GOLD analysis project Ga0116230, IMG submission 88678) | Host-associated microbial communities from peat moss isolated from Minnesota, USA - S1T2_Fd - Sphagnum fallax MG | ecosystem: Host-associated > Plants > Peat moss > Unclassified | place: USA...
AAAAGTTTCCAAATTATAGAAGCCTTTTGCATACATCTACACTACTAAATGTGAATGCATTTTGAGTCATTTTCGCAATTTTATCTTCATGAAAATAACATAAAGAATTGCATCTCCACACTCCTTACAACTATAGCTATGGATAGTTCAATCAACTTCAACCATAATTTAGATAACTTGTGACAATTGTTTTAGTCACTATTTACACCCACATTTTGAAACATGGATTTCAATTTGGGGAGGCTTCATCACCACGATAATAGAGTTGATCATCATCATCACATTGAAGGAAAAATAAGGCTTGTTCCTCTAATTTTAACTTGTTAAGCAAGGATGAGATGTAGACCACATTGGCCCCAATGTTCTATCTATGACAATAATGGACCTTCAAAATGTTGAGATGTGCCAAAAGTATGTGTTTAGTTTGTGGTTAAACCCAAAACTAGGGATAAATAAATAATGCATCTATCATTCATAATTTCTTGTGAACAAAACTTCCATTGCAATTCCTCGACTAGGCATGAACAAAAATACTCCATTACTTTTTCACATCTTGGATTGCAATAAACTAATCAAGCCTTGAAACCTAACTAAAAGCATTAGTTATTATGCATCTTTTGTGTAACATGTAAATATGTTCATGGAAGTGAAAAGTTGCATATTCAATCCAAATTGTTAGATTCATAACCCAAGGATGATGCAAAGCATCATTGGGATAATGCATGATGTTCAAAAACTAGCCAAAGTCTTTTAACTGATACATGAAATTTTTCATCACAATAGTCTATCAATAAAATTCTTCCACATAATCTTTCATAACAATAACAAAATTGCAAATTAAAATGTTTGGATTTTTAGCAAATTTTGATAAGCCCTTATCAATTTCCAAAAAGGAATAATGTGCAAGTGAAACCCAAGAAAACATCAATGACGCACAACTTTAAATTAGATTTAACCATGTCTTGCATTACTTATGAACATCAAACATTTCAATCACAAGTGATTTGAACTTCATCAAAAATACATTTTGCAAGAAAAATCATTGAAGTTTAATGTGTATTGACATCATAAATGATCTTTAATGATTTTTTCTTTGAAAATTCAACTAAACTCACATTTGTGTAATTGATGTTTTATGAGATGTAAAAAAGTAAGTGTACCTAGATTTTATCAACACTTCAATCTTGAACACCAAAAACATTGTGGAAATTTATTGCACTGCAAAGTTCATGTTGTGAACAACACAATGCTCCTTTAACATGAAGTGTGCATGCCTTTCGCACATAACCTACATCAAGTAACACATATTTTTGCACCATGGATAATTGTAACCCCATCTACACCAAAATTTATGAATTTGGAAGGAAGATCAAATTTTGAATATCCCTTGTACTAATGCACATTGTTCACTATCACATGAATGTCATCAACATCACCTTCCACGATTTGATCCATTAATGTTAGTAAAATTGGTAAGCATGTGTATTTTTCAACAATATGAACATGCACTAAAAAAATTCTTGTCATTTATAACCAATCATTATGCCTTCTACCATGCAACTAACTGCCATTAACAACCATATTGGTCATGCTAGTAAATACAAAATTGGTATTGTATAGTTTGTGGGCCATATGATTGTGTGTGCAACTGACATACAACTACATGTGTACAAAATGAACACTTGTCATAAAATAATGGCCTAAATTAATACATATGTAAATTAATATACCCAATACATCTACTTAGGTTATGTATAATAATATTATACCTTTAGTACTAAGGTTAAACCCATGTTAACTAAAATTAAATATAAGCTAAGTAAGACTAAAGATTGATTAATTCTATCATAGTTAAACTAACTAGAAAACCAAATTAATGATGGTTAAATTGACCTAAGCAAAACTAACCAGATGGATATTTTAACCATGGTTGAACCAATGAGGAGGCTAAATTAATAATAGTTCAATTAATTCCAACAAAATTAGCTATGGTTAAACTAACTAGGAGGCTAAATCATCATGGTTAAACTAATAAGGAAGCTAACCTAACCATGCATAAACTAATGATGATTAAATCACCTTTAGCAAAACTAACCATGGTTAAACTAATCGCAACTAGACTAACTAGGAAACAAAACAAATTGTGACTAAATTAACCATGGTTTCATTAGTTAAAAACCTAAATTAACCATTTTCACTACATATGTGTACCAAAAAATTAAGTTTTTAAAGATTAAGACTATTCATCAACAATTTAATGATTTGGTGAGTTTTATTTGCCAAATAAAATATATATTACATATATGTTTAATTTTCCAAATTTATTTAAATAACATATTCAGAATATGGAAAATAATTTTTTTTAAAACTCTATTACTTTTTCTTTTTAAATTGAAAATTCGAAAAGAAAACACAAGAAATAAATTTTAAATGAACAAAATTTTGGACTTGCAAAATTTTCAAAAAATAACCTACCTTCTTCAATGATATAATAAAAATTAATATGAATAGTTGGTATTATTCATTATTATTATTATTATTTAGAATCAATTTATATTTTATTAATTTTTAATGTTGTTAATTATTTTAATATGCCACTAGGTTGGTAGAAATAAGAATAATATTGAATATATATATTCTACCTACCTATCCTAAGCCTAACTTTTCACCTACATATTTAAGCACAATGTGTAAACAAGTTATGAACCTTACATTGGATAGTTTAGATTTAGTTAATTAATTAATTAATAATAAATGGCCCTAAATATTCCACATGTTACCATATAAATGACTTTTTAAAATGGAGACATGTCAAATGGTCCATGATGTGCCACATGTTGTCATCCTAACAATATAATCTTCGACAATTGAAATTATTCTAAGCAAATTGTTTTTTGAAAAAAATAATTATATAGAAATGATACATGTCATCAAACAATTCATCCAATCTTAAAACATGCATCACACATCAACTAATTAAATTGTAGTTGCAAGGATAGTTACATAATTGCAACTACATCTAAATGTATACATATAAATGAATGAATATATATACATGTTGCATACATATTATTGTATGCAACTAAATGTTGTATGCAACTTATCTTAGGCAACTACACAAATTTAATTTCATGTGTCACCTATAATTGAAAATGAGTTATAAACAACAATTGTAAAAGTTCAGTTTTCTATTAGTGATGAACACCAACTCAATATTGGTAGTCTACAATGGTTATCTCATCAACACAAATAAATAAAAAAAATTGTTTTGTGAAAAAGTATGAAAGGGGATTGAGTCAAAAGATTGTCCCAAGATTCAAACACATTCCCACAAATGTGAAAGAGTGAATCGCAACATTCCCAAGTGATTTTTTCATATTAAGAGGTAGAGTCATGTAATGTCCTAAATGTGTGGAAAAAAAATGCAAATAACAAACATTGTTCAAATTGAACTTTTTTTACACTATTGAAAAGGTCTTAATGGGTAGATTTTTAAAATGCACTCACATCTTTCATTTGGAGTTCTAAAGCTCAAGTTATGGACAATAGAAAGGCTACAAATCAAATTGGTAATTTGATTTAAAACTTATGAAATAAAAATCAAATGACCTTGAAATTGAACATGTGATACAACATTGAAAGGTCTTTTCAAGTGTTACAAGTGTTTCTTTGAAACTATTCAATCAAAGCTTTTATGTAAAATTATGAACCTACAAAGTTGTAAAAGTTAGCAAAATTTAAAATTTTCAAGAATTCATCCTAGAAGTTTAATGACCATTTGCCACTTTGAAATCCTTAACAATAATCACAAAGTATATTATAAGGAGAAGATTGTTGAGTTTTTTTCAATTTTAATTTGTGGCATGTTTTTGTTTAATTAAGTTGCCCATGGTTTGTCCATGCACCACTTTGGTACCAATTTGTATTAACCTCTTGATAAATGTGCAAATTGACTTCCCCTTGAACTTGTGTTTGTGCATTCATCCTAATCATGTCCTAAAGCTCCCACACCTTTTTTCCTTTGTGGGAATTAAAAATGCACATTGAACTTGTATTCTATTGCAAATCTAAGAATTGATCCATTTTTAAAACCCTAAAATCATGTAACAAACTTAGGGATACATCACCATGCCTTTTGAATAACCATGATCCAAGCATTGGTGCCATTTTAATGGTGTTGAAGGTTGTTAAACATTTGGACAAAATTAAACAATTGATGCATGTTCTCATATTTTATAATTGAACACCCTTATTGCAAGAAGTGAAAAATTTGTCACAAATTGCACAAATTTCCATTTTCTTTCAATCTACAATCCAAGCTTTGCTTAGTCAAGTATATAATCTTTTAATGCATTATATTAAACCACCATTGTAAAGGAAGTTATTTTTTGTATAATTTACAAAACACGTCAATTAAATAGGTATTTTTGATGTGCTATGAAATAATAGAATATTTTAAACATATTTTAAGGTGTATATCCTCATAATCCAATTTTAAACACCCTATTTACATTTAAGTAAATTATAATAATTTATAAATTTATTATTTTGAAATTTTCATTAAATTGCACCTTATATATTTTTTGCATGTCATTTGGAAAAAAATTGAAATAAATTTCGTTGGCTACTAATCATTTTTTGCATGCTAGCTATTCACATTCAAGTGGTGTTGCCCCATAGCCACGCCCAACTTGACAACAATAACCTTGCAATGCTTAACATATTATTATAAATCATCAAATTGGGGAACAAGCAATTATTTTCATCTTTCAACAATGGTGCAAAGTTTGCATCTAATTAAAGACATATTGCTAGTGGGCCCCATCACAATGTTGCTCCAAGGTAATTTTGAAACCTTGTCACAACATTGAATGTTGCATAATTACATATTTTTCATACTTACATGAAAGGTACTAATCATATACTAACTTGATGGCCAACATAATTCTTGATATTTTGAAACATTCACACCTTGACACCAAAAATAAATCTTGAATTTCCTTAAATGCAAGTAGTATTGAAACATTTTGTCATAATAGCACTAATTGTAGTTAAACGTGAATAAATTAATAACTTAGAATTCCATGAGCTCTTAACCTCAAGCTCTCAAAACTACAACTTGACAAAGAAGATAAAAAACAATAAAATTTGTCCTTCAAGGCTCCAAATGTCCTTGTTCACTCTACATAAATATTAAAACTTAATAATCATTAGGTTTTGAACATCCTATGACTAAGACTCAACCAAGCATGGCATATCAATAAATTTTTTTTGCCATTCTACATGTGTAAAAAAAGTGGTTAGTAACCAATAATCAAATATTTGATTGCAATTTTTTATCATCAACAATAATGTACAATTCCAAAGGGAAATTTCAAATAGCAAAGATTTGAAAGTTTTTTTTTTCATTTCTTTGTAAACTCATCAATATATTGGTCTAAGGTTGCCAAGAAAGATTGTTTCAAACTCCAAAGACATCCTTAAATATGTGTTAATACATTTAAAATGTCCCTCTCATCATACAAACATTCACTAGGAGAAAAATGGCCTTTTTCTTACCAACCAATTTTTGACTACATGTTGTCCACAATTTTGTTTTAACTACATAATTATGTTTATTTCAATAAATTCCACATGGATGGCTTGGCACTTCAAATAAGTCAAAATGTTGATTGAATTGGTAAGTGTATACAACATTGACCACCAATAGGGATTCACCAATTTGACATATTTTATGAAATAAAAAATAACCCAATTGAGTTGTAGTCAAGAGGTCCATTTTTGTGATGACATACCAAACCACGTCATGTCAACTGATTAATTAATTTGGTGGATCTTGTTTATGAATGGACAAAAGATAAAAAATGATGGATGAAATATTGCATATGATTTCCACTATACTTCAATTTTAATACAACTTTTTTTGCAACTATATTGAGATTTTGTACAATTATGTTATGATTAGTTTTTAACTTTATTAAAAAAAAATTGACAACTTTATCAAAGTTTATAACTTTCATTACATTGCCTTGCCACTAGACATTTTAAATGGGTTGCAAATTGTGTGACATGTTATTCAAGAATAAAATAGCATGCACATATTAGTCTAAGGTCATTGTGAATGTTATTACAATGATTCAAAAATGTCCAACACAAAGTTCACACGCCTTTATTTTGCAAAGTATACCTAAATAAAATGAAGGTCGTGGTATCTAAAAAAGTAGTTAATCGGTCAATAGTTAGGTTACATACCTATTTAATATGTATTTAAGGTGTTTGTAAGGTAGATAATAGGTAACCTTCCTAACTATTGTTATCCACGCACAACTTACATATTACTTACCTAAGCAACTTACAACCTCTTACCTACCTCCTAACCTACACCTACCTACCTATACCTACTTAGGTTAAGCTAGGTAGGGTAGCTAGTTAGGTAAGTTAGGTTAGGCAAGGTTGTCTAGATTAACAAAAGCCCAAGTATGTTGGTGAACCTTGTATATTGTCTAGGAGGAGGCTTGGAAAATGGATGGATGGTATAATATGGATGAATGAACAAATGGATAATATGAGATATAATATGGATCAATGGATGATATAACATACAACAATGGCGGTAATGTGTTGTCGAGAAATTTCAAATTTTGAATTGCATTTGTTAAAGTTGAAAACTAGTTGGAACCATGTCAAGTTGCATAATTGAAATTAATTCACATCCCAACTATAACCACACAATGAGACTCCACTTTATATGACAATTTCATTCACTTAAAAATTTCCCTTTACTATAGTTTGATTTTTTTTTTTCTCTTGTTTTTTATTAGGCCCAACTTGTGTTTAAGTTTAAACCCATGTAATTTGTGGATTTCTTCAAGTGAGTGCACCTTTCTTTTTACATGTGAAAAACTTCAAATCTTTCATTTTCAAGATTCAAATTTTCATTATCAAAAAATATTTTTATGTTATTTTCTTTTCTTCACTATGATCAATTTGTTTTTCTTTTTTCCAAATGTCACATTCATTTGAACTTTCTAGCTATTAAGCACATTAATAAGGTCATATGGTGTCAAGGCAAGCGAACGTGGATAACATGAAAAGCCACAAACTTATGGAGTTTGGAAGTCATCATCACACACTTCATTCACATTTGCAAGTGCTCAAATATTTTTGCCCTTTTATTATGTTATTGCTTTTTTAATCCACCATGCTTTTCACCATGTTGGCTATAGTTTTTTTCTTTAAACTAGGTCTTGCATTGAATTTTTGTTGGTTTAATTTTTTCTTCGCCATTTCAAAAGTATGAACTTGGGTAGTGAGGAACCAAGCTTATGAAGCTTCTCAACCATCAATGCATGTTAATGATATTCAAGTAAATAAACAAATAATTTTTGTTATTCTTCAATCTCTTCAACATGCCCTTTTTCTTTCTTCTTTCTCTTTCAAAAGAGTTAAAATGTGATGTTACAACCATTACATTAAAACTTGAATACTCCAAAAGATTTTTCTAAAATGCATGGAGTGAAAAGTTCTATTCTAATGTTCAAATTTGAGTTTTTAGTTTTGACTAAGTTTCAATTATATTTCAAGTATGTCTTGATTGGTTTTGACTAGGTTTCAATTGAGTTTCAACTATGTGTCGACTATGTGTAAGGTACACTCAAATGTGTGCCATTCCTATCAATTATTAAACCCTAGTTTTTTACATCTTCCAAGGTGTTTTTTCTTTTTTTGTTGTTAGTTTCCCTACTCTTGATTATTAATAGAGTTCTTTTTATTGACTTGTTTTTTCAAGAAATGCATAATCATTTTTTTGATGCATTATAACTTTTAGTCCTTTTTTTTTTTTTTTCATTTTTTAGCAACTTTCATTTTCTTCAATTAAAAAATGCAAGGTTCCATTTGAAATTAAGAGACATGTTTCAACAAAATAACAATCTAAACACCCAAGCAAACAAATAATGTCCCTTGCAATCCTTGTCATCCTATGTAATTTTTCCAAGCTCATCCCTTGTTGTCCCTTCATTGCCCTTCATCATTCCTCATCACTTGTCCATCATTTTTTTTTTAAAAATCCATCACACCCCACCACCCCCTCTCGGTCGCTTGTCCATCATTCCCCATTGTCATTCAGCCTTCATCATTGCACTTTGGGACCCTAGTTGCCATGACCCCACCCACTTTTGTTGGTCACCCTCATGTTAATGTTACTTTCATTTTAAAAATCACACATCAATGCTTTCACCATTGCTCATTTGTTTAGTTTTTTTCTAAATAATTTGTTTATTGTACATAAGTGCACCCACCATTGATTGCCTTGGCACTACCAATTATGTAATGAGTTTCTCCCATCATCATACATGGATGATGACAATGGGGCCTTTTTGTTAGTAAATCCAACAATAGTTGTGTCCACAACACTAATGTTATACCAAGTCATTCAATAAACAACTAAATGCCCCATATACCTCCAACACCTTTAAAAACACTTTTGCATTGGAATGGTTGTCAATGAGGAAACCTAAATCAAAATCCTTAATCACCCAGAAAAATGTGATGCCTTCAATAACATATGTACAAATTGCAAATTTCCATAGAAGAATCAATGATTCTAATAGTTCTTTAACCATGAATCTTTGTTTCAAATAAATAATAAATCTCGTGACATTGAAAACCAAATTGTAGAACTTGGATAGAAATAAACTTGTAATCCAATCAACAACAAATATGGAGTTTGAAGTTTGAATGTTACCACGATCAATGAAAGGCAAAATTGACAATGGGCATAGAGTCAATCAATAGAACCTTGCTTGTCAAATTGTAATTTGTAACGAATTGGTCAACTACAACCTTCAAAAAGAGATCACCTATATGAAATAACACATTGACAATGAGCAAGGAACCATAGTTACCAATTATAAAACACATCACAAGCAAGAGGATGAAGTCGTTGGTCATGGATGTGAAAAAAACAAGATTTGCAGAAAAGAGTTGTTCACCTTTTGCCATAACCTTTTTTTTTGTTTCTTTTGGGTTGCAAGCTAGCAACATTGTAAGAATAATTTTCAAATGTATTTACAATCTATCAAAGATTGTTGTTGTTTGTAGCAAAAAGATATGAAGCTTTATTTATAATGGAATGCCCATGTTACATAGTGCCAAGTCATGTGGTAAAATGGTAAAATATGTTTCCATATCTCATGCACAAAACCCACAAAAGGTGATTTCTTGTGGTTTTATTGAGGAATGAAGAATATTTACAAGCCTTTGACCTATGTTTTGTTGGAAATCCACATTATATCAAGTTATTTTTAGGTATTTTTATGTTAGATATTTACTCTTTGTGCTATTAACTTTTGGAATTGGAACTATGAGATATTTTAATTAATTATATAGTTAAAACATTTTATTTCATGTGATGTTCACCCCAAGAGTTGTGTAACTAACATTTGCATGCAACCTTCACCTTTTTTTAGGTGTATACCAAAGCTTAAGGGTGGATCATAAAGTTTGTAACAACTTTTTTTGTGATCTTAAGGTTGAGTGGAAAGTTCTTAATAAATTTGTGATTCTTCTCATCTTTATTTTCTCATTTTTCCATTTTCAATTCCCAACTTGTTTAAGGATAAATAACTTACCAAATTATCTTTTGCTTGATAGCCATTAATACTTTTCTACATCTCTTTTGGAAACTCAATTAATGCCCAAAGTGCTTGCAAAATTGAAACTTACAAAGACCACCCATTATATAAGAATAGAGATATTTGTGTGTCTCATGATCATACTATTACAAGTTTGTGAAGTTTGGATTTCATGTTTTGTGAGTAATTATTAACGTTTGTACCTCTTCTCAATCAAATTCATATGTTCCATTCACAAATTAATTACATGTGTTTCTCAAGTTGGTCGTATTTGTTGAAATGGATTGTGTGTGCATGATGAATGATTCAATGGACAACTCATGTCAAGTCATGGAATTTCAATTACCATAATACTTGAACGATTTTGGCATCAATTTTTTTTTTAATTTGCCAAATTTTGAAATTTTATTTCTTACTTGAGCCAAAATATTAATAAAATTATGAGTTAGTAGGATTTCAATTGTGAGGTTTAAATCACAAACCTTAAAATACAGGGATTTAAAATTTAAACAATTAAACACACTAAACTATAGCATAACCTTGCAAAGATTGTGTTTATTATTTTATATAATCGTTACGTACGAAAATTTCAGAATTAAAAAACCAAGTGTCAAAGTTAATATTTAAAATTTAATTAATTATTTGACAATTTATTGCCAAATCCAATTAGAAAGTATGATATTATTTTCACTTTACTTGGCCATGAGTATAGTGGCATTGTCCTTCTTGCCATATTCATATTCATAAGAATATGAGAAGTGATTACATTTGTATAACTAGTGGGTACCCGTTAATTGTTTCAACCAATTAATAACTCTGATATTGTATGATGTAGATTAGCCAAATTTGAGAGGTGATTTTTGTCAAGGGTTGAAAGAAGCATTATATCACCTCC
>Ga0116230_10007868_pt1 | contig 10526 bp, 10 predicted proteins | sample S1TSphfallax_3_FD_88678 | JGI IMG/M metagenome (GOLD analysis project Ga0116230, IMG submission 88678) | Host-associated microbial communities from peat moss isolated from Minnesota, USA - S1T2_Fd - Sphagnum fallax MG | ecosystem: Host-associated > Plants > Peat moss > Unclassified | place...
GCCCATTCATCATTTGAGGAAAAAAGCTGGATGATGCTTAGACAAAAACATTGGGTTCTGTTATGCCTCTTAGTGTCCATCACCCACCCAAGTATGCATAATAAGACACATAATTTGTGTTTGCGGTACCAATATATGTTTGGTGATGTGTCTGGAGGACATTACATCAGCAATGGGTTGTTATTGCAGACATTACAAAAGTTCACTTAATATTCTAAAAAAACTGTGTGCATGATATCTGCAGATCAAGGTTTTGTTTTTCAAATTCCTCAAGTAGGTCCATGGCAAATATCCCCAGCATTAATTAGCATTAAATGGCTACTTCTTAGGTGGGCTGTACCATTTTTACCTGCTACAAGTGGGAAAATACTAAACGGGCCAAAGGAAATGAATGCAGTCAGTACAAAAGTACTGCTGCGATTTTTTCCTTCAGTCTGCCCATTTGCCCCATCCATATTTTTTCAAGTGACACCCAGGCATGTTTTGCACTTGCAACCTCATATAATACGGCATGTTTTGAACTTTTAACCTCATGCCAAGTAATATGTTACATACCCCTTTATACCTCTAGTGTGTTCATAACGTGCATAACATGGACTCAAAACATGCCTAGGCATGACAAGGTGAAAATAAACCGGGCAAATGGGCAGACTGAAGGAAAAAATCGCAGCAGTACTTTTGTACTGACAGCATTCATTTCCTTTTGGCCTGTTTAATGTTTTCCCTACAAGTGGCGACCTAGGAAGTGCCTAGGTCTAGATGTGACTAATTTAATTATTTCTATTTCTTAAAATGAAGAAGAAAATCCTTAAGAATCACAAAAACTTCTTGGTTTTTTTCATTGTGTAAAAACAAAATTCGCCAAGTTGCAAAATTTCGCCACCCCAAAAAAACACTGCTGCACATCGACAGCTCATGAATACCATCTAATTAAAGATTCAATAATGCTTCTAGTTTCGATAAACTAATTTTGATCATAGTTTTGCTAATCAGTGCTTTGTTGTGTGTTGTCTCTAGAAGCTTGACTACTATCTGTTAGTTCGCTATGATTAATTTGTGGTTGGCAGACTCATACTTTGACTGGTGTGCTGAGAACTTTCAAATGTATACACTCGTCCTTAGACTGTAATCTCTCGACTGTGCTTGTTAATCAAGCTGCAGTAATCTGCAAGTGAGCTAATAAATTAGCATTAGTTGTGTGATATCTAGAAGCTCAACGACGAATTTGTCAGCATTAGTTGTCATTGATTTATGAGTGGTAAATGTTCGACAGATTTGCGAGCAGCTTCAAGGAGGGTTGTTCGACGAGATGGGAGTGATAAAGTAGCAAAGGAATAACGGAGTCGAGAGAATTGACGCCTAGTGTACTTTCGTCCACAAGAGAAGCTATGACGTCAAATTGAAGCAGGCTCGGGAGATTGTTAGCTGTTAGACTTGACGTCATTTGGAACGCTTGGAAGGTAACCGTGCTCGCCAAAGATGCAGCGGCGTACAGAATATGCTGCAAAAGGTTCTCAGCTAGGTTAACAATACCTTCGGCATGCTCCACGGCTTGCATTACGTCCGATCCCAAAGCGATGGCGGTGCACTCGAGCCCTGTCGTGGCCGTACCAAGTGAATTTATGAGTGCGACGACCATCGAATCGAGCCACTGCGGCGCCGATTGCATATACGTTGATGCATGGGGGAGCTGGGGTACTCCAGATGTTATAACTTGCAGAGGAACCTGTGCAGTAGGAGTTGACGCGCTGATACCGGCTCCAGCGACGACGTTGTTCACGGCTTGATGGACTGATGCTGCGGCACTTATGGCGCTTGAAGCCGTCGTGCTCGCATGGACGGCGGTACCTGCAGCCGGTTGTGATTGATTGGATACAATTGAACTGGTACTGACGAATGCATGCAACGACACCACTGCACTCTTCGCCGACGCAAGCTTGAGTTTTACCTCCGCCAAAAGTTTCTTGACTTGAGCAGCATAGTAAGGAAACTTGAGCTGGGAGCTGATGATCGCTCCTTGGACATGGTCGGCTGGTGTAAAACGTTTAGCGGTTGATCCTGCGTTAGCCCGAGGCTCTTTTCTGTGATCATATGCTCGAGATTTTGAAGTCTCCGAGTTTCTGCCTGAGAGAGATCGATACTCGAATGTCTGCGCCTTGCACGTAATTTTGGGGGCGTTCAGATTGTCCTGCTTCGTAGCAATTTGCGCGAACAAGCTCGCACAGAGGATCACGGATCCGCCGAGAACGGCCGACTCGCCCGGAACATCGCCTCGCAGCAGGAAAGAGAGGAAGGCGCCCCATATAGGAATTGTCGTGTTGATCATCGTCACTGTCGAAGCAGGCACCGATCGAAGACCGCGAAGTTCCAGCCAGCTGCAGAGCCCGGCACACACGAGGCCGCTATAGACAAGAGGACACCAAGGCAGGGACTGCAACTGCATCAAGTATTGCCTGCAATTAGTGCTCGGATTTTGGCTGAGTCTGCAAGCTTCCCACAAGATACTGAGCGCCGCAAGCGTGCCACATTGCACTGCAGTCAACGACAGCGGATCGACGCGAGTGCTGTGACCTTCTGCTCGGAATATGTGCACTCCGTAGATCGCCGACGCTGCCAAACCCCATAGATCTTCAATTTGTGGCAGAGAGATACCCTTCCATCCAAATCCCTCTTCTTCTAGAAGCCCCATCCCTGCACAGCAAACCAAAACAAGGATGTGACTCCCTAGGTGCAATAATATACAACTGTCCTTTAATCAAGGCATCCTTTACGACAGAATTTGAAGCTTACAAAATTGACTCGTATTGTGCAGTTTAAAGCTTGTCTCTGCTCAGATCCATCAAGAACCGTGCTGAAAAAAAATTGTGTTCGTTCTGAAGAATTATGTCTGAGTTTGAACAGAATCCACCCAGCTCAAAGACAGTAACACCATGCTCAATGTATTTCAAAGATCGCACATAAAACAACTTCTACTGCATTGATGAGTTTGGGAAGAACATCTACTATCTAGTGATGTACCTGAAAGAGCGACGAGTGAAGCAAGTCTTGTTGTTTTGCGGACAGACTGACGGCCTGCACAGAGCTCCATGATAGGAACAAAAATCACCTAGCCGATTTTCAATTCAAATGGAAACCGTATGAGCACTCAGTGTCAAAAATACATAGACACCAATGTCCATTGAAATTCTTTGATGTCTCCTGCTGCATTTAATCTACGTGCTCGACCAATATTTAGAGGACCCTATGACTTGTTTGCGCAGCGTATCTGCGATTACCAGACTAATTCGAAGATCAGTAGTGAAATTGAACTTTTCAAATTGCACGTGTACAACTGTGATTTGTAGAAGTGTTACTCACTGTGAAAGCAAAGAGAAGGGGTGCGTCGCTGGAAGCACCTCCGTTTCCTAACGTCTCGAGAATCGTAGCTGCGAATAACAATCCTCCGAGCTCTACTCCAGCTTTGACTACAGGCACATCGGAGCTTTTGATAACGGTCTTCAATGTTGGGAGGAAAAACATAACTGCTGAGCAGAAGCGCACCATGGTGCTCATACTGGCAGGCAGTGCTGGGGCCGCATCTGCGGCAAACTTGCCGGCTACGGTGCTGGACCCATACAGCGCTGCTAGAAAGTTCAAAAGAACCAAGCTCTTCATCCTTCTCTTCCCAAATACTCGTTTCCACAAGTTCGACAGTGAACTCTCTCTAATAGAATAGATGATCGATTCTTTTTCTCGCAATGCAATCTCAGCGGCATTAAGCGCAGCAGAAAAATCTTTGACTGTCGAATCCTGCAGGTTGTACCAATTAAGAAACTAGATTTGAGTAATTGTAAGGCAGATCGTGAGAGTCGGATGATCTTGGATGAACAGGTTCCCATGTCGAGCGTGTTAATTGGAGTAATGACAGAGTAGGGGAAAGGAAAAGCATTCGTGTTCAATTGTAGGACATCGTCTAGACTCTAGACTCTAGTATTGATATTGCTCAAATACAAGAAACAGCATTTACTAATATGAGTTGTGAGGTTCTACGTACCGTGTCGAAGAGAATGATTGAGCGTTGAGCCATCCGGCAGTCATTTTCATGCTGAATGAAAGGCTGTCGAGGCGCAGAAAGCACTCCAAGTTTCCTTCCGGTGGCCTGATTGCTCATGACATACGGTGTCCATTCTCCTTCCCGACGGATATAATCATCTGATGGAATATACTCTCTCGAATCCAGTGACGATGAATGCCCACCGTGCAGCTGTCGGTTCAATGCCAGTTCCAAGTACGGAGCATCATGGGAGTTGACATCGGTACACTTGGATCTGGTTTCGGAGACCGACAGCTTTTTGAGGCCCTTAATGAATTGTCTAATGCACGCTGCCGAGGCGCCATTCCCTCTTTTCGATCCATAAGAAGAACGCACTTGTAGGCCGCGGTCACTGATAGAAACCACACACCTCTGTTGGGCACTCGTGATCCATAGCGAGAGTGATTCTGCACCAAACAGATTCGAGTTTGAAGTGCGAGTGTTATTGCGGCATGCCGGTCCGTTTGCGCTTCCTATCTCCAATTTCGACAGCCTTCCTCGCAGCATTTCGCGACCGATCCTGATTGCACAATATTACCAGTCTGCGCAATCAACTCACGTTCGTCACCGACTGATTTCTAGAACTTTATGCTCGAATTACTAGATAATACCGAGTTTGGGAACACGTAACAAAAGCGCTCGAGGACGGCTACTCAACCACCACGTTCTGTTGTCCCGAAATTTGAAATCTATGAACCAGATCAGAAACAAAGCTCTGCCACGACCCAAATCAACCATCAGACAGATTCTGAACTCAAAACAGTATTAAAACAACTTTACTGAAAAATAATAACTACATCTAGCGCAGAGGGATCTTATACATAATGTAGAAGTTTTTCCGTCATAAGGTAGTGAAGACTAGATCAGGACACTAAAAACTTGTCGTTCCGGTCGAATCCCACGGGTAGATTTGCAAATCACGAGATCAGCTACCACAGCGAAGTAGAAACAGACTTAGGCAGAGCTCGTCCTAAATCACTCGTATAATATAGTGTGCAACAGTTCCACTGAAGACCTGTCTATTCGCTTCTCTTGTAAATTCTTATCTCAGCAAGAACTACTGCGAGTTGTACTAGAAGGGCACTTGTAGAAGAGCCGATGATCATTAATATGCCAGCAGCATAGGTAAAGCAGCGCGCACAGGTAAAGGCAGGCTGAGCTGCCTAATACATCTAAATAGCTAGTAGGCGAAGGGAATAAATTGGGGCACACGGCACGATTGAAGAGCAGCTATGTAAGTAGACGCGGACATGATGACTCCGTAGTCCGAGAGGAAGGTAGTGCGAAGACCACGTGTGTAGAGACTCGCGAGAGCAGAAGCCAATCACGAAGCGTGTGACGGTTTTGCAACAACGGTGCACCGCTTCTCCCGCCTCGCCGATTGCGGCCACCCTCTCTCTCGCGCACGCGCGTTCCCTCAAGGCTTCTCCACCAGTCGGCCACCTTCGGACTAAAAAAGTTTTCATCAGTGGTAACCAAAATTTCAGAAACCTAGAAATCCTGTTGTACCTGCAAGAAATCTTGGGTGCTGTCCTCAGAAAACGCAATAAGAGCCCCACTAGGTTTTCTCTAGTAACCTTCCCAGGTACCTAGTACCCACCTACGGTCATAACCTTCCATGGAAATGAGAATGAACCAAGAGGCACCAGCTCACCACGAGGGATGGATGATGGGTGTACAGGAAACATTTTTTCACTGGATTCCAGTTCCCTAGTTAACCACCGTGGTTAGCTCAATTTCTTTTTTTATTACCTAAGGGGTAATGACAATGTACTAGGGTAGAACCACCCATCACTGAGCAATGGGCGAACACTCAGGCCGCCCAAATAAATGGCCGCGGGCGAATCCCACCCAGCGTATAACAGTTTAGAAATCCCCTAATCGGATCGTTGGGTTCGAAAAAGGGAGTGAACAATCTTTTCTAGGGTGCCATTCAGGGTTGGAGTTTTTGGGGTCAGTCATTTATTTCACAGTGTTTGGCTATGAGTAATCATCCATTCCCAAAAAGATATCAAACTGCCTACCATAATAAGTGGTTGTTTGGCCGTGAATGGGAGCTGACCAGTTGTTGCTCCCCCATGAGTGGGGGTGGCCGTGGGGGTATAAAACTGGGAAAAAATGCGATTAGGGTGGGGCACCTCTGTTTGGTTAAGGTTCATTTTACAAACATTCAAAATAAGATGACTTGATCATGGGTGTGGGAGGTGTAAATTGTGAAACAAAAAATGAATACCAAGGTGATTCCTATGTTTGGTGATGGGATTCTTTTCACTCACTTCCTAAAAAAATTGTTCAAATTTGTTCCCCAAAGATTTTGGTCATGGGTGGGGGGTGTCAAAAAAAAAAAAAACAAAACAAAACAAAAAGTGAGCAATGGGGCTCCTTCCTATGTTTGGTGATAGGTCCCCCCCTCCCTCCACCCCCTGCCACATTTTGGTAAACGTTGTGGAGTGCAAAAAATAAAAAAGGAAGTGACCATGAAGGGTTCTTGCATAGTTTTGGTGGTGAGTTTTGTTTGTTCATTTTATTTGATTTTTGGGAACAAATATAGCACCTCCATTACTTCCATCGTAGAAAGAAAACAATACAAAGAAAACAACAAGCCGAGGGACCTATGATTGTTCAATTATAAAATGTTGGGAATGATGGGAATTTTTTTCAGGAATTAGTTCAAGTTGCCTTTGGTGATGGAAGGGACAACAAAAGCTCCCTAGGGAAATCTAGAGAAATCCATGCATATCAAATCTTACTTTGAATACACAAACAACAGCCCAAATTAATCATACTGTTGCTCTGGATTTTGCCCATTAATCATATTGCTACTTTGGATTTCAATGTAAAATGCATCCAAGTACTAAATCTAAAGCGAGAAAAAGTATGTGCAAATTAATAGAAAAGAAAATAGCTCAATTTTACTTATCTTTTTCCCCTCAAAAATGATTATCACAGTGAGATGCTTTGGATCAACAACACACATTCATATGGTCATATTCACTTTCTTCCCTTCTTTTTTCAAATTATGAGCTCTTTACCAATAAAGGTGATAAATGAGTTACAAGATTTGTTAGAGTTATTAATATTTAAATGCACACTTTGTTGAGATCACCAATAGAACAAGTAGAAGGAAAAAAAAGTAGACTCCAGTCTAGAAATAAATTTGAACAAAATATATCTTTAGTCAATTTCATAAAGACTAAAAATCATTTTAGTAAAATTTTGAACATATTTGCATTTTTTAATATGTTGTGATGTATATATTTTTGGCACAAATATATTTTAACATCACATTACATTAAAAAGTGTAATTTTTTAAAATTTTGGTTTATTTGGGTTTTGACCTACCATAATATGCAAAAACATTGTGAAAATCTTTCATAATAATGAAATGGTTGAAGTTTAAACATTGAACCTTTAAAAAAATACAATGTGACAATGATCTTGGCCACCCTTTGTGTGTTTTCTCTCACAATTGGGTGCCCATCTTGTATGAAAACCCCATCGATAACAAAGTCACTTGCGTCAATGTGGACTTTAAACAATTTGGTGAAGTTTAGAAACTTCAATATAGGGGCAGATGAAACCTTTTTATTCAATTCTTCAAATGTCCTTTGTTGTTCCTCTTTCGATTCGAAAGGTAACTCCTTTTTGAAGATATTCGAAAGCAGTGTCGACATTAGGAAAAATCCTTTGATGAATTTTTAATAGAGTTGGCCAAGCTTAGGAAGGATCATATTCCTTTGATAGTGATTGGTTTTTTCTAGTCTTTTATGGCTTTTAATTTCCTTGGGTTGAGCCTTACCTCTTCACTTGAGAGGATGTGCCCAAGGAAGTTCATATTTTTGGATTTCTTAGTAAACTCAATTTTTGCCTTGTTGGCAAAAAGTTTGTTTTGATGAAGCTTATTCAAAACACATTAAAAATGTTCTACATGCTCTTCTATTATCTTGAAGTACACCAAGATATCATCAATCTAAATGGTTACAAATTTGTTCAACTTCTCATGGAAGATAAAATTCATGAAGGTCATGACCATCAATGGAGTGTTGCACAATCGAAATGGCATCATTAGGAAATTCGTATGAACCATATTTGGTCTTCATGGCTGTTTTCTCCACATCTTCATCCACAATGTGGATTTGATAATAACCCAACTTTAAATCAATTCGATTAAATATTTTGCCCCATTGAAACAATCCATAAAATCATCAATGTGGGGTAGAGGATAATTGTTTTTTCTTGTTATTTTATTTAAGGCACAATAGTCAATACACATTGTCAACTTGCCATCCTTTTTATCAACAAACAAAATTGGTGCCTCATAAGGTGATGTGCTTTGCCCAAATATTCCCCAATTGAGCATGTTAATTAATTATCTTTTAAGCTCTTTTAATTCCCTCTGGTTTAACTTGGATGGTAGGGCCACTTTAAACACCAATTCTGTTTTATGGTCAACCTTTCTACATGGTGGAAGGGCATTGAGGAATTCATTTGTTTGAACCTCCAAATTTTTATTGAATGAATTTATAACATAAACAAAAGGTTGTTTTTCCCCTTGTGGTTTAGGTTCCTCTTGGGGACTCTCAAAGACATCAAAATTAGAAAATTAGGTGACTCTAATTCACTAACCAAAACAACAAAGTTAACTCCCATTCTACCAATGAAGAATTATAATCCACATTTAAGTTCACCAACTTAAAGCCAATTTTGGCATAAATTCTCAACTTGCTTTTGTTATAGAGGATGTTTACTTTGTAAGCATTTAGAAGTGTGTTTTTTATAATTACATCAAAATTATCTAAGTCACACAAGGTGAAGTTTTCAAAAGATCAAACTTTTTTGCAAAACAACCCAACACATAATGATACACTAAATGAAGGTCTAGCTATGCTTTGTGCCAACTGCATTATCATAACTTTAACATTGGATTCATGACTAAGTGTAAAGTTCAAAACCCCATGAGGTTAAGAATGTGTTTTGGGTGTGAAATACACTTTCACAAATGGGGGATAGTGTAAAAAATGGAGCCCAATGACTCTTAAGTGCATTCCCATTTTGGGAGCTACATTTGTGAGAGAGTCTTGAATGTTTAAAACTTTGGTTGAAAAGGGGAAAAAACACCAAAGTAAGCCCCCATGATAAATTGAAAAGGTCTTGAAGTGTAGAGGCTTAAAGTGCCATCACATTACTCATTTAGACTTGATATGCATGAGTTATGATCAAAAGAAAGGTTGGGGGTTAAATTGAAAATTTAACTCCCGACCACAAATCCCCTTAAATCAAAGGTCAAATCAATTATGATTAAAACATGTGATACACCATTGAAAAGGTTAGTTTTAAAGTTATAAGATGTTGTCTTCACATGCTCAAAACATATTTGATTTGAAGAAAATATGAACGTCCAAAGTTTTAAAACAACAAGAATTTTAATTTTGGGACTCCCACTTGGGAGTCCTGGGAAAAAATGTCATTTGTATGTAGCCCCCATAGAGAAGCACAAAGTATGTTATAGGGAAGGGAGTGGTGCCTTTTCCCAAAGGTTGTGGGCTGTGTGAAGCTTGTGTTTAAAGTTGTCCCTATTAAGTCTATCACACCACTTACATTCAATTTGCATTAACCACCTTCTTTCCTTGGTTATGTAAGTTGATTTCATTTTGACTTTCTTTTATGAATTCGTCCTAGTCCCATCCTAGAGCTCTAGCACACCTTCCTACCCCCGAAGTGTTATGAGTTTGTGAAGTAACTTTTTGTCCCTCTATTCTTGGTTCTATGAGGTGATTATACTCAAAGGCACATAATTATTAGTGAAGGAAAAATACAAATTGTATCTTCAGATATTGAATTACATTTGTAGTTGAAAACAAATAGTTTATTTTTAATGCATCATTTATGATTTGTAATTAATAGATATATTTTCAAAATTTAAACTTTCCAAATCTTACAATTTTATGTTAAATTATCACCCATTTAAACCACATTGTAAAAATGAACATAATGTTCAACTTGGCAACAAACCTTTAGTGACTCAAAACATTGTTGCAATCACATACATTATTTAATTTTAGCTTGCATTAGTTCATCAGAAAGTTTATTACAAGGTGTACCTACCTACCAAATCTCAAGCCCTGTACTTAAACTAGTAAAAAGTTGTGCCGTAAAACCTGAAATTTTTTATGAAATTTCTTTAAGATTTCAAGCTTCAAATCTACCCCTACTCATTTCCATTCTCTCCAAAGTCTTACTATCATCCAATCTATTTTCCCTCTTTCCACCATCTACTAAGACTTAATCATTCTTCTCTTCCCATGGAAAGTTGTAGGAACAAATTTTCAAAAATTCAAATCGAAGTCACATTCAAAAATATAAAAACAAATGATCCAAATTTGTGCCTTTAAAGAGAAGGGGAAGGAAGGAGGTGAAGGAAAACCCTAACATGGTGGCCAATGGAAGGTTCCAA
>Ga0116230_10007872_pt1 | contig 10518 bp, 10 predicted proteins | sample S1TSphfallax_3_FD_88678 | JGI IMG/M metagenome (GOLD analysis project Ga0116230, IMG submission 88678) | Host-associated microbial communities from peat moss isolated from Minnesota, USA - S1T2_Fd - Sphagnum fallax MG | ecosystem: Host-associated > Plants > Peat moss > Unclassified | place...
CCCTTCGTCAGCTACGGCGGCAGCAGCCTGATCGCCAGCTACATGGCCGCCGGTCTGCTATTGAACGTCGGTCAGAACCGCCCGCTGATGATCGGAAAGGAAGCGTTTGAATTTGATGATGATGCGTGATGGCTGCTGGTCATTCGCCCTGGTGTCTGGATAATTCAACCCGCATGACCATCGACCAAGCCATCGCGCTCGCGGTTCAGCACCACACGGCCGGGCGATTGCCCGAAGCCGAGGGGCTCTATCGGCAGGTGCTGGCGGTTGTGCCGACGCATCCGGTCCCGCTGCACAATCTGGGGCAGCTGGCGTATTCCGTGCGGAAATATGACGCCGCCATCGATCTCTTGCAGCGGTCGCTGGCGAGCCAGCCGCAGGATGGGAATGCCCATAACACGCTGGCGGCGACGCTGTTCGCCGTCGGGCGGATTGACGATGCCGAGCGCGAATGCCGGATCGCGCTGGCGCTGGATTCCAAAATGTCAGCGGCTCACGCCAATCTCGCCAACGCGCTGGTGGGTCAGGGGAAATTCACCGAAGGCGTGGCCGCCTTCGAGCGGTCATTGGAACTGGATCCCAGGAATGCGATCGCCCATGACGGCCTGGGCGCGACGCTGCTGATGCTGGGCGATCTGCTGCGCGGGTTTCGGGAATGGGAATGGCGGTGGTTGAAACCGGGCTACGAAGCTGCCCGATTTCCGCATGTGCCTCGATGGGATGGTTCGGATCTGACCGGCAAGCGAATTCTGCTGCTGGTGGAACAGGGCTACGGCGACGTGTTTCAATTCTGCCGGTATGCCCCATTGCTCAAAGCCCGCGGGGCGACGGTACTGATGGAAGTGGTGGCCGACATCCATCGGCTGATGACCACCGTGCCGGGCGTGGATCAGCTGGTGATCGCCGGATTGTCGGCCCCGCCGGTGGATCTGGCGACACCGCTGCTCAGCGTGCCGCTGTGGTACGGCACGACGGTGGAAACGATCCCGGCGCAGGTGCCATATCTGACCGCCGACGCCCGGTTGGTCGAATCCTATCAGGCCAAATATTTCCGTGCCGATCAAAATCTGAAAGTCGGTCTGGTCTGGGCAGGTCGCCCGACGCACGCGAACGATCATCACCGGTCGTTGCCGCTGTCAACGCTCGCGCCTCTGGCCGAGATCCCCGGCATCACTTTCTACAGCCTGCAGAAGGGGGATGCCTCCCGGCAACTCGCCAACCCGCCGATGGGGATGAAGATTGTCGATCTGTCGCAAAGTTTAGTTGATTTCAACTGGACCGCGGCCGCGATTGCGGGGCTGGATCTGGTCATCACAGTGGATACCGCGGTGTGCCATCTCGCCGGCGCGATGGGAAAGCCGGTGTGGGTAATGGTGCCATTCATTCCCGATTGGCGGTGGCTGCTCGATCGGGAGGACAGCCCATGGTACCCGACCATGCGGCTTTTCCGGCAGAAAAGCCGGGGCGATTGGGGGCCGGTTGTGAGGCGGGTGGCGGAGTCGCTGCGCGAAAATACGAAAACCGGAACCAGAAATCCGAAGGACTGAAGAAAGCTCAAAGCTCGAACAAAAATGGTTGCAAGACCGACTGTTTTTTCAGTTTTCGGATGAAGCGATTTGAAAAACCTGTATGACGGGCGTCTCGCGCGTGGTTTTCGTAACCGAAAACAGCCATGGGCGAGACGCCCATGATACTTTTTCACGGCTCTGAATTTGCACGAAAAGCCCCGGATGTTCATCCGGGGCTCTGTTGGGTTTTGAATAATCCGATTTTCTGTATCAACCCGCTCTGTATCAACTCGCGGCGACCGTGCGCTTTGCTTCCATGGCCGCGCCCGCGGGGATTCTTACTTTCCACGCTAATCCGACTTTGGCCATCGCCCAGATGACCCAGTAGCTGAAATCGATTTGCCACCATTTCAGGCCGTGGCGGGCGCTGGTGGGGAAAGCATGATGGTTGTTGTGCCAGCCTTCGCCGAAGGCAAGGATGCCAAAGATCGCGTTGTTCCTGCTCAAATCATGGCTGTCAAAGGGCCGGCTGCCCCACAAATGGCAGACGCTGTTGACGCTCCATGTCACATGATGCACGAAGAACACGCGGACTAGTCCTCCCCACAGGAAGCCCAGCAGAGCGCCCTTCCATGACATCGAGATCAACCCGCCGAGCACGGCTGGCAGTGCCAGACCCAGCAGCGCCCAGACAAACCAGGTTCCGCTGATCATCCGCATCCAGCGGTCGCGGACCAGGTCGCCGACATAGCGGCTCAGGTCTGCCGGTTCGGTGTCGAAGATCCAGCCAACATGGGCGTGATAGAAACCGGTGATCAACCCCCAGATGCCTTCACCGTGATGATGCGGGGAGTGCGGATCTTCTTCGTGATCGCTGTGCTGATGGTGCCGGCGGTGGTTGGCGACCCAGCGGAGCATCGGCCCTTCGATGGCCATCGACCCCATGATCGCGAACATCGCCCGGACCCATCTTGTGGTTTCGAACGATCGATGGGTGAAGAGCCGGTGGTAACCGACGGTGATTCCAAGAGCGGTGATGATGTACATCGCCGACATCAGCGCAAGATAAAGCCAGTTAAAACCGCGGCCCCACATCATGATGATGGCGGTGATCAGGCCGGCGAACGGCAAGATCACGAAAATCAGCGTAACCAGCTTGTCACGGACGCTGCTCAGTTCCGCAGGGGCAGCCGTTGGATGCGGCTCGATCGAAGGGGTTTCAGTCATTATTGACGATACGGGATTTGTATCCGGGGTGTTCACGGAATTCCTTTCATACGCTCTATCAGCAGATCACATTCATCCGAATGAAAAGATACAGGACTGCAACTATGCAAAACGAAGGTAAGAACGCCATTCGCATCTCTGCCGTGCAGATTGTAGCAGACGAACTGAAAAATAAACTGGCTCGCCCTGGAAAAAAGTGCGAATCCTTCAACCATCGGCCCTAGATCGGTTAAACTGGCGATTTGAAAAAGGATTTTTGAAAATTTTGCCTGTGGAGAAGCGATGGAAGCGCTCATGATCGGTGTGTCTGGAGTCCGCGGGACAATAGGCGGAACCCTTACCCCCGCGGTGGTTTCGCAGATGTCGGCCGCATTCGCCGTCTGGCTGCGCGAACAGGCGGTGACGCGGACGTCGGCTCTACCCCTTGGCACAGAAGGAAGTACGCCTGCTCCGCTGCGCGTGGTTATCGGTCGCGACAGCCGGCCCAGCGGGCCCTGGGTGCGCGATGCTGCCGTTGCCGTACTTACTGCAAGCGGCATCGAAGTGATCGATCTCGACATCGTCACCACGCCTGGGGTGGCCATGATGGTAAAGCATCTCAACGCCGACGCCGGCATGGTCATCACCGCCTCGCACAATCCGATCGAATGGAACGGGCTGAAATTTCTGACGCGCGATTGCGTCGCACCACCCCCGCGCGATGCCGAGCGGATTAAGCAGTTGTACCAAGAAGGTCGGAGCCATCTTGTGCGGGTGGAGCAGTTGCGGCTGACCAAGAAAAATCCCGAAACCCACGCGCTGCACATCCGGAGGATTCTCGATCGCGTGGATGTGCTGGGCATCTCCAGCCGGCGATACAAAGTGGTGCTCGACAGCGTGAACGGTGCCGGCTGTGTTGCGACTGCGACCCTGCTGAACAAGCTCGGCTGCCAGCTGATCCACATCAACGCCACGCCCAACGGTCAGTTTCCGCACGAACCCGAACCGATCGCAAAAAATCTCACCGGGCTTTGCGATGAAGTGAAACGCCAGCATGCGCAGGTCGGTTTCGCCCAGGACCCCGATGCCGACCGGCTCGCGATCGTCGATGAGAACGGCGTCTACATCGGCGAGGAATATTCCCTTGCCCTGGCGGCTAGATATATTCTGGGGAAAAAACCGGGCGTGACGGTGACGAACCTGTCCACCAGCCGGATGCTTGATGACATTGCCGCCGCCACCGGTTCCAAGGTGCTGCGCACCGCGGTGGGCGAAGCCAACGTGGTCGACTGCATGCTGAAAGAAAACGCCAGCATCGGCGGGGAAGGCAATGGCGGAGTGATTGACCCCCGGATTGTGCCGGGCCGGGACAGTCTGGTGGGCATCGCCTATGTGCTGCAGTTGATGGCCGACACAAAAAAATCGCTCAGTGAATTGGTCGCCGAATTACCCCGATACGAAATCGTAAAAACCAAATTCGAATGCCGGCGCGAAGACGCCAACCGAGCGGTGGCGGCGGTGGTGACGGAACTCTCCAAGCAACCCGGCATCACCCTCGATACGCAGGACGGCATCCGCATCGACTGGCTCAGCGAACGCGCCTGGATTCACGCCCGCCCGAGCAACACCGAGCCCATCATGCGGATCATCGCCGAGGCCCCCGAAAAGTCGGTCGCGCAGGAACGCATCAATCAAGTGCAGAAGATCGTGCAGCGCGTGTTAGGATGAAGATAACCATGGATGAAAAAGAACGACCGGAGATTCTCAGCAAAATTCCACCCGACTGGCTTGCCGAATTTGAAGCTGCGTCCCGCCGACCGCTGGAGCAGCGGATGAAGTACGCGTTCATCAAGACCTATCGACCGGTCATGGATGATGCCTCGTACCGTTCTTTCGAGACAATGGCCGAGTACCGCGAATGGTGCCGGCGGGAATTGCCTGATTGGCTCGGATATGGCGACATTTGAGTACAAACAAGCTGAGGAAGTGCGGGACGCGTTTGAGAAGAACCGGTGTCGATACCTGTTCATTGGAAAATCCGGCGCAATCCATCTCGGTTTTCCCGATACGACCCAGGACGCCGATCTGTTTGTCGAAAAATCGATCCGCAACGGCGAATCGCTGGTTACCGGTCTCGAACAATTAGGCTTTGCAATGACGCCGGAGCAGGCCGCCGACATCCGCGGCTGCAAAGTTTTTATTCAGTTAAAGAATGGATCCTTCGACCTTGATTTAATTTTCGCCCCAGACGGCATTGAGAAATTTGAGGATGCCTGGAATCGCCGGGTGGATGTGAAAGGCTTCCATGTGTGCAATCTGGATGACATTATTGCGAGCAAAATCGCATCCGACCGCCCCAAAGACCGGGATTCACTTCCCCGGCTCCACTCCTTCGGTGAATACTGGCGCATCCACAACAGCAAGTGATGCTGTCATATAGGCCCTTCTCCATATTTCAATTCTCCCGTTCCGATAAACATCCAATTCCAACTAGATTCCGTAACTCAGGTGCATCCACGGACAATGGGTCCGGGCTGCAAGTGACAAGGTCATTTCTTTATCTCCTGAAGGAGGAATCCATGGACAGCGAAAATTGCGACCGCGATCTGCTCGAGGAGCAGAGCCTTACACCGGCTCAACCGCACAGCCGGCGGAATATGATTCGATATGCAGCAATTGGCGGCATCTCGCTGGCGGGCTTGAGTTTCTTCTCAAAATCCAAACCCGCGCTTGGAGCTGCCCCGTCTTCTCCCACTCTCACCGGCGGACCTACCGACGGAGCCACACAATTCAAGGGAATACCCGGCAGCACCATCAACGCCCAGGTGCTGAATTTCGCGCTGACCCTGGAAATCCTGGAGTCGGATCTCTATCGCCAGGCGTTGAACCTCGCCTCGGGAATGCCAATGGATAATGAATTAAACGCCAATGCATCAGTCTACAAACTGGCCGTGGGCGGCGGGGGTCTGAATGCTGCCTTTACGCAGGCAGGCTACCTGTATCTTAAACAGTATGCCTATGTAGAGGCTGCTCACCGAATGTTTCTGATTTCCGCAATCACCGCCGCCGGAATCACGCCGGCTGTCAAGAATCCCGGCGGATATGTGTTCCCGAATCCCCCGGCTGCAAACATAAAGTCCATTCTGACCCAGATCCTTCCGCTGGAGGAGACTGGTGTGCGGGCGTATCTCGGCGCGCTTCCCTATTTGACCGATCTGGGCCTGGCGCAGACGGCAGGTTCGATCTATTCCACTGAAGCCCGCCACTCTGCAGTCGTAAATTACACACTGGGGAACGACCCCGGACCAGCCAAGCGATCAGGCGATCTGACCGTTATTCCTAATCCGGTCGGCACGGATACCTATGAATACTACCTGGCACCCAGCACGGTGATCGCAGCTATTAAGCCGTTTTTCGTAGCCTGAAAAACTCTCAAATCAAACCTTAATCAATGGGAAAAGGATCTTAACCATGAATAATACTACTGACTTACAGGATCAATCGGCCGCACCCGTGCGCAAGGTAGGCCGTCGTTCACTGCTCAGCACCGCAGCCGTTACCGCCGCGGGGATTGCCGCGACAGGCTTGCTGAAGCCATCAGTCTCATTTGGAGTAACCCCCGCCCTGACCTTTGCCGACATCCCCGGCACGGGCGACATCAAGGTGCTTAACTTTGCCCTCGCTCTGGAAGACCTGGAAGCGGACCTCTACACCCAGGCGAATCAGCGTTTCAGCGGCGGTGGGAAAAATGCGCTGGGAACCTATATCCCGGGTCTCAATCTCAGCGATGGGAATCCTGATGTTGCCTACACCTACGAATTCAGCGTGGTCGAGGCCCGCCACCGCGACTTCCTTCGCGGCGCATTGGGATCGGCTGCCATTACTCCTTACAAATATAATTTTGGCATGCAGAATCTCTCCCGGCAACAGGTGCTGAACCTCCTGTACACCGCTGAAGCGCTCGGCACCGCGGCGTATCTGGGCGCAATTCCCTATCTGACTACCAAGACCTATCTCCAGATTGCCGGCTCAATCCAGGGGACCGAAGCGCGGCACACTGCTACTCTCGCAGCCATTGCCGATCAGCTCTACAACCAAGGTTTGGCAACCGCCCCGCTCACATCGAATTTCGGTGGAACTAACAATGGCATCGAAGTGCCGATCCCGCCGGATACGGTCCTCAAGACAGTGTCACCCTATATCGTGACCTGATAAGCGTGTTTCACGAGCCGAAATGACTCACCGCGAATGATTCACCACGGAGGCACGCAGGTCACAGAGAGGAAAAGACCAAGAAGGAAACAAAGAGAGAAGGCGGAAGCTGGCTCGGCCACCCTCGCGGTAATCTAACACTCTCGCTTCTCTCTCGCTTTGTCTTCTCCGTCCCTCAGTGTCTCCGTGGTGATTCATCGTCTTGATTGTAAAACCAACGCTGACTGTTCGGCTGTGCCCGTGCTAGGGGAGCATCATGCCGGGATTTATTCTACAACCTCCCTGTCACCCATGCTCCGGCAAGATGCTTTGCCGTCGTTCGCACCTCCGATCGGCTTTCAGCTTTGCCGAGGTGATGTTTGCCGTTGTTATCCTTGGCGTTGGATTCATCCTGCTCTCGGCGATTTTTCCAGTTGCTGCCGAGCAATCCCGCGCGACCAATGATGAAGCGGTCGCCGCCCGTCTCGCCGACGCCGCGGTCAAGACCATCCAGTACTCCACCACCAATGACGACTATCCCGATACGCAGGGGGTGATGTGCCCATTTTCCGACACAGCAGGACTTTGGAGCAAAGTCTCTGGTAATGTCATCAATGCCGCCGACGCGCGCTATGCCTGGATTCCTTTCTACGAGCGCACCGGAACTCAGGGCACCGTTCGCATTTCGGTGCTGGTCGTGCGAAGGCAGCTATTCGATGTCTATACACCCAATGACCTGAGCGGTGATCTTCAACCGCGTGGGATCAGCATCGTGTCGATCACGCCGCAGGGCGATGGCACCAGCATCGCGCGCATCGCGCGCGATTGGCTGGGGATGTACCAGACCGTGACCGATGGCAGCTTTCTCATCATGCGCTCCGGCGATGGCGACATCGCCGGCCGGTCTTTCCATGTGAGCCAATTCAGTTCGGCCGACGCTGATTCGGTGTCGTTTACGCTGGTCCCCGGTGATGGTTTTGCCTATGACGAATCGTGCGGCAGCGCCAGCGCCGCGGTTATTGGCCGCGACTTCGCAGATCCGGCAAATTCTGCCGCCGGTTACGCCGGTCCGTCGCAAGATATCGCGGTTTATACGACAATCATAAGTCCGAATTGATTTGTGGCGGAAATGCCGGCACGTCACATAACGCCCCTTTTTCACGGCAAAATCGAAATCTTCCAGACCCCCCGCTGCCAATAAGTCCTCCGAACCCGCACCGCCGCTGGCATTTCCACGCTTTCACATCCTCACAAATTCTCCCCGGTATTATCGCGTCTGTTAAAATGGGTAAAGCCACTTAACTGGCTCTCCGATAGAACTGGTGTCGCAGGTTATGCAGTTTAACGGGCGACTTGGAAAACCGGGGTGGCACGGACGCCACCGAAATAAAGTCGGCCCTCAGGAAGTGGATCTACCTGCTGCCATCATAACGGAGTACGCGTCCATGCCCACCCTTCATGTCACGGTTGACAGCGCTCTTTCCCGCTCCTATCTCGAACCCCTGCTCTCAGGGAATCGCACCGCCTGCCGAGCGATTATCGATAATGCCCTGGCGAGCGGCATCACCGCTTACGACCTGCTCACCAAACTGGTCTGGCCAACCATGGAACGCGTCCAGTCGCTCTTCCGCGACGACCGCATCACGACCACCAATCTGAATCTCGCCACCCGGTTGAACCGCTCGCTCACCGATCAACTGACCGCCCGCCTCGAACGCAGCGAACCCAATGGCCGAAAGGCCCTCATCTTCTGCGGTAATGCCGAACCCGAAGAACTCGGCGGTCAGCTGTGCGCCGACCTGTTCGAGGTCAACGGCTGGACCGTTCGCTTCGCCGGTGGAGGCGTGCCCGATGACGAAGTGCTCAAACTCATCGGTGACGAACGCCCGGATCTGCTGGTGATGTTCGGCACCCTGCCCAGCGGCGTCCCTGCCGTGCGCAAGCTGATCGACTACCTCCGCGAGGTGAACAGCTGCCCCGAGATGCAGGTTATGTGCTGCGGCGGAATCTACAAGCGTGCCGAGGGACTTGCCGATGAAATCGGCGCGGATCTCTACGCCCCCGACGCTGCAGAGGCGGTCGAGATTGCCAACAGCAACCGCGAGAAAAAGGCCACGGTGGATCAGCAGACCGTCGGCCGGACCCGTCGAATCCGCAAGGCCGAAGCCCGCAAGGTGCAGTCAGCCACCCGCGTCGGCCCGGGATCCATCGAGCACCAGACCGCGCCAACCCTGGCGGCCTAATCACCCGATCTCCTGTTTTGAATTTTCCAGAGCCGCCCGACAACCTCGGGCGGCTCTTTTGTTTTGAATTCGGCTGCCAATCGATTCTGGCCGCTCGCGGCTCGGCGGATCAAAGCGTGTCGATCGGACGCTTGGAGAATATCGAGATGTCCTAACTCCCCGGCGACACGACCATGGTGAGCGCAACAGCACAGAAATGGATTTCCGGTCCCCTCTCCCGGTATTCCGGGAGAGGGTTAGGGTGAGGCTGATTTCGAGCGTCGAACGACTTTCGCAATTCGAAGGAACCCTCACCCCGGCCCTCTCCCGGAGTACCGGGAGAGGGAGAAAGAGACGCTATTCTAAGTTGGCGGAATTCGGTCGTTTAACGCGCCCCTTTTCACCAATCCCACCGCCCGTATGATGTGAATCGACCGGACGTTTTTCTCGCCGGCACGGGTGATACATGATTCGTACCAAAATTGTCGCGACGCTGGGTCCCGCTTGCGGGGATGTGGATACGCTGCTTCGGCTGTTTGAAGCGGGGGTCAACATTTGCCGGTTGAACTTTTCGCACGGTGCATTGGACGGGCATCTGCTTACGCTGCGGAACATTCATGAGGCCGCCAGCCGGTATTCGCAGCCGATCGCGGTGCTGGGCGATTTGTGCGGGCCGAAGATTCGCCTTGGGAAAATCAAAAACGTCGGCAACACCGGCGGGATGCCGATCAATGTTGGCGACACCCTCACCGTGCAGCGGGAGGCAATCGAGGGGGAGAATGGCCGGGTTTCTTCGATCTTTGCCGAGCTGGTGGATGAGGTGCAGGTGGGGCAGCGAGTGCTGATCGAGGACGGCCTGCTTCGGTTTGTCTGCATCGACAAAAAGCCCAATGAGCTGATCTGCAACTGCACGGCGGGGGGGATTCTCAAAAGCTCCAAGGGGATGAATCTGCCAGACACGGCCGTCAATGTGCCTTCCATGACCGAGCGGGATTGGGAATGCGTGGACTGGGCGGTCGACCAGCGGCTGGATTATCTGGCGCTGTCGTTTGTCCGCCGGGCGCAGGATCTGACGGAGCTGCGGGCGTATCTCACCGACAAGGTCAGCGACATTCATCTGATCGCCAAGATCGAGAAACCCGAAGCGGTTGAGCACATCGACGAGATCATTGACGCCAGCGACGGATTGATGGTTGCCCGCGGGGATCTTGGCGTGGAGATGGATGTCGCGCAGGTGCCGATCATCCAGAAGGATCTGATTCGACGTTGTCACACGGCCGGCAAGCCGGTGATTGTTGCCACGCAGATGCTGCAGAGCATGATCGAGGCCAGTTCACCGACCCGGGCCGAGGTGAGCGATGTGGCGAATGCGATTTTTGACGGCACCGACG
>Ga0116230_10007873_pt1 | contig 10518 bp, 3 predicted proteins | sample S1TSphfallax_3_FD_88678 | JGI IMG/M metagenome (GOLD analysis project Ga0116230, IMG submission 88678) | Host-associated microbial communities from peat moss isolated from Minnesota, USA - S1T2_Fd - Sphagnum fallax MG | ecosystem: Host-associated > Plants > Peat moss > Unclassified | place: USA...
AGCGGCGTGTACGTCGGCGATTCGGGCGGATCCGGCGGCAGCGCTTCTGCAGTGGCGGAGACTACGGCGAGTTCCGGATCGGCTTCCGGGACCGCCACGGCCTCGGGCGGTTTTGGTGGTTATGAGGGCAGCACCAATCAGGGCAATGCGTCCTGCACAAGTTGCGCTGGCGCCGGTGGCAATGCCACGGCATCGGCGGTCGTCGTCGCGAGCGGCGCAAACTCCGCAACGGCATCGGTTATCGCAGGCGCGGGTAGTGGGGGCGAGGGTACGTCGGGCGGTGCAGCCGGTGTCGCGAGCGGTAGCACGGCATATGCGAGTTCGGGTAGCGGAACGGTGTCGGTCAGCGTCAGCCAAACGGGCGGCAATGGCGGCGCGGGGACCGGTGCCGCGGGCGCGGCATCGACCTTGAGCAACGCAGTCTCGGGGAGCACGAGCGGCTCGCTGACGTTGACTGAGTACGCCGCCGGCGGCAGCGGTGGTAGTTCGAGCTCACAAGCGGGTGGCAATGGCGGTAACGCCGTTGCGACGCTGGGAACCGCGAGCGCAGCTTACGTGGATAAGCGGGCCAGCAGCCTGACGGTCTATCTCGACGATGTGCAGGCGGGTAATGGCGGCGCCGGTGTCGTCGCCGGCGCGGCGGGCACGGCGACCAACTACGCGAACGTCAGCAGTGTCGGCGCCTTGACTATCGAGGGTAATGATGCTGCCGGCAAGGGCGGCGATTCGAGCGGCGGCACGAGTGCCGCGGGCGGTACGGCGATTTCGACGCTGATCGGACAGAGCACAGGCGCTAACGGGGTGTCGATAGAAAGCCTCGCGCAAGGCGGCGGTGGCGGCACGCCGGGCGTGTCGATCTATTCCACCGGGACGGGCGGTGTCGGTGGCGTCGCCACCGCGACGGGTTCCGGCGTTTCGGGCAGCGGCCCGGTTGGGGTGCTTGCCGAAGCGATTGGCGGTTACGGCGGGCAGGGTGGTTATGGGGGCGGCAAAGGCGGCGCGGGTGCGGCCGCGTCGCTGGTCAATGCGGTGTCCGGCAGCACCAGCGGCACGCTGAGTTTGGCCGAGCAGGCCGACGGCGGCGGCGGCGGCTTCGGCGTGGGTGCCTATGCCGGCGGCAGCGGCGGCGCAGCGACGGCGAGCCTTGGTACGAGCACTGCACCTTACGTCGACACATTGGCCAGTGCGCTCAACCTGACCCTGAATGCCACGGGCGGCACCGGCGGCGGCAGCGGGGGTGGCAATGGCGGCGCGGGCGGCAAGGCTGAGGCCTATGCAAACGTGAGCAGCGTCGGGCCGCTCACCGTGACTGCCACCGCGCAAGGCGGCGGTTGCAACAGCGGTATCAGCTGCAACGCCGCAGGCACGGGCGGCAACGGAGGTGCGGCGGTGGTCAACGTGACGGCCGTGACCAACGGGGCCAACAATGTCACGGTCAATGCCTCTGCGATCGGCGGTACGGAAAACCTCAACAACCCCGTCTATACCTCCGGCGCCGGCGGAGCGGGCGGCGTGGCCTCGGGCAGTACTGCGAGCGCGACTTCCGGCAGCGGTGCGGTCAGCGTAAGCCTCGCGCAGTCGGGCGGCTGGGGTGGCGATGCGAGTACCGGCCCGGGCGGCGCGGGCGCCTCATCGAGTCTGATCAACGCGGTCTCCGGCAACACGAGTGGTGCGGTGTATCTTGGCCAGAGCGCGACGGGCGGTTGGGGCGGCAGCTCCAACTCGGGCAACGGCGGTGCCGGCGGCAGTGCGACCTCGACCTTGACCGCGATCTCTTCGAACACGACCGGCAGCCTCCTGATCATCGACTCGGGCTTCGGCGGCAACGGAGGTTCCTCGACTTCGGGCAATGGCGGCAAGGGAGGCAATGTCCTCGATTCGATCGGCACAGCCACGACGGCCTACAGCAATAATTTGGCGAGCAGCCTGCGAATCGTGCTCGACGATGTGCAGGCGGGTAATGGCGGCGGCGGTGTCGTCGGCGGCGCGGCGGGCACGGCGACCAACTACGCGAACGTCAGCAGTGTCGGCGCCTTGACTATCGAGGGTAATGATACCGCCGGCGACGGCCCCTCCTCGAGCGGCGGCACGAGTGTCGCAGGAGGGACCGCGAAGTCGACGCTGATCGGACAGAGCACAGGCGCTAACGGGGTGTCGATACAAAGCCTCGCGCAAGGCGGCAATGGCGGGTGGTGTACGGCTTCGTTCACTTGCATCGGGACGGGCGGCGCCGGTGGTGCGGTCACCGCCACGGGTTCCGGCATTTCGGGCAGCGGTCCGGTGGGCGTACTGGCCGAAGCGATTGGCGGTAGCGGCGGGCAGGGCGGTTACGGCGGTGGCAAGGGCGGTGCGGGTGCGGCCGCGTCGCTGGTCAATGCGGTGTCCGGCAGCACCAGCGGCACGCTGAGTTTGGCCGAGCAGGCCGGCGGCGGCGGCGGCGGCTTCGGCGTGGGTGCCTATGCCGGCGGCAGCGGCGGCGCGGCAACCGCGAGTCTCGGCAAGACCGGCTCGGCCTACACCGATACGCTGGCGAGTCAGCTCAACGTAAGCTTGAGTGCGACGGGTGGCAGTGGCGGCGGTAGCGGCGGCGGCAACGGTGGCGCGAGCGGTGCGGCCACGGTCTCTGCGAACCTGAGCAGCGTCGGCGCGCTCAGCGTGAACGCGGTTGCGCAAGGCGGCGGTTTGAATTGCACGGCGTCCGGCTGCAACACGGCCGCCGGTACCGGCGGTAACGGGGGTGCGGCGGTGGTCAACGTAACGGCCGTGACCAGCGGAGCCAACAACGTCACGATCAACGCCTCGGCGCTCGGCGGCTCGGACAATCTGAATAATCTTGGGGGCTACGAGTCCGGCACCGGCGGTGCTGGCGGCGTAGCTGCGGGCAGCAAGGCGAGCGCGACATCGGGCAGCGGCGAGGTGACCGTGACGCTCACGCAGCAGGGCGGCGGCGGTGGCGACTCGAGTACCGGTGCGGGCGGCGCGGGAGCCGCGTCGAGCCTGAGCAACGCCGTCTCCGGCAACACCAGTGGCGTGTTATCGCTGACCCAGGACTCCGTGGGTGGTCTCGGCGGCACGTCGGGGGCCGGCGCGGGCGGGGTCGGCGGCAACGCCAGTTCCTCGCTCGGTACCACCACGACCGCCTATGTGCAGAACCTGGCCAGATCGGTATCCGCGAATCTGTACGCAACCGGCGGCAACGGTGGGACTGGAGTCTCGGGCGGCGCCGCAGGCAGCGCGACCGTCATTGGCAATGTAAGCAGCACCGGCATTCTTGCGCTGGAAGGTACGGCCACCGCCGGCAATGGCGGCGGCATCTCCTCCGGTGCGGGCGCTACCGGCGGCAACGCGACGTCCACCTTGATCGGCACCGGCACGGGCGGCAGCAACGTCAGCGTGAACAGCAGCGCAGTCGCCGGCAACGGTGGGGGGGTCGTGGCAGGCGGGGCCGCGAACGCGACGGCCACGAGTTCGTCCTTGCAATCGGCGCTCGCCTACGCGAGCGCAGCGGCGCAGGGCGTCAGCGGCCGGGCAACGTCCACTTCGATCGGCAACGATGGTACCGGCCAGCGAGTGATCGCCGCAGCGCTTGCACCGGCCAGCGCCGCGTCGAACGCGACGGCCAGCGTGGCGTCCTTTGGCGGCAACATCTACCTGACGCAGTCGAGTTCCTACAATGGCTTTGCGGCCTACTCGAACATTCTGGGCGCGCCGGCCGCCACAACGGTGGGCACGCTGCTGGCGAGCGAACCCGTCGTGCAGCAGGCGTTGGCTGGCGATACGGTCTTCGGCATCGGCCTGCAGGGCTCCAATGACGCCGGCACGGCGACCGGCACCACGAGCTACGCGACCAGTTCTGAGTTCGTCGAGAAACTCACCGGCAAGAATGTGTTCACGCTGGGCTTGCTAGGCCTGAGTGCCTACGGCAGCGGCTTCACGAGCCTGACGGTGACCGTGAGCAATGGCACAACGCAACTGCTGAGCAAGACCTTCACCACGCTTGCCGGCGCGCAGAGCTACTTTGCGGACGATGCCTTGTCCCTGGGCACGCTCTCAGGGAATGTGAACTTGACGATCAGCACGACGCTGACCGCGACCTCGGCCGCGGGCGTATCGACGGATTACGTGGTCGGATCGGCGGTCGCGTCGGCGGCGGCGCTGCGCTCTTCGTTAAGTACAGCGAATGCGGCGCTCCTCGCAGCGGCCAGCGGCGGATGGAGGATCCGCGACGGGGTTGAGTCGAATCGTTACTTCGGGGCGCGACGGCTGCCGAAGCGATAAAGCCTACCGTGTGCCGACTGGACGCCCCGTTGCCGAGTCCGGCGGTGAAACAGGTTCGAAGCTCGAACCCGTTGTACAGGAGCGCATGGTCCCCGATAGGTGGCTGCCTGCCGCTTGCAAGTCGCCGCAGCACCGGCAGTGCATCCATTCAAGGCATGGATGACCGATGCAGGAAGCGAGCTAGCGCAGCCTGTCGAGGTCGATCTGTGCGAGGATTCGTGCGTGGGAGTCAGCGTGTCTCAGTGAAACGGGAGTCGCGCGACTTCCGGCGGCAGCTCCATGACACCGAACACCGCACCGGTCGGATCCGCGAGGATCGCCACGGTGGCGTCATGGCTAGAGCGGGTCGTTGCGACCACGATGCGGCCGCCCAGCCTGACGGCCCGTCGAGCGGTCTCCGCGGCACTAAAGACGCGCACGAAGCTCACCCACTGCGGCTGCAGCGTGGCATTACCGCCCGGCAGTTCCCGCACGTCCGCGCGCGCCTGCGGGCCCGAAGACAGCCGGATGCGCTCGAAGCCCGCTTCGCCGGGCGCACCGAGCACGGCGTAATGCAACAAGCCCTGATAAAACACCGCCTCGGCTGCGGGGTCGCGTGCGAGCAGTGAGGGTGAACCCCAGCTGCCAATCGCGCGCGGATTGGGATCGTCCGGCGGATCCCCACTCGAGGAGGCGAGAAGCGCAAATATGGCGCCCTCCGGATCCGACAGTCGTGCCTCCCGGCCGCGTTGCGGCAGCGTCTGGGGCCCCGAGCGTACCCCGGCGTGCGTCTTCCGTGCCTCCTCGAACGCCACCGTGACATCCGGCACCGAAAAGAACGGCAGCCACAGCGAGCGTCGCTCGGTATCCCTGACGATCGGCCGACGCAACAGTCCCGCGACCGGAGTGCCGTTGACAAGAGCTACCGCATAATCCATGCGATAAGCGTGATAGTTACGGTAGTCCCAGCCGAACAGGGCGCGATAGAAACGCTTGGCACCGGGCAGATCCGTGGTCTCGAGATCCAGCCAGACGAGTTTTCCGGTCAGGTGGGCGTTGCTGGCCGGACTCGTCAGGGGCGGCACTTCGAAGGGCTCGGCGCGTGCCGGCGACGGGAAGCCCGCACACAGCGCCGCGGCCACGACGACCGCGGCCACGCGAACCGCGCCGGTAAACCGCACGGACTGGGAGGGGCGCTGATTGATCACAACGGCAACTATGCGCGGGCTCGCGATGCCGAGTCGGTACGCTGCCGAACAGTACGGCAGCGTACCAAACTTTGCCCCCGGCTCGGTCCAAGCTGGCGGCGCCACATGGATAGCTTGCCCCGACGAGTTGCGCACGACGCATGCGTATTGGCGCGCCGACCACGCGCGGTCCGCGCGCTTACCTGTACTTCATGGCAGCGTTTCGACGGAACTCAGTGCTATCCCGCCCCCGGTGTAAGAGCCGTAAAGCAACACATACTCCTCATCGCCCGCTTTGTAGGTAGAGGACGGAAAACTGAGGGTCACCGTCTTGGTACCACTGGGGGAGATCGACGCAATATCGATCGGAAGCGTCGTAGAAGTCGCGGATGTCACCAAATATGCCTCTGTTAACGAGATATCCGTGGCAGCGTTGAATCCTGCGTTTTTCAGAGTGAGTGTGATCGAATATCCGCCAGAGATCGTCTTGATTGTTTCGGCGGCAACGACAATGGACGTCAACGGAATTGTAAACAGTGCGGGTTGGCTTACCGCATTGTCGGCCGCCGGGCCCACGACCGTCACCGCGGCGGACCCAGCCGATGCGACCTCGGCAGCCGACACCTTCGCGGTCAGCTTTGAGGCGGAGACGAATGTGGTAGCCAACGGAACCCCGTTCCAATCAACCGTATCGCCGCTCACGAAGTTTGACCCGTTCACAGTCAACGTAAACGCAGCGGATCCCGCATTCAGCAAGTTCGGTTGAAGGCTCGCAATTGACGGTTGGGCAACCTCGAAGCTCTTGAAGTCCGCGACGTTGTTTACACTGGTTTGACCATCGTCCGGCCAACGGCTCGAGATGAGTCCGATATAGGTGTAGGGTGTCGTGTCGGTGAATAGTGCACCGGTTTTGAAGGTGGAACCATCGGTGCTGTAGGAGATGGTGTAAGACGTACCAGATTTCGTCAGCCGCAAATAGGTATCCGTGCCTGCGGCGAAAGTTGCAACCTCGCTAGAGGCACCGTTCGTGGTGCGATATAGGCCGTTGACATTGTCGAGATTTGCATATTCGAGGCGTTCGAATTCGCTTGAGCTGTTGAATCCACTGGTCTGCTGCGTCAGAACAATCCCGGCGCCAGAGAAGCTATTCTTCGGGTCGTACCCCGAAAGATCCACGGTCACCGTGTAGTTTGCGGTCGGTGCGATCGGCTGAAGCAGTAACGACGCTTTATAGTTCGTAAGGGGCCACAAATCCGAGCCTGAACCGGACGCGGTGAGCGTGAGCCCCGATGAGTTGAGCGTGGAGGACGATAAAGGATTAGGTTCCGAGAGAGTCCAGCCCGAATTCAACTTCGTATCGATCGTGAAATTATCGCTAAATTGAGCTACTGCGGAAGTACTTGCAGCAACGGTCAACAAAAACGTCGCTGTGGAGATAGTCCAACCACGCATCTTTGCCGCCGTCCGAGTCTCTGTATTTCTCACGGCAGGCTCCGCCTGCGCCATTCAATGCTTTGGACGGGGTCATTCCAAATTCCCATATCATCGTGCTGCGTCATGATCGAGCCCTTATGGTTGCTTCCCTCCTCATAGAACGGATTTGCAATCCAAAAAGGAACACGACGCAGAAGGCAATGTTTGGAGTGGCGCTGGCCGAGAACTCGTCAGGATCGAAATATCCCCGTCGGGAGCCTGCTTCGAGCAATGACCTAAGTGCGCGGCCCCGCGGGCGTTACCCAGTGGCCGGAGCTGGTTGCGACGACGCTCAGCGATGCGCTCACGACCAGCAACGCACAATTGGCGTACCGGAGGTTTGACAAGCAAGTTCGGGCCGTGATGTAGTTCAGAAAAATCGCCCGGATGGAGACCTACCTTCGTGAAACTTTTTTTTGCGGCCATCATCCTTGCCTTGGCTGCCGGCTGCGCTTATGTCGTTGGAGATGCCGCCATCATCAATGAAACACCGGCCTCGGTCGCTCAAAGTGTCATCATCGGCAAGACGAGTAAGGCAGACGTGGAAGCCAAATATGGTCTCCCATCAACTGTGAGCTTTGACTCCAAAGGCATGGAAATTTGGCTTTACGGGTCGACCGCGGCATCGGCCAATAACCAGGCTACTGCCCACAAAGCACTGGAAGTTCATTTTGACAAAGACGGAAGCGCCGTCTACTACCTGCTGACCGAAGTAGATCCCCAAAAACGCCGGGCAACGCAACTCGCGCAGTGATTACCACTTGGGGATCCTCGTTCAATACGAGCCAAGTGCCACGTGCCGATGGTTCTAGCTGGCATGCGCATCGGCCGCCCAAGCCGGACTGACGTGGCGAAACATGTGGCGCCGCGCCTCGTCGTCCAGGTCGGAAAGCTGCTCCATGCGTCATCCCCGAGAATGAACGGCACCGCGCGCGCCCAACCCCACGCAGCCATATCGACGATCGTGTAGCGCCCCCCGAGCAGGTAGGGTCCGTCGGCCAGTTTCGCATCGAGAATGTCGTAGTGCCGGCGCGCCTCGAATTGATATCGCTAAATTTGCCGCCCCGCTCGAAACGGGGCCGCGTTGTGCAAGTCCATGCAGGGGAGTTTTGGATGTCTAAGGGATTCGTGGCTCGTTTGTCGGTCACCGCGGTTTGTTTCGTCACTGGAATCCTTGCGGCCTGTGGCGGGGGTGGCGGCTCGGGTGCGAGCTCCGTGCCGCCGAGCTTGGTTGTCACGTCAACGACGATCTCGGTCTCTGCAACGACCGCACAGGCGGCGCCGACGGCGCCAATCAGCACCCATATCGCCGCGAGTCCGAACTCGACGACGCAATACTTTTTCTCGATCGCGTTCACGAGCAACGGTATTACTTCGATCAGCAACACCGGCGACGGCACCGCAGTCAATTACACGGTCCAATTCAAAGCGCCGACCTCACTGGCGCCAGGGACCTACAAGGACACCGTGACCATCCAGGCTTGCGCCGACAGCGCCTGCTCCTCGCCGGTCGCCAACAGTCCGCAAGAGGTCGCGGTCAATTACGTGGTGAGTAACGCGACGGGGGTCGGAACCCCGGCGGTGCTCAACGCAATCGGCCCGAATGCGGTCGAAGCGGGCGGCGTCGGCTTCACGCTGGTGGTCGTCGGGCAGAACTTCTCAACGTCCTCCTCCGTGCAGTGGAACGGGGCGGCGCTGCAGACCGCTTATCTCTCGCCGACTGAATTGAATGCAGCGGTCTTGCCATCTGACATCGCAGTCGCCGGGACGGCGACCGTGACCGTCGCGAACATCGAGTCGACGGGCATTACCGTCTCGAACGGGCTGCCACTGGAGATTTCCGCGACCAGTGTGCCAAGTGGCTTTTCGGGAACCACCGACACGATCACGACCTCGGCGAACACCGCCCTGGGGGGCGGCGCGATCGTGAACAATCCCTTCGAGTTGTTGGTCAACGGGCCTACCGGAACGACTTATTATTATTCGGTCTCCTTTTCGGGGACCGCGGTTGCCAGTTTGCAAATCGATGGTGAGGCGAGCGATCAGCCGCTCTCGACGCCCTTGGGTCCGTCGGCGGGTCGTATCACCGGCTTCACGAGCCCGGGCGGCGGTCAAACCATCACCGGCAGCTTCACCGGTCCGACCGAGCCGATCACGCAAATCATCCTGTTGAACGCAGCGCAGCTGGGTGCCGGGACATACACGGACATGATCACGATCGCCGTGTGCTTGGACGCCCAATGCACCAAGCCCATACCCGGAAGTCCGCTGAATGTCACGGTCAACTATACCGTCAGCGGCAATCCGATTGCCGACACCTTGTTCTCGCTCGAGAGTCCTTCCTTGACCGTCGAGGCGGCGACCTCGAGTGCGGCATCCCCGACAGCAACGGCCGTGATCAGCTCCGATGGTCTACCGCCCTACGGCGCCTACGTGACGGCCACCGTGGGCTCCGGAGCCGCGATCGCGTCCACGAGCTTTCAATCGAATCTCGATGCAACCGGCACCCTGACGGTGACGTTCAAGCCGCCCGCCGATCTCGGTTCGGGGATTTATAGCGACTCCGTGCATCTTCAAATCTGCTTCGACAGCGCCTGCACGAAGCCGGCGAACCCGGGCCGATTCACGTTGCCGGTGACCTACGTCGTCGATGCTTCGCCGGGAATCGATTTCACCGTGCAGACGATTCCGAATGAGATCCAAGAGATGGTCTGGAGCGCCGCCAAGCAGCGCATTTACGCGATCGTTCCCAGCTATGCCGCCAGCAACCCGAATTCTTTGCTGGTGATCAATCCCGGGTCTGCAACGATCGAGGCAGTCGTGTCGCTCGGCGTCGACAGCAATCCAGCTTATCTATCGGTGTCGGACGACGGGCAGTTCGCCTATGTCGTTGCGGCGATACCCAACGAGATCGAGCGCGTGAATCTCGCGACGCTGACCATCGACGAAACGTTGCCGCTGCCCTTGACGGCGCTGTGCGTCGGAATCGCTGTCGCGCCGGCCCAACCGCACACGATCGCGGTCGCGGTCGACGACGCCAACGTGATGGTCTTGTCCGTGTTCGACGACGCGGCACAACGCGCGCAAACCTTCTCCACCGGTGCGATCGAGATCCCGCTGATGTTCGGCTGGGGAGCGGATGCAACGACGATGTACGCCTACGATGAGTCGATTGCGGGAGGAACGATGTACCAGTTAGCGGCCGCGGCTTCTGGACTCTCGGTTTCGCACCAAACGGCCGGAATCGTCATGCAGGAATCCTTCTTCGGCGACCTGCAGTTCGTCGGAGGCCTCGTGTATTCGGGCACGACCGGTGCCTTCAATCCGGCAACCGGCACGAAACTTCCCCCTTATCCCCTGCAATCCACGAGCGGAAATTTCGTCTCCAGCGGCTCTTACACGATCGACACCACGCTCAACCGCCTGTTCGCGACGACCGGTGATCAGCCGCTTGGAGTCACGAACGGCTACTTCACGCTCGAAAGCTTCAATATGACGACATTATCGCCGACCTGGATCGCGCGCTTTCAGGCAGGGCAGGGCGGCAATTCGCTGCTCCGCTGGGGGACCAACGGGCTGGCGTTCACGAGCGGCGGGATCA
>Ga0116230_10007874_pt1 | contig 10518 bp, 7 predicted proteins | sample S1TSphfallax_3_FD_88678 | JGI IMG/M metagenome (GOLD analysis project Ga0116230, IMG submission 88678) | Host-associated microbial communities from peat moss isolated from Minnesota, USA - S1T2_Fd - Sphagnum fallax MG | ecosystem: Host-associated > Plants > Peat moss > Unclassified | place: USA...
AAACCGGCCTTTGCCGCCGGCCAGCCTGAAGCGTGTGACGTGGTGTATCACCAAAAATGCCGGCGGAAGCTAGGCAGAATTCGGCCCTGACCTGGCCGGTTTGGCCGGAAACTCGGCCTGAGCTGCATTTGCTCAGCCGGACGTTGCGGCATATACCGGTTGCCAATGATCCAGATGCCATTGCCCGACGCGGCTGTTCTGGCGCGCCGCGCCGCGATTGTCGAAGCGTTGCGCGCGATCGTGCCGGGCGATGGCGTGATCGATGCGGAAGCCGGGCGGCGGGTCTATGAAAGCGATGGGCTGACCGCCTACCGAACCTTGCCGATGGTGGTTGCGCTGCCGGAAACCACCGCGCAGGTGGTCGAAATTCTCCGCTATTGCAACCGTGAGGGCATCAAGGTGGTGCCGCGCGGGGCCGGGACCTCGCTCTCCGGCGGCGCCCATCCGCTGGCCGACGGCGTTCTGCTGGGCATGGGAAAATTCAAAAAAATTCTCGAAATCGATTTGCCCAATCGCTGTGCGGTGGTGCAGCCGGGCGTTACCAATCTCGCCATCACCCAGGCGGTGCAGAATGATGGTTTTTATTTTGCCCCCGATCCGTCCAGCCAGATCGCCTGCACCATCGGCGGCAATGTCGGGGAGAATTCCGGCGGCGTGCATTGCCTCAAATATGGCCTGACGACGAATAACGTGATCGGTGTCGAAATCGTCACCATCGAGGGCGATGTGCTCCGGCTTGGCGGCAAGCATGCCGATGTCAGCGGGTATGACCTGCTGGGGGTGATCGTCGGCTCCGAAGGCCTGCTCGGCGTGGTGACCGAGATAACGGTGCGGCTGCTGCCGCGGCCGCCGGGGGCGCGCGCGCTGCTGATCGGCTTTCCCGATATCGGCCAGGCCGGTGACTGCGTCGCCGCGATCATTGCCGCGGGGATCATCCCGGGCGGCATGGAGATGATGGACCGGCTGGCGACGGAGGCGGCGGAGGCCTTCGTCCATGCCGGCTATCCGCTGGATGCCGAAGCCGTTCTGATCGTCGAACTGGACGGGATCGAGGCGGAGATCGCGCATCTGGTGGCCAGGGTGGAGACAATCGCCTTGGCGTTCGGCGCCAGCAGCTGCCGCATCAGCCATTCTGAGGAAGAACGGCTGCTGTTCTGGGCCGGACGCAAGGCCGCCTTTCCGGCGGTCGGCCGGATGTCGCCGGATTATTATTGCATGGATGGTACGATCCCGCGCGCCCAGCTCGGCCCGGTTCTGCGCCGCATGGAACAGATGAGCGCCGAATATGGCCTGCGGGTCGCCAATGTGTTCCATGCCGGCGACGGCAATCTGCATCCGCTGATCCTCTACGATGCCAATAAGCCGGGCGAGATGGAGCAGGCCGAGGAATTCGGCAATGATATTCTGCGCCTCTGCGTCGAGGTCGGCGGCGTGCTGACCGGCGAGCATGGCGTTGGCATCGAGAAGCGCGATTTGATGCCGACGATGTTCAACAAAACCGATCTCGACCAGCAACAATTGCTGAAATGCGCGTTCGATCCGGGGGGCTTGATGAATCCCGGAAAAGTATTTCCGCAGCTTTGCAAATGCGCGGAGCTGGGGCGGGTGCATGTGCATCAGGGCCAGACGCGGTTTGCCGATCTGCCGCGGTTCTGATGCGCGCCTTTGAGCCCGGAGATATCGCGCAAGCGGCGGAGATGATTGCCGCGGCGGCAGCCGAAGGCCAAGGGCTGGAAATTCTGGCGGGCGGCAGCAAGCGGCGCTATGGCCGGGCAACGCGGCCGCCGCGGCAACTGTTGATCTCCGCAATTCGCGGCGTGGTCGATTACGAGCCTTCCGAATTACGGTTGACCGCGCTGGCCGCAACCCCGATGGCCGAAATCGAAAATCTCTTGCAAGGCGCTGGTCAGATGCTGGCCTTCGAGCCGGTGCATTGGCGCGCCGCCTTCGGCGAGGGAGCGCCCACGCTGGGTGGCGTGATCGCCTGCAATCTGGCCGGGCCGCGCCGGGTGCGGGCCGGTGCGGCGCGCGACCATTTCCTCGGCTTTGCCGCCATCAACGGCAGCGGCGAGATTTGGAAGGCCGGCGGCAAGGTGGTGAAGAACGTCACCGGCTACGACATGTGCAAGCTGCAATGCGGCGCTTTCGGTACATTGTCGCTGCTGACCGAACTCACCATCCGGGTGATGCCGAAGCCGGAAGCCTCATGCAGCCTGATCTTTCCGGGATTGTCCGATGACGATGCGATCATATTGCTCACCCAGGCGCTGAACTCGCCTTATGAAGTATCGGCGGCGGCGCATCTGCCGGCGGCGGCCGCGGCCCGTTGCGGCTTTGCGGGCGCGGTGACGGTATTGCGGCTGGAGGGACCGAAACCTTCCACCGCCTTCCGCGAAGAAGCTTTGCTGAACCTCCTGCCGGGCGGCGAGAGCCTGGGGGAGGAGAAATCGGTGCAGCTATGGCAGGCTATCGGCGCCGTGCAGCCTTTGGCACCCGTTGCCGAAACCTGCCTCTGGCGAATTTGCCCAACCCCCAGCGCCTCGCCTTCGATGCTGCGCGACCTCACCGCCAGTTTTGGCGGTGCGGAATATTTCTACGACTGGGGCGGCGGTCTGGTTTGGTTAAGCCTGAGCCTGGATGAAACCGGACCGGATGGTGGCGCAGCGATTGTTCGCAAAGCCGTCGCCAAGGCCGGTGGCCACGCGACGCTGATCGCGGCGCCTGAGCAGCTGCGGCACAGCCAGGCCGTGTTCGAACCCGAACCGGCGCCGCTGGCAGCACTGACAAGACGGATCAAAGCCAATTTCGACCCGTGCGGCGTTTTGAATCCGGGCCGCATGCAAGAGGGTTTTTAATTATGCAAACGCATTTCAGCGCCGAGCAGCTTGCCGATCCGGACATGAACGCATCGGAAAAAATTCTGCGCGCCTGCGTGCATTGCGGCTTCTGCACCGCCACTTGCCCGACCTATGTGCTGCTGGGGGATGAGCTGGATAGCCCGCGCGGGCGAATTTATCTGATCAAGGATATGCTGGAGAACAACCGTCCGGCGACGGCAACGGATGTGAAACATATCGATCGCTGCCTGTCTTGCCTGTCCTGCATGACAACCTGCCCGTCCGGGGTGAATTACATGCATCTGGTCGATCACGCCCGCCAGCATATCGAGCAAACCTATCGGCGCCCCTGGCCGGAACGCGCATTGCGGCGGGTTTTGAGTGTGGTGCTGCCCCGCCCCAGGCTCTTCCGGCTGGCCTTGCGCGGCGCAGCGCTCGGCAAGATTTTTGCCCCGCTGCTGCCCAAACAACCCCGCGCGATGTTGAACCTTGCGCCGGCGCGGCTGCCAAACAATGACGCCACCCGCCCGCAAATTTTTCCGCCGCAGCGGGCGCGGCTGAAGCGCGTCGCGTTGCTCGCCGGCTGCGCCCAGCAGGTGCTGGCGCCTGAGATCAACGCCGCAACCATCCGGCTTTTGACCCGGCATGGCTGCGAGGTGGTGGTGGCGGAAGGTGCCGGCTGCTGCGGCGCATTGACCCATCATCTGGGGCGGGATGCGCAGGGCTATGCCAAAGCGAATATCGCCGCGTGGGGCCGTGAGATCACGGCCGGCGGGCTGGATGCGATCATCATCAATGCCTCGGGCTGCGGCACCATGGTGAAGGATTACGGCTACATGTTCCGGGACGATGATGATCTGCGCGAAGCCGCGCAAGCCGTCTCCCGGATGACCCGCGATATCAGCGAATTCATGGCCGAGATCGGGCTGCAAGAGCCGGTTATCGAAACCGGCCAGCGCGTCGCCTATCACGGTGCCTGTTCATTGCAGCACGGTCAGCAAGTGCAACTGGCCCCAAAGGCGTTGCTGGCGGCCGCCGGCTTCAAGGTACTGGATATCCCCGAGGGTCATCTCTGCTGCGGCTCGGCCGGCACCTATAATTTGCTGCAGCCGGACATCGCCACGCAATTGCGCGACCGCAAGGTGGCGGCGATTGAACGAATTGCGCCCGAAATGATCGCCGCCGGCAATATCGGCTGCATCACGCAAATCGCATCGGGCACCGGCATTCCGGTTGTGCATCTGGTGGAACTGCTGGATTGGGCCACCGGCGGCCCACGGCCGGCGCAGCTCTAAAGCCAAAGCGTGCCGGTAAAAAAGCCCGTCATGCCGGCGCAGGCCGGCATCCACGCCTTATTCCGACTATTCGGATTTTCAATCTTATGCAGTATAGAATGCCCGCCATGAATGAATATGCCCGTCCCGTCCTGAACCCGCCCGGCGGCGCCAAAAAAGTGCTGCTGCATTCCTGCTGCGCCCCCTGCTCGGGCGAGGTGATGGAAGCCATGCTGGCGTCCGGCATCGACTACACGATCTTTTTCTACAACCCGAACATCCACCCCAAGCGCGAGTATCTGCTCCGCAAGGACGAAAACATCCGCTTCGCCGAAAAGCACAACGTGCCCTTCATCGACGCCGATTACGACACCGATAACTGGTTCGCCCGCGCCAGAGGCATGGAGCTGGAGCCCGAGCGCGGCATTCGCTGCACCATGTGCTTCGATATGCGCTTCGAACGCACCGCCCTCTATGCCCATGAGAACGGGTTTCCGGTCATCACCAGCTCGCTTGGCATCTCGCGCTGGAAGAACATGGCGCAAATCAATGATTGCGGCGTGCGGGCGGCGGCACCCTACGAGGGACTGACCTATTGGGAGTTCAACTGGCGCAAGGGCGGCGGCGGCGCCCGCATGATCGAGATCAGCAAGCGTGAGGAATTCTATCAGCAGGAATATTGCGGCTGCGCCTTCTCGCTGCGCGACACCAATCAGCACCGCCGGGATCAGGGCCGGCCGGAAATCGAAATCGGCAAGCAATATTATCGCCTGGATAATAAAACCACCGGCTCATAAGCCTCTTGATATGATATAAAGATATCTTTATATCATTATTCGAATGACCGAAATCATCGAGATTTTCGCCGCCCTTGCCGACCCGACGCGCCTGCGAATCCTCTCGTTGCTGCGCGCGATGGAACTATCCGTCGGCGAACTCGCGCAAGCGCTGGGTCAAAGCCAGCCGCGGGTCTCGCGCCACGTCAAAATCCTGGTGGATGCCGGCATAGCCGAGCGCCGCAAGGAGGGGAGCTGGGTCTTCCTCGGCCTCGCAAATAACCAACGGACCGCCCCATTGCTGGCGGCAATCGACGCCTGGACCACCCAGCAGGGCGAAGATTCCTGGATGCTGGCGGATACTGCCCGCCTGACCGCGATCCGGACCGAACGCGCCGCCGCCGCGGCCGAGTATTTCGACGCGAACGCCGCAAAATGGGACGAAATGCGCTCCCTGCACGTGGCCGAGCACGAGGTCGAAGATGCGATCCGTTCAGCCTTGGGCGGTCTGCCCATCGGCCGGCTGGTCGATATCGGCACCGGCACCGGGCGCATGATCGAGCTGTTCGGAACCAAAGCGGAAACCGCAATCGGCGTTGACCGCAGCCCCGAAATGCTGCGCCTCGCCCGGGCCAAGCTGGCCGCTTCCGGTTTGCGGCAGGCCGACCTACGGCAGGGCGACATCTATGCGCTGCCGCTGCCCAGCCAGTCCGCGGATGTGGTGATCCTGCATCAGGTCCTGCATTATGCCGAAGCACCCGCCGCCGCGATTGCCGAGGCCGCGCGCCTACTGGCGCCGCGCGGCCGGCTGCTGGTCGTCGATTTCGGACCGCATGAGAAGGAAGAATTGCGCAGCCGGCACGCCCATGCCCGCCTTGGATTTACCGACGCGCAGATTGCCAGCTGGTTTGCCGCCGCCGGGCTGCAAAGTGAGCCGGCCAGGCCGCTCGCGGGCAGTGAACTAACCGTAAACCTTTGGCTGGCGCACCGCCCGGCCAACGCTAATTTGAAAGAGGTCGCCGCATGACTATCCAGACGTTTCAACCCGCAGAGACGCCGCTTTTCGCCGACCTCGCCGGAGATTTTGCGGTCTCCTTCGAATTTTTCCCGCCCAAGACCGAAAAAATGGACCTGGCGCTCTGGGAGGCGGTGCAGACCCTGGCGCCGCTCGCCCCGCGTTTCGTCTCGGTCACCTACGGCGCCGATGGCTCAACGCGTGATAGGACGCATAACACGGTCGCGCGCATCGCCAGGGAAACCGCAATCCCGCCGGCAGCCCATCTCACCTGCGTCGGCGCCAGCAAAAGCGAAATCCGGGAAATCGCGGAATCCTATTGGAATGCCGGCATCCGCCATATCGTCGCCTTGCGCGGCGATCCGCCGCCGGGGCAAATCTTCTCCCCGCACCCGGAAGGCTATGTCAATGCGGCTGAACTGGTGACCGGCCTCAAATCCGTCGCACCTTTTGAAATATCGGTCGCCGCCTATCCTGAATGCCATCCGGCTTCGGTTTCCGTCGCCGCCGATCTTGATAATCTGAAAGCCAAAATCGACGCCGGCGCCGACCGCGCCATCTCGCAATTCTTCTTCGCCCCGGAAATCTTTCTGCGCTTCCGCGATCGCGCCGCCGCCGCCGGCATCACCGCCGAAATCGTCCCCGGCATCCTGCCGGTCTCCAACGTCGCGCAAACCCGCAAATTCGCCAGCCAATGCAACGCCGAAATCCCGCTCTGGATGGACCGGCTGTTCGAGGGCCTTGACGACCACCCGGAAACCCGCCCGCTGGTCGCGGCAACCATCGCCGCGGAAATGTGCCGGAAACTCTACGCCGGCGGCATACGGCATTTCCATTTCTATACGCTCAACCGCGCGGCACTTAGCTACGCCATATGCCATTTGCTGGGGAAAAGGCCAGTTAAAAGCAAGCAAGTCGCTTTTTGAAAAAAGCTCCGCAAAAACTTTTTTTGATCTGGGGCTGGGGCGCCGCCTAACCCCGTAGCACGCCGCCCGTTGCTTTCGTCACCGCCGCGACAATCCTCGCGCACACCGCTTCAATCTCTGCTTCCGTCAGCGATTTTTCCGTCGGCTGCAAGGTCACGGCAATCGCCAGCGAGATTTGCCCTTCCGGCAGGTTTTTGCCGGCATAGCGGTCGAATAAAATGACGTTGGTGATCAGGTTGCGCTCGGCCCCTTTGGCGGCGCGGATCAGCGTCTCGGCCGGCATGTCGGCTGCCACCAGAAACGCGAAGTCGCGGCGCAAAGGTTGGAAAGCCGGCAGAGCAGGGGCGGATTTTTTGCGGCGTTTGGGCTCGGGGATGGCGTCGAGAAACACCTCGAAGGCAACCGTGCCGAGCGGCAGATCGAGCTTGCCGCAAACCGATGGATGCAGCGTGCCGAACTGGCCGAGCACAATTTTCGGCCCTTGCCGCAGCAATCCGGATTGGCCCGGATGGAAGAATTTCGGCGCATCCGGCGTCGCGGTCACCGCCTCCATCGGCACGCCCAACGCAGCGAGCACGGCAAGCGCATCGGCTTTGGCATCCAGCGCATCGTATTTGCGCGAGGCCGCCACCGCGCTCAACGGCGTTTCGCCGGTGCGCAAACCGGCGGCAGCCAGAATCTGCGATCCCGATTCCGGATAAGCGGGGCCGAGTTCGAACAGCCCGAGATCAGGATAGCCGCGCGCGATGTTGCGCGCCGCCGCCGCCGCCAACGTCGCAATCGCCGTCGGCCGCATCTGGTCGAGATCGGCGGCGATCGGGTTGGCCAGCCGCAGCCCGTCATGCGCATCGGCGAACAGCTCGGCGATATGATGGTCGAGAAAGCTGAAGGTGACGCATTCCATCAGCCCGCGCGCCGCCAGGCTGCGCCTGGCCAATGCGGTGCGGGATTGTTTCGGCGTCAGAATCGGATCCGGAATCGGCCGATCGAGCGGCAGCGACACAGGCACAATCGCATCCAGCCCCCGCAGCCGCAGCACCTCCTCGATCAGGTCCACCTCCGGCTCAATTTCCGCGGCACCCGCAGCGGCAATCCCGGCGGTTTGCGGATCAAGCTCCGGTGACTGCTCCAGGGCCTGCACCTGCGCGATGTCGTTTCGCCAGGACGGCACATCCATCACCGCATGCTCGCCGTCGCGCCGGTAAATGCTGAAGCCAAGTTTTTCGAGCGACGCCACCGCCTCATCCGGCGCGATATCGGCGCCGCCGAAAGTCTTCAGCCGGGCAAATCGCAACTTCGCCTTGCGGCGCCAATGCGGCTCGGCGCCGGCCTGGACGATAGTGCTGGCCGTGCCGCCGCATAAATCCAGGATCATCGCGGTTGCCGCATCCAATGCCGGGGCAAGCAAGGCCGGGTCGATGCCCCGTTCGAAACGCTGCCGGGCATCGGAATGAATCGCGTGGCGCTGACCGGCCAGCGCGATATGCACCCGGTCGAAGATTGCGCATTCGATGAACACGGTTTTGGTCGAAAAATCGCAGCCGGTTGCCTCGCCGCCGACAATGCCGGCCAAGGACTGCGCGCCTTCTGCATCGGCGATCACGCAATCGGCACTGCTCACCTTCACCAGTTTTCCATGCAGTCCGGCAAAGCTTTCCCCCTCCTGCCCGCGCCGCAATGTCAGCGCCGGTCCGGCAATTTTATCGGCATCGAATACATGCAGCGGCCGGCCGAGATCATGGGTGAAGAAATTGGTGATGTCGGCCAGCGCGTTGATCGGCCGCAGGCCGATGGACGTCAGCCGCGCTTGCAGCCAATCCGGGCTCTCCGCGTTGGTCACACCGGCGACGGTCCGGCCGAGCACGAAGGGGCAGGCTTCGGAAAACGCATTCCGCCAGCTGATGCGGCTGGCGCCTGCACCGGCAATCGGCTCCGGATTGAACGGCCGCAAAACCCCGAGCCCGGCCGCCGCCAGATCGCGCGCAACCCCGCGCACGCTCAGGCAGTCACCGCGATTGGGCGTGACCGAAATTTCGATCACCGGATCATCCAGCCCGGCCCATGCCGCATAGCCGGTGCCGACTGGCGCATCCGCCGGCAGTTCGATAATCCCGTCATGTTCGTCGCCAAGGCCAAGCTCGCGGGCGGAGACCAGCATGCCCTCGGATTTGACGCCGCGGATTTCACCCACTTTCAAGGTAATCCCGGTGCCCGGAATGAAGGCGCCCGGCGGCGCGAACACCGCCTTCATGCCGCCGCGCGCATTCGGCGCGCCGCACACCACCGAAATCTCCGCCCCGCCGATGCTCACCCGGCAGGCCCGCAGCCGGTCCGCATTCGGGTGCGGCGTTGCTTCCAGAACTTCCGCGATGATGAAGGGCGCCAATGCCTCGGCGGCGTTGGTGACGCTTTCGACCTCGAGGCCGATGGTCGAGAGTTTTTCGGTTAGTTCGGCGGCGGTGGCTTCGGTTTGCAGCCAGGTTTTGAGCCAGGAGAGGGAAAATTTCATCGCCTAGATGCCCTCATGCAGGCTGGCCGGGCTCAGCGGAGAAAAGCCGTAATGGCGCAGCCAGCGCACGTCATTCTCGTAAAAATTGCGCAGATCGGCGATGCCGTGCTTGAGCATCGCGATCCGCTCGATCCCGACGCCGAAGGCAAAGCCCTGATACTCGCGCGGATCGATGCCGCAATTGGCCAGCACATTTGGGTGCACCATGCCGGAGCCAAGGATTTCGAGCCAATCCGAGCCTTGGCCGAGCTGGCCGCTTTTCCGGTTCCAGCCGATATCGACCTCCATCGAAGGCTCGGTGAACGGGAAATAGCTGGCCCGGAAGCGCAGCGGCAGATCCGGAATATCGAAGAAGGCGCGCAGGAAATCGACCAGGCAGCCTTTCAGGTGGGCGAGCGTGATGTCGCGGCCGATGACCAGACCTTCGAACTGGTGAAACATCGGGGAATGTGTTGCGTCATGATCCGAGCGAAACGTGCGTCCCGGAACGATGATGCGGATCGGCGGCGCGGTGCCGCCTTGCCTCTTTTGCGCCTGGGCCCATTCCAGCATGGTCCGGATTTGCATCGCGGAGGTATGCGGGCGCAGCAATGCGCGGCGCTCGCCAATGCTGGCGTTCAGATAGAAGGTGTCCATCATGGCCCGCGCCGGGTGATGGCCCGGAACATTCAACGCCCCGAAGGCATACCAGTCATCCTCGACATCCGGGCCTTCCTTGACGGTGAACCCCATCGCTCCGAAAATCGCCGCGATTTCCTCCGTGGTCCGGCTGATCGGATGGATCAGCCCGAGCGGCTCGGGGCGTACAGGCGTGGAAATATCCATCCGCTCGGCGCTCAAACGCGCCGTTAGTGCCGCTTCCTCCAGCTTGGCACGCTGGGCGTCGAGCTGCCGGCTGATCGCGTCCTTAACGGCGTTGCGCAGCATTGCCCGGATCGGGCGTTCCGCCGGCGGCAGGCGTCCGACATCCTTCAGCAGTCCTGCCAGTTCGCTTGCCTTGCCCAGCAGCGCCACCCGGCACGCCTCCAGCCCCGGCAGATCCGACGCCGCGTTCAACTGGAAGAATGCCGCGGTCTGCAGCGGCTCGAGCTTCGAACGTTCATCGGCTTCAACGGCCGCCGGGTCGATTTCAGACATGCGGCTTCCGAGACAGGGCTGCGGGAGAAAAGTCAAGCTGGCCC
>Ga0116230_10007877_pt1 | contig 10518 bp, 2 predicted proteins | sample S1TSphfallax_3_FD_88678 | JGI IMG/M metagenome (GOLD analysis project Ga0116230, IMG submission 88678) | Host-associated microbial communities from peat moss isolated from Minnesota, USA - S1T2_Fd - Sphagnum fallax MG | ecosystem: Host-associated > Plants > Peat moss > Unclassified | place: USA...
AAGCTAAAGAAGTTTCGACAAATGCTTGGTGTACTAGAAGTGGATTTGAACTTCAAGGGGAGTGTTGAGAATTCAAGCTCAACTAATTAGGTTTCATTAGTTATTGGAATAGGAAAGTAATTAAGTTACTTTCACAAGGTTGAATTACTTTTTTTACTTATTTTAGTTTGGTTATATGTGGTTTGGTCTTATAGTTAAATACCTTGGTGTTGATGGTTTGTCTCTCTTTCCTTCATTGCACAAGTTTGTGTATTTCATGTGACAAGAACCTTGAGGAGTTCTTGATGTTATGTTTTGTGTTGTGAGCATCGTGTTATAATTTCCTTTCAATAAAGTTCTATGTTTGTACTTGAGTAGATCTCCTATTTGTTAACAAAAACATCATTCAAAAATTTATTATTGAATATTTATATTTGAGTTAATTCATTGTGTTACAAAATGTTAATAAGAAGTTATAATGGATTTGGAATTTTTGAAAATATTTACTAATAATTAATAATGAATTGTTTAATAGATAATTACATTTCATTGCCAGTTTTTTCTAAAACTAACTAATCACCATATTATTTAATGATAATATGTTTAATTGTTTAATTATACAACTATATAATTAAAAATTTTGATAAATAATTATTACAAGTAATTAAGGTAAGTAATTAAACCTTGGTTAGGTAAATTATTAGTTTAGGTTTAGGCCTAATTAAACTTATACTCTTATATAACTATATTACAACTATTTGAATTGCAATTAGGTTGTAACTAGATTACATTCAAAGTTTTTATCCCATATTGTTTAACTTCCATTCCATGAATCCAAAAACATATATTTAATTAATTATAGACTTTAATTTTAATATTGGACATAATTCAATACGTGAGGGGGGTGAAAACACATCTAGTGGCCACCAAATAGGACATATTTCAACCATCATTTCATGTAAATGCATAGATTTTCAACAAGCTAAATTTGACACCAAATTCAACATGCTAAGGAACAAAACCCATCTAGTGGTTAACAAATAGGAGGAATTTCAAACAAGTTATCATGTAATTTCATAAAATTTCGACAAGAAAGTAGATTTGAAACAAAATTCAACATGCTGCAAATGTTGAAATTCATTAAATGGCCACCAAATAAGAGGAATTGCCACCATGTTATCACTTAATTTCATAATTTTTCATTAAAATTTTGAATTCATTCAAACTCAATATGATTATTTAATGCCTTTTAAATTACAAAAATTTCAACTATATTTTAATTAATTTTCATAAAATTTGCACAAGAACTTGAGTTTGGAACCAAACTCCTCAAAGTTCATAGTTAAATTGATGTGGTGTTCACCAAAATTTGAATAATTTCCATCCTCCTACCATCAATTGCAAACAATGTCTTCAAATGAAATTTGTTGAATTCAATATAAATTGAACTAGTTGGTTGAAATGAAGGTTAAAACTTACCAACCACAAATCATAAACTTAAGTACATGATTGCCATTTTTTTTCATATGTATCATTAATGCCAGTAAACGTCCACAAAAATTTCATAGACCCATGACATTAAAAAGAAAATTTTGAACATTTCACCTCTATAATAGTTTTTCATGCACACTTAAAATGATCTTTTATAACAAGAAATGTCCATATTAACAAAAGTTCGACACATTGGAATGTTTATAAAAAGGATAAACATTAATATTTTTCTTAATGAACCCACACATGCACATTAAATATATTTTAGAGCATGAAAATCCCATTTGAAAGAAAAATTAAATCTACTTTAGAAAACATAAAAAATCACTAACTTTTTACTTCATGTTCATAAAAAATTCAATTTGCAACTACAATGCATAGGAATTATTGTTAACTACATCAAAATTAGCTTTTTCCTTAGATGCATGGGTCACACTAATACTTATAATGGAATTAATTGTGGTATTCCTTCTGGTAAAAAAAAATGCAACAGAGGAATCTCAACCAATTATTTTGGGTTTGCATGATTACACTTCCATTTGTTCACCAACAATTATGATACAATTCCTCATCATTGTTGGCTCCTTTTTTCACAAGAACCCACCATTGAATATGGACCTTCCTATAATTCTCATTTTCTTGATATCTTACAACATCACTTTTGGCCTTTCCCATCCAAATAGGATAGATTGTAGGGTTTGAAGGTCACACAAAAACAAAATTATTAACAAACAAATCACGAAAAGGCATGTATCAAAGAAGGGCGCATGTTTCTAGGCCCATAGTATGGAGGGATGAAAGGATTTTCAAGGTCAACATCACATAAGTATGAATGGATGCGCGTTCATAATTAGTTCTCCAATTGTTAGAGGTCAAAAGCCTTCCAATAAAATAAAACTCTACCGTGGGATAGGTCTTAATAACAACTCCAAAATGCTCTCCTAGTATTTCACATAGGGACCCATAACTCTAGCATACAAATTGTCCTTCAACATCCCAAGCTTCCAAAACTCAACATACTTCAAAATCCCACTACTAATGAACCTTTCTTTCTCACTTGCCCTCAATTCATCAATTCCCCATATTGGGTGAAAGGGAACAAGATTTAGAACCCATGTTGATAGTTTTGGGCATTTTGTAACATTTTCTTTCCACAATCGTATGGTTGGGCCATCTTTAAGGCTTCAAAAAACATTAATAGGGGATACTTTGTATTGCATAAATGGCCACCTTGCTTTGTCCACAAAAAATCAAAACAAATGCATGTATGTATGACTGATAAGGACGTCTAAACCATTGTTCAAATATCCATTGACCCAAGATTTGAAATCAAGGATTTTTTAAATGAGTTGTGGAATGAATGGATAATCTTGGGAAAGCATGAATTTTTTATCAAATTTTCCATGACATAATTATTCTTCTTTTTCAAATTTCTGGACGAATATCCAAAAATTTCGTCAATATCTTCATGTGTGTGCCCAATTACAAGAAACCCCGATTGAACTTCTTCAAAAGTTTATTGGGTAGTTAGCAAGGAAAGAAACGTTAATAGGTGATGATTCTTGTTATCTTTCACGTAATTGTCCATCTAAAGAAATAGCTTCCTTGGTAATGGCTTCACACCTACAATTTTGTCTGTAAGCTTCAATGCATTCAAATAATGGGAATTTCCTTACATGATTTGTTGTAAGAGTGCATTTTGTGGTTTAAACTCAAACAAAACCCATGACTCCGTAACTAGTTCCTTTTCAAGGCTATGAAACAAACACAGATGTGACCCAATCATGAAATTAGGATTATTGGGCCAAAGTTCAATAGAATATTGAGTGAAGGTTTTGTACCCATGGCCATGAACAATCATTCCAGTCAATGTTACTAGTAACTACCCCAACTCGAACACCATTTTGTTCTTCACTTGAAGCCAAGGAAAAGTTGTTTTAAAAGGGTCCATCTTATCATGAATTACGCATAAGAAATCTTCTTTATATTGCACAAATTTAGTTTTCTAGGTGTGATATAGTCATTGACAAGATTCTTGGTGAATGTTATCTTTCTATAATCTAATCTCATGTTCCTTCACACTTGGGTTGTTTTATCTTGCTTTAGATATCAAATCCTTCAAGGATTCACAAATAGTACACTTGGCAAAAATAGATCTTCTCTTCCTCACATGTACATTTAGATGTTTTTTCTTCCTCAATTGGTTAATAGCAAATTGTAAGATACTTTTAATTTGCCACTCCTTACTAATTTACAAGCATGTAGAAAAAACCAACTATTAGAATGACAAACATGAACGTTTAATATCTATGGCAACTTTAATTAAGGTCATGTTATTTTCTACACATAGTGGCCATTAGGTTGACAAATGGTCCAAACATTGTAAGATATCAAAGAGTTTGTGAATAATCAACTTTTAAACAAAGACTGAATAAGACAATAAATACATTAGTACTTGATTTGGTGGCCACCAACTGAAGCTTTAATTGAACAATATAACATGTTTTCATACAACACAACAAAAATGAAACGATCCAAGTTAATTTGGTCATTACACTCTTACATTGTCCTCTAGGTGTTTGGAAGAAGAAGACGAACATCTTGTCTCCCATATCTAATGCCCTTCATTTGATGCATGATTACATCAACACACTATTCAATCAAAGATTAAATTTTTGATTTGGCTTGTATCATTGGGGCTTGATGCTTTTGACTCCCCTTATTTTGATGTGGTTGAATCCTACACCCTCTTTTGCTTTCAAGCTTGTAATTCATGTAAATTGACTTTAAAATCCCCATGATTTTAAATTTATACCAAGGAGTTTTGCAAACATCCTTTTTTTGAAGCATCATAAATTTTTGCACAATTGTAATCTCATCTTCAATGTAACCTTATTTGACGCATCCCCAAACTCCTGGATAAATTCAATTGCAAGTCCAAAGGTGAAAATAGTGGAAGGACAAGGAGTTGGGGCACACTCCCTGGTTCGTAGCACTTTGGGGGTAAAGGGGCGTGTTGTAGCTCCGGGATGGAGATTAGGACGAATGATAAGTAGGTCAATTATTCACATGGACCTACACAAACCAAACAACAAGTTGGTTAATGCAAAGCTAAAGCATTTTTGGTCCATAGATTAGCCATGGACAAACACGAATTCACAAGACTCACCACGACCAACTTGGGGGAAGCCACCACCTTCCCCCTTATAGGATTTTCTATGCTTGGCCACATGGCCACCACCCAAATGTCATTTTGTCCCATGACTCCCAAGTTGGAGTCGCAAAATTCCCTAAATTGGGACTCTTCCAACTTTGAAGGCCCATAACTTTGTGTGTAGACCTCTGATTAAGGTGAGGTCTAAACCAAAGTTGTAGCCTCGTTAAAAAATTTCCAATGATATGTGTCATGCCACCTACATGCAAAGAAATCAAGGCGATTCCCAACTTTTAGTGGTCAGGAGTCAAATTGACAATTTGATTTTTGACCCTTCTTTTGGCCATAACTTATGTTCTAAGTGCCCAAATGGGTCATGCAAACTCATTTTAGACATCTACATTCTAAGATTTTTCCAATGGTATTAGGAACTCTTTAATCTAATGAGTTTTGACCCTTGCAATCTCTCTTTAAAAATTCGGGAATCCATCAAAACTCCAATTCCCAAAGTGAGAGTTCACTTGGGAGTGTGGGGGTTCATCACCTCACACTTTCCCACACTCCCAAGAACATGAAATGTGACTCCTAGGCTTCATTCTTGGCATGCACCTTTGCAAGCCCTTGCCTTGGTCACAAACCCAACCTTAGGGTTTTGACATTCTTGGAATATCTAACTTGTGGGTGGTTTTTTCGTCAAATGACTTGTTCCAGGGTTTGTTGAAGGAAATTTTGACAATAGTTTAAGGAACAACACATTGTTGTTCCAACACCACAACATGATTCCTTGTTCAACACCTTCTCTATCTTTGACATAAAATTTACAAACATAATTTCCTTTCGTTTTCTCTTACTGAAACTATATATTTTTCTTCACACCAATCATTCCTTCTACATCAACTTCAAATACATAGCTTCCATCATAGGACAACAAAAGTTCCTTTAATGAAAATCCCTCCATAGTTGTCTAAACTAATGACCATTTTGAAATAGTCATTACCGTTGAAATGTCTCCATGTCACAACCCTAGCCTTAGGCTCACGACCAAGGCAAGGGCTTGTAAAGGTGCAAGTTAATAGTGAAGCATGGGGTCACATTTCATGTTCCTAAGAGTGTAAGAGAGTGTGAGGGAATGAACCCACACATTCCCACATGGGCTTCCACTTTGGGAGTTGGAGTTTTGATGGACTCTTGAATCTTCAAAAGGCAATTGCAAGGGTCAAAACTCATTATATTGAAGAGTTTTTAATACCATTAAATTTTTTTTGAGACCTACATGTCTAAAATGAGCTCACATGACCCATTTGGTACTTAAAACATAAGTTATGGCTAAAAGAAGGGCCAAAAGTAAAATTGCCAATTTGATTTTCAATTTAATTCTCGACCACTAAAAGTCAAGAATCGCCTTGATTTATTTTCATGCAGGTGGTGTTTTGCATATTATTAAAAGGCTCTTGATGAGGGCTACAAGTTTGCTTTAGACCCCAATCAAAAGTGTGCACAAAAAATTATGGGCTTCCAAAGTTGTCAGAATTTGAGACAAAATGACATTTGGGTGCAAGCCCCATGATTAAGCATAAAAAATATTATAAGGGGGAAGGTGATGACTTTCCCCAAGTTCGAGCTCTGGTGAGTCTTGTGAGTCGATTGTTTGCCCATGGTTCGTTTATGCACAAAAAATGTTGTAACTAAGCACTAACCAACTTATTGTTTAGTTTGTGTAGGTCCATTGGAAGAATTGACCCACTTGTCACTCACCTTAATCCCATCCCAAGGCTGAAGCACGCCCCTTTACCCCCAAAGTGTTGCAAACCTAAGTCATTATCCTTTCATTGTTTTCACCTTGGACTTGTAATTGAATCTACAAAAAAGCTTGGGGGTGCATCACTCTAAGACAATAGAAAATGGTCAAATCGACATGATCATCTCAAAGAATGTCGTCCATAATTACTTTCTTCAAGTCAAATGTCATCACATTACCTCTCACGAAAAAACACCTTTAGGATATTGAAAATCACATTCTTTTCCATGCCAACTGTTACACTTTATTAATAGAGCTTCATTTTGAAGCATGTCTTCTAAATTAGGCAAACTTGCCACATTATCTTCATTAGCACTAAGATGTTCACTACTTTTGGTGTTATAATCATTCCCAAAAAATGTAAGGAACCTTTGGGTAGAGTCTTGATCATTTTGGTCCTCTCTAGTTATGCCAACATTCCAAATTGCACTTAGACAAATCACCCTTTTCATAATAAGATTATTGATAGTCTCATCTCTAATATGTTCCAATCTAGCAATCATTTGGCTTAAGGGATAAAAGAAAAAAAAATCCTACAATTAATCCATAATTCCATAAAGTTAGAGTTGGGCTAAAGAGTGCCCGTTCCTGGTACGAGATGAAGACAATCTTCATTGAGACAATGATGCACCTCCTCTTGTCCCTAGGCTACATAGATAGAAAGACTAGACATGTCTACACAAACACTGTAGTCGATGTGAAGTTTTCCACAATCATTCCATGATTCCCATAAATCAATTGGATCTCTGGCCTTTAAAATTTCCATGTTTTGTGTCAATCTTGAAATAGATTGCTTATAATCAAGCAAAATCATAAGATACAAAAATCAAATGAATTGCTTTAATTAAATATGTCAATTTTGACATTATAATTTATCATTAAATAATATTATAAAAATATTGGTTATTTCAATCAAAGGAAACAAAAACTAGAATATTTTTCTATTAGGACTTTTATCAGTTTTAAAATATATAATATACCCGAAAACATATTTAAGAAAGAAATGTAGTTTAATTCCAAATCCTTATACAACTCCCATGAAAGGACAATCTAGCGGCCACTAGGTCATTTTTTCAAGTTTAATGTATAAGGATGATATGGCGGTCGTTAAGTTGTTGTTTGCAAAGGTAATGAAAGGACAATCTAATAGCCATTAGGTCATTTTTTCATGAGGGTTGTATAAGGGACAATTTAGTGGCTACTAGGTTCTCTTTCCACGATGGTGGTGACAGGACAATCTGGCAGCCACCATGTTGTTTTTTTTGCAATGGTAGCAAGAGGACGATCTAGCAACTACTAGGTCATTTTCTCACAATGGTAATGAAAGAACAATTTGGTGACTGCTAGGTCATTTTCTCACAATGGTTTAGAAATGGATGATCTAACAGATGCTAGATCATTTTTTTGGGATGCTCTTGAAATGGACTATTTGGCGATGGGCAAGTTGTTATTACAAGGAAGCCCTCTACTTGAAAATCAACGTGGTGGCCATCACACCATTTGATTTCACATTGTTTTAAGATTGATAATTGGGGGGTTGCCAAGTCATATAATGGTGATTTGGCATTATGAGGATTTCGAAAACAAAGGGTCTCATATATGATTTTCAGATAGACATTAGTATATCATCTAAGATTAAAATTTGGGGATGAAAATGCAAAATAGGAGTTCATTGGAATTTGGAAGCTTACCTCGTTGCTAATAGTCATTTTTTGTTTTGTATGCAATTATGTCCTACACGATTTTGGTGTGAAAAATATGCAAAATTGGAAATTTTAAAGTAATAAATAAATCAAAATTTGATGGAATTCAATTTGTGAAATCATGTCATGTTATTGAATCAACTATAAAAATTTAGATGACTAGAGAAATATTAATGTAATAAGCTTACGATATAATATAAGTGAACATTGAAAAAAACGTGCTTCATGGACAATAATTGAAATTGCAAAATGTCCATGGGGTGAAATTAAGACAAATGAGAAATAGATGCCAATTTTCTTGTTACCTAATGACTTCTAGTAACACAATACCAAACTTTTGTTCTTTGCTACTCAATTGAATGAATGATTAAGGGTTTTAAATGAAAACGATGTGTGGAGGAAATCAAAATGAAGAATGATATAATGACTAATCCATCATTATGTTTATTGGATGCAAACATGGAATTTACTTATTATTACATTTTGTAGGATTGATAACTAGAAAATTGAAGAGAAATGAATTGTGCAAAAAACTTTCACAATAGCTTGTTTGCTTTTGTAGCTTTTGGATGCCATGTAATGTTGTTTGCTTTTGCAACTTTTGGATGTTCCAGTTGTGGAAGGCCATGTTTGGAGTTTTCAAAATTGGAAATAAAAAATACATCAATGAGACAAATAAAAAGATGAAGTAAAAAAACTTGGTTTCATGAAAGAAGAGGAGTAACTTGGGAAGAGATAATAAGGAGATAAACAAAACTATGACTAGGGAGGAATTATTTGAAAATAGTAGACAAGGAAACATCTTAGCACATCGACATTAAAGGAGATAAAACCTTTTGAAAACCCTAGCTTGTGACTTCCAAAAGTTGGAAAGAACTCCCTTTGAGAAAAAGACATATGAAAACCTTAAATCATGACTTCCATAAATTGAAATGTTCCCTCTTGCCTCTTTCTTAAATTGGGTTGCAAAAAATGATGTTATATGGATGAAAAGGTTTTAAACCCTATTTCATCCATTTAAGTCTTGGACATTTAAATTGTGTGCGTGTGATGTAAGATTTTTTGACAACGTGACATAATTTATACTACCTTATTGATTTTATTTTATTTTTTGCAAATTGTTAGGGCTCTAGCTATGGAAAAAATAAGCATTGCATTGGTAATTACTAGTGTTGGCCAATTGCTTGTTTTAATTTATTGTGGGTTTTTTTAATTGTTAAAAAAATAAAACCCATTAATTATCAAATCATTGTCATACCCCATTCTGGATCTTCCTTGGTTATTTTACAGTAATAACCACCCAATTAATATGCAAGTGAGTGTCAGTTATCCCATAGTCTGTTGATAACCAAATATCATAAAATATATTTTCTTTTAATATTAATAACCTACCTGGATGACAATTAGTAAAGAATTGGGCCACCCACGTAGGTTATTTAACTGAAAAATTAAAGGTTCGGCCAATTAACAAGATCTATATGTAATAGCCGGCCAACATTCTTATTAATTGTCTACTTTAATAAACATTTTATAGCATAGTTTCAATATTGGTTTTCAAATAGTTTGTTGTATTAGGTGCATATTAATATTATTCATTGAACTAAATTTGTTTGCACAATAATTTCCTTGGTATTCAAAATTAATTATGTATACATGGACCTCATGATAATGTGTTAGTTTTTAATTAATAAAAGGTTGTTAATATATAGGGTAAAATAATTTATAATAGAAAGTAATATCCTATGAAAAATAATTTAAAATACCTTACAATATAACAACTACCAATAGTCTATGGTATTGTAACATAAAATATCCAATAATAATTTATAATAGAATAATCACCAATAGTTATAATATAACATATAATAAGCAACAATAACTTATAATACAATAACCATTCATAAAATAAACACTAATAGCCACCAGTATAATAGACATCAATAACCACTAATAAAATAGCCACCAATGGTTTACAATGGAATAACCACAATTAACCATTAATATAGTAGCCATCAATAACCATCAATATCCACCAATAGAATATCTATCAATAACCATTAATATAATAGCCATCAATAACCATCAATATCCACCAATAGAATATCCATCAATAACCATTAATATAGTAACCATCAATATCCACCAATAGAATATCCATCAATAGCCATTCATATAATAGCCATCAATAACCATTCATATAATAGCCATCAATAACCATCAATATCCACTAATAGAATAACCATTCATATAATAGCCATCAATAACCATCAATATCCACCAATAGAATAACCATTCATATAATAGCCATCAATAACCATTCATATAATAGCCATCAATAACCATCAATATCCACCAATAGAATAACCATTCATATAATAGCCATCAATAACCAT
>Ga0116230_10007879_pt1 | contig 10517 bp, 10 predicted proteins | sample S1TSphfallax_3_FD_88678 | JGI IMG/M metagenome (GOLD analysis project Ga0116230, IMG submission 88678) | Host-associated microbial communities from peat moss isolated from Minnesota, USA - S1T2_Fd - Sphagnum fallax MG | ecosystem: Host-associated > Plants > Peat moss > Unclassified | place...
ACGGCACTGGCTGTCGTTGTGGTGGTGCCCACCTTCTATGTGACGCATCTGCTGACCGAGAAGCCATTTGAATGGACGCCTTACACGGATCAGGCGCTGGCATCGGCGCGGGCGAGCGGCAAACCGGTGCTGATCGACTTCACTGCCAGCTGGTGCGGCAACTGCCATTACATCGAGGCGTTTGTGCTTCACAGCTTGCGCGTGAAGGATGCGATCCACAGCCGGGACGTCGTCATGCTGCAGGCCGACGTGACCAAGGAAAATCCCCAGGCGGCCACGCTGCTGGGCAAGCTGAACCCGGCGGGGTCGATTCCGGTGACGGCGGTGTATCTGCCAAATCGAAACAACCCGGTGGTGCTAAAGGACATCTACAAAGCATCCGATCTTCTCAACACCCTTGCGGGTAAACAGTAGTATCACCAGCCCAAGGGCCTATGGATTATGAAACACCTGATCTGCTCGTCCGCGAAGTCAAGGGCGTGACGATCGTCCGACTGAAAAACGCCAACCTCACTGGAATGCTCGAGATTCAGCATGTCAGCTCGGAATTGGATCAGCTGATCGAAAAAGGGGTTCGGAAGCTGGTGTTTGACTTCAAATACGTCAAACATGCCGGCAGTGCCGCGCTGGGCATGCTGATCATGCTTCAGAAGAAAATGGATAAATTGAGCGGGAAAATGGTTTTATCCCATTCCGAAAACATTGCCGATCTTCTGAAAGTCTCACGAACCGCCAGTCTCTTCACCCTCGCCAGCGATCCAAAAGCTGCATTCGCAATGATTTAGCAAAAGCGGTCTGAGCAGTTGGCACATGCCCCTCGAGGTGGAAACTTTCCGCTGTTTCAGGGAAACCAGCCCGCCAAGCCACTATTTTTCCAAGATTGCCCACCTCGAAGCCCCATGATATAGTGCATCAGCTAGCAAATTTTATGCCTTTTGGTGTAAATTCTGCCCAGAGGATGGAATCATGATCAGTCAATCGATGGGCATGCGGATGGATCAGCGGCAGATGCTGACGCCGCGCATGATTCAAAGCATGGAGATTCTCCAGCTGCCTTTGATGGCGCTGGAAGAACGGATCGAGCAGGAACTGACCAACAACCCCGTCCTGGAGATGCGCGACAACGAAGCCGAGACAGGCGAACAGGCGGTCGCGGAGAATCAGGAAATCCGCGACGAAGCCCGCGAGGACTATTCCGAAGGCGAGCAGACGCTGACCATGAAAGAGGATGCGTCGGAGGATTTCGACCGCCTGGCGCGCATCAGCGATTATTTCGAGAACGAAGAATTCAGCCCCAACGGGAACAGCAGCAGTTTCCGCCAGTCCAGCTACGACGGGGAACGCGACAAGAAGATGGATGCCATGAACAACACCGCCTCGCGCGGTGTGAACCTGCAGGAACATCTGCTGGGTGAATGGGCATTCGTCGATTGCTCGAAGGAAGTTCGCCAGGCCGGGGAGGCGATCATCAATAACATCGACGGGGACGGCTATCTCCGCCGCGAGGGGCAGGCGCTGCCGCTGGAGGAGATTCAGAAAGAGTCAAAAATTCCGCTGGCGCTGCCGGATCTGGAAGCCGCTCTTCGCCTGGTGCAGACTCTGGAACCTTCCGGCGTCGGTGCGCGAAATCTCCGGGAATGCCTGCTGATTCAGCTTGATGCGCTGGAGCAGGATGACGACGGGGCCGGCGACGGGCACGATTTTGATCTCGAGCGGGCGCTCATCACCGATCATCTGAAAGATCTGGAGATGAACCGCTATCCGCAGATCAGCAAGAAGCTGGGCCGGCCGATCGACGAACTGAAGGCGGCGGTGAAGAAACTCGCGTGTCTGCATCCCCATCCCGGCAAGCAGGTTGGCGGCGAGGACGCCCCGCCGATCATTCCCGATGCGATCATTTATTACGATGAGGATCAGGACAAATACGAAATCGAAATGACGCACGAACCAGCTGAAAATCTCTACATCAGCGGGATGTGGCGGAAGTTTCTCAAGGAGAAAAAAGGGGACAAGCAGACCCGCGAATTTCTCTCCAATAACGTGCGAAACGCACGCTGGCTCATCGAATCGATCGAGCAGCGAAAGAGTACGATCATGCGGGTTATCCGCGCGGTGGTGGATGCCCAGCGGGACTTTTTCGACAAAGGGCCGGAATATCTTCGGCCATTGCCGATGATTCTGGTGGCCGATCAATTGGGCATTCACGTCGCGACTGTCTCCCGCGCGGTCAGTGAGAAATGGATTCAGACCCCGCGCGGTGTTTTCCTGTTGCGAAGGTTTTTCTCCGGAGGCACCCAAAGTGCCGAGGGCGAAGACATGAGCTGGGATGCGGTGAAGGAAAAATTGAAGACCATCATCGGGGATGAGAACAAGGACCAGCCGCTGAATGATGATGAGATCGTGGAAAAGCTGAAAGAGCAGGGGATTGTGCTGGCCCGGCGAACCGTGGCGAAATACCGGAAGATTCTCAACATCCCCACCGCCCGGCAGCGGCGGGAGTTCTGAAATCGCTTTGCGCCGGGGGGTCGCGCTTCCGCGCCGATCAAGAGTGATTAGGATTAAGCTGATGAAACCCCGGGTCTTTATCCTCCGCACCGCCGGCACCAATTGCGAACATGAGGCGGCTTATGCGTTCGAGCGCGCCGGCGCGACGCCGAGCTTTGTTCATATCAACCGCCTGCTGGAAAATCCCAGGCAGGTTCACGACTTCCAGATCTGGGCGTTTCCCGGCGGGTTCAGCTACGGCGACGACATCGCGGCGGGAAAGATTCTTGCCAACCAGATCACCCAGCATTTGAAAGAAGTACTGAGCGATTTTGTCGCTGCAGGCAAGCCCGTGATCGGTATCTGCAATGGGTTCCAGGTGCTGGTGAAAACTGATTTTTTACCCGGGCCGTTGGCCGGTCGAACCGGGCAGACCGCGACGCTGACCAACAATGACAGCGGGCGGTTCACCGACAAATGGGTTCAGCTTTCACAGCCGGCCAAACCCAGCCGATGCATCTGGACGCGGGGTCTGGAGCCGCTGGATTTGCCGATCGCGCATGGTGAAGGAAAATTTGTCCCCGCCACCGAGAACATCCGCAAAGCGATGTGGGAAACCGACCGCGTGGCCCTGGTCTATGCCAACGGCACCAATCCCAACGGCAGCGCCGACGACATCGCCGGTGTGTGCGACTCGACCGGTTTGGTCTTCGGCCTGATGCCGCACCCCGAGCGGTACATCGAACCGTTCCAGCACCCCGCATGGACCAGCCAGAATCCGCTGCCGGCGGTGGGCAGCGGACTGCGGATTTTCGAGAATGCGGTGAAGCATGTGAACGGTCGGGGATAGGTTAAACAAACCATGCCCCTACCGGGCTTGCCGCTTCAGCGGCAAGCACTACTACCCCGCTGAAGCGGCTAGCCCGGTAGGTTGCCAGGGGATACCTTTTGTTGCATGAAGATTGTGGTCCTGCTCTTGGTGGGGTTGGTTTGCAATCGCGCGATTGCCGCGGATCCGGTGTTCTTTCTTGGCGGGGATATCTCGGCGTTGCCGGACATGGAAAAGTTCGGCGCGGTTTATCGTGACCATGGCAAAGCCGGCGATTGCATCACCATTCTGCGGGATCACGGCTGCAATCTGTTTCGCGTTCGGCTATTTGTGAATCCGACCCACGACTTCGACAAAAGCTGGGGCGCGACCCAGGATCTGCCGAGGGTGCTCGAACTGGCCAGGCGGATCAAAACCAGCGGGGCGAAATTCTCGCTGGCGATTCATTACTCCGACACCTGGGCCGACCCGAAAAATCAGACCAAACCCGAGCAGTGGAAGGATCTGCCGATCGACGCGCTTCAACAGAAGGTGGCGGATTACACCGTCGAAGTGATGCGGGCGATGAAAACCAACGGCACCGTCCCCGACATTGTCGAGGTGGGGAATGAAACCACCCATGGAATGCTCTGGCCGGATGGAAAACTCAATGGCAAAACCAATGAGGAGAAAGATCGGCAGTGGGAAAAGTTTGCCCGGCTGCTGAAGGCAGGCGTCAAGGCGGTTCGCTCGCAATCGACCGTTGATCAGACGCGCGTACTGATCCACATTGATGGAGGCGGGAAAGCCGGCGTGCCCCGGTGGTATTTCGATCGGCTCAAGAAATACAACGTGGATTACGACATCATCGGTTTGAGTTTTTATCCGATCTGGAACGATTCGCTGGATGAATTGAAGACGAATCTGAAGTCGCTTTCGCCGCTGGGGAAGGATGTGCTGATCATCGAGACGGCGTATCCGCATGGGCCGGGCAAGATGACACCGGAGATGAAATGGCCGGCCACCTGGGCGGGGCAGAAGCAGTTTCTGGCCGATTTGACACGGGTGGTAAAGGACGCGCCGGACCACCGCGGCATCGGTGTGGTCTGGTGGTACCCCGAGGCTCTGCCGATCGAACACCACAAAATCTGGGAAGGCGGATTGATGGGGTGGTTTGACGGGGATTTTCAATCCTGAGCGGAGGCGAACATATCGTCAAACCCCAATGAAGTTGCTGCGTGCCGTGGACGCGGGGAAAGTTCACCCTCACACCGGCAAGATCGTTCGACCGCGGCTGCGCCTTCGCTCAGGATGCTCCTAACGACTTTTCCGCTCCTTCTCGTTAAGATCGATTCAGCTTGTCCAGATTCATCTTTTGTCCGGAAGGAATCCGATGCGTTTTTTAGTCACTTTGGGGCTTCTGCTTTTAACGCTCTCGGGCTGCGGTACGCCGAGCGTCACCTTTTCGTTTACCAATTCCAGCGCGCTGACGGAATCGACCGTCATGGACGGCAAGGGCTGGTTCCCGGACAAGGTCGCGATCGTGGAACTTGATGGGCTGATCGCCAACACCCGGGCGGGCGGATTGCTCGGCGGGGGTGAAAATCCGATCAGCATCTTCACCCAGGAAATGCAGAAGGCGGAGGATGATGACCAGATCAAGGCCGTGGTCATCCGCGTCAACTCCCCCGGCGGGACCGTGTCGGCATCCGATGCGATGTACCAGATCGTCAAGCGTTTCAAGGACAAAACGCATAAACCGGTCATTGCCTCGATTCAGGAAGTGGGTGCCAGCGGCGCGTATTACATCAGCTGCGGGGCGGACAAGATTGTCGCCCAGCCGACCAGCCTGGTGGGCAGCATCGGTGTGATTTTTGAGACTTTCAATCTGGAAGGTACGATGTCCAAGCTCGGCATCAAACCGGAGAATTTCAAGAGCGCGGATCACAAAGACATTGGCTCCCCGTTCCGCGAACCAACCGCCGATGAAAAAGTCATCATGCAGGATCTGGTGAACGATTATTACGCGCGGTTCAAATCGATCGTGACCAGCAACCGCCCGAATATTGACCCCGCAAATATGACCATGCTGACCGACGGGCGGGTTTTCAGCGGGGATAAGGCCATGCAGCTTGGGCTGGTGGACAAGACGGGTTTGCTGGAAGACGCGATCCAATGGGCCAAGGAACTGGGCAAATGCCCGGATGCCAAGGTGGTTCTGTTCCGCCGCCCCTCGGGATACGGCGGATCCATTTACGCGCTCAACAGCGCACCGCTGCCCAAATCCAACGTAATGCAATTGGAGCTGCCCGAAGCCGCATCGGTGCTGCCGACTGGGTTTTATTATATTTGGAAGCCTTGAGGAGGTCCGTTGTCCGTCATGCGTTGTTCGTTGGATTTTATTCAGCGAGCAAGACTTCGGCAGCCCTCGGGAATACCGTCGCGACAACTGACAACTGACAACTGACAACTGACAATGATCAGAATCTCCTGCACCAACTGCAAGACGATCCTTTCCATCGACGATGCGTTCGCCGGGGGGGTTTGCCGTTGCCAGCACTGCGGGACGATTCAGACGGTGCCGGCTCAGTCGCGCGGGAATGTGGCGGTGAGTGCGGGGGGTCATGCGATCGGCGGGGCAAAATCGCTGTATCACAGCAGCGAGCCGCAGGCGGCGGCGGGCACCGGGCTTGATGATCTGGCCAGCATCGTCGTCAGCAGCGGGCTGACGTCCAACCGGCTGCGAAAACCCAAGGCCGGGGGATCAAAATCAAACCTGCTGCTCCCGGTCCTGATCGGGTCGGGAATTCTTCTGATCGGGCTGATCTTCGTGATCATCTACCTGCTGAATCGGAATCCCACGGTCCCGCAGGGCGGAGCGGCGACTGCTGGAACCGGTTCGGTCAACGGCACATCCGCAGCCCCCGCACCGAGTCCGGCAAGCCCCAATTTCTGCGGTGTTCCGTTGACCGGCAACACCGTTGTTTATCTGCTGGACCATGGAGATGCAACGCGGGATTTTCTGGGTGATTTGAAGGCCGCTACGATCAAGTCGGCTCGCACGCTGACGCCGGACCGGAAATTTGCCATTCTCTTCTGGAGCGAAACCGATGGGCAAAGCCCCGTGGTCGGTTATCCGGAGAAGACCACCGCCTATGCAACCGACGAAAGCATCAACTCCGCCGACAAAGCGATTGCCGACGTCGGGGCGCACGGCCAGCCCGAAATCAGTGCCGCCCTCCGGCAGGCGATTGAGCTGAATCCCGATGAGATCGTGATCGCCACCGGGAAAGGGATGAATCTGAACCTGGACAACGCCTGGCTGGATGAAGTGCTGAAGATCCGCGGCGACTCAAAAGTGAAAATCGACACCATCAGCCTCGGCGCTGACGGCGAAATCACGCCGCTCAAGCGCCTGGCCGAGCAAACCGGCGGCACCTACAAGGAACTGACCAAGGGCGATCTGGCTGGCTTGATGCGGTGAAACACGCCATTGCCGACTTAGGCCAGCGCGCCTGATTTTTTGGCTCCGAACACCAGCAGCTTGCAGGCCGCGTCAATCTGCGCATCGGTTGCGATGGTCGGAAGCGTGATATGAATTGCCCGGCGATTCCAACCGAGCATGTCCTTGTAGAATGGCGCGGGGTTGGAAACCTTGCCGTCAAGCCGCTCGACATTCAACGTGTCGGTCGTGCCGTTCAAACGCAGTTCGTTGGGTTCATCCGATGGCTTGCTCTTGGCGAAAAGGCCGCCCTTGGTGGCTTCGTCGATGGCGTCGGCGGCATACACATGGACGCTGCCATCCCGCAGGTCCTCGAGGGCGAAAATCTGCATGCGGTACTTGCCGTCCTGAATGTAGAACTGCATGGACTGCTGCCCGTTGGCCTTGGCCGAATGGGGGGCCATGCTCATCATGGCGACCGCCAGGCGCTTCCACAGCCTGGCGTGCCCCTTGGTGGAAAGCTCTTCAATGGCGGTAATATGCCGCTCGATATTCAGACGGTCCTTGGGGGTCAGCTTGGCGAGGAACCCGTCGTAATCCATCTTGAGCGGTTCGGTGGGCTTCGCGGGCTTTTCGGGAGCTTTTTCAACCGCCTTCTCAACGGTCTTGGGTTTTTCAACGGTCTTTGCGGCGACGGGGGTCTTGACGGCGGCGGACTTTGCGACGGCAGTCTTTTCAGAAGTCTTCTCCGAAGACTTTGACGCGCTCTTTCCCGCTGGGGTGGCTGTTGGCATAGTTTGTCGATCCGTTCACTCATGTGCCGCGGGTGAATGCCCGCGGCAGCGATGAAAGAAAATTAGCGCCCGCCGACGGGTGCAACCCGCACCGGTTGCGAATCCCACGCGGGAAGTTCAGGATTATACGCTTTGTTGGTGCAAACGGCTAGGTGCGGGCGGAATGCGCGGGGCGGATTTTTTATGTCGTTGCGCCGCCGGCAAAAAGCGAATGGCGTAAATTCGAATCCTCGAAACGAGTGAAGCTGTATATTGTTCCGAAATTCCAGCATGGCAAAAGCAATTCCAATCGACCAGCAACTCTCCGCGCTCTCGGCGTTGAAAGCCGATCCCAGGTCGGATCGCGCGCGGGCCGAGCTGATGGCGGCGCTGAAGAGCAAATCCAATCTCATCGCCGCCCGAGCCGCGATGCTGATCACCGAATCGCAGCAGACGGATTTTCTACCCGCGCTGGCGACGGCGTTTGACCGCTTCTTCGCCGACGGCAGCGACAAGGGCTGTCCCGCCAAAACCGCGCTGGCCGGTGCGCTGTATGAATTGGGCCACACTGATTCAGCCGCGTTCATCCGCGGGATGCGTCACATTCAACTGGAAGCCAGCTTCGGTCCATCGGTGGATGTGGCGGCGGAGATGCGCGGCCTCTGCGCCCTGGGGTTGGCCCGCATGGGATATCCCGATGTGCTGCTGGAACTGGCCGAGCTGTTGGTGGACAAGGAATTTCAACCCCGGGTGATGGCCGTGCGCGCGGTCGCGTACACCGGATCAGAAGACGGGGCGCCGCTGCTGCGGATGAAAGCCCTGGCCGGAGACCCCGAACCCGAGGTGGTGGCGGAGTGCCTGATTGGCTTGATGAAGTTGTCACCGAAAAAGTCGATGCCGTTTGTTGCCCGGTTTCTCACATCAAGCGATTTGTCGATGGTGGAATTCGCCGCCCAGGCGATCGGCGGATCTCGAACGATGTCAGCGTTCGAATTGCTCCAGCAGCAATGGGAATCGCATCTCCAAAGCGACCCGCGCCGCCCGCTGCTGCTGGGCATCGCGATGACCCGCCAGCCGGCGGCGATCGATTTCCTGATCGAGCGCATCATGGACGACCGCCCCACCCCCGCCGCCGACGCGATCAGGGCCATGGTCATTTACAAGCATGATGAAGCGATCAAGGCGAAGGTGCATGCGATCGTCAGCCAGCGCGGGGAAAGCGAGCTGACGGCGGCGATGACGAAGGCATTTGCAGTGTAGCGATTGCGAGGAATCTTCCTCCAGTCGTTATCATGATCTCAGGAGCGAGCGGTCACTTCACCAGCCCACTTCATTTGATCTGGATTCAGAGGGGGAACCGGCTCGCTTGCATAGTCCACTTTCATGTCGAATGCACCGCGATCGTAGGCGATTTGCAACAGCTGCTGCAAATCCAGGTGAGCGTCGGGATCTTCGCCCGCCAGGGGAACGGGTATGATCGGCAGCGGCGAGCGCAGCGGGATCGGCCAGAACTGTGCCCGCCGCCGCATTTTCCCCTCCGCGCGGGAAACGTGGATGAGATAGTCCAGCGGCGGGGTTCGTTCTGGAATGTTCATCCGCAGTCCACCTCGCAGCAGGTCAATCTCCATGAGGTGAGTCGCCGACGAAAGAATCTCGCGGCGTTTGCCTTGATAACTCTCCCGACCATATGAACCATTGAGCTTGTTTGTCGGACTGAGGATCTCGATTACGGTGACCACCGCCCGGCTCAGTCGATCCACAATTTCAATCCGCGCATCGTGAACCTCATCTTCAACTGTCGTTTCCTCGATCGGTTCGATGGTTGCAACACCACCGGCAGATCGAATTCTCCCCGGCGACGCCGCCGCGCCGCGGGAAAGAATATGCACATCGGGAACAACAATGTCGTGCCCCGGATCGTTTTCATCTGAAAGATAGACGCGGTTCTCGACGTTCGCGAAATATTTTGGGCGAAGCTGATGATTCAGCTCCGCCTCGATGACCGAGATCAATTGATGGTGAAGATTCGGCCAAATGGCCGGATGCTCAAGATACGGGTCCATTCCCGGAAACGGCGATGGCATGCAGCACCTCTGATCCGGATTATAACACGACAGCAACCCGTAGAAACAAAAACAGCCGGGGAGAAATCCCCGGCTGTTGCCAATCTGGCAGAAAAGGAAAGAAAATATCGAATCAGCAAGACCGCCGACGGCGGAGCAAGCCAAGGCCGGCAAGACCAATCAGAGAAAGCGATGCCGGTTCTGGAACCGCAGCTTCGGCGATTCCGCTGACGGCATAGATATTCAGTTCGCTGGAGCTGCTGGAAGAGCCTTCGTAGTTGAATGTCAGCGACGAGATCGGGTCAGTCGTATCCGACAGAGCCAGGTCCACCTGGTACAAGTTCGGGTTGCTGCCATCGTTATCGATGTTCCCGCCGTCGCCGACGCGTGCCCCGGCCTCCCAGGCGATTGTCCCATCGTTACCGAAGTTAAACCAGTCTGGCGACACAATCCCATCCAGCAGCTGCGACGAGCCGTTGACATAGTTGACAGTCACGCTGAACGGCGCGGTTCCATTGCCATCCATCAGCAGCAGCGAGATCCCGCCCAGCGCGACCGGCGTCGTGAAAGCCAGGGAGCCTGTCGTCGTCGTCGAGTTCAACTGCAGGTCATCATTGCTTGAATAAGACTGCATTTTGAAAACATGCTGCGAGTCGTTCTGGCTGGTGAAGGTGCTGCCGCTGGCGGGCAATCCGGTGCCCGGATTGCTGCCGGCAAAGCCCTGTTCGAAGAAGGTGTAGTCGCCTTTGGAAGTCCCCGCGCCGGCAGTTGCCGTGATCGACGCATCCACGTTTGTCGAGCTGGCGGGGACGATCACCATCTGGTTGAAACCGGTGACGCTGATGGGGGTGTACGTGCCCGTGGCATTGTACTTGAAGTTGGAGATCGTCTGAGTCGAGTTAAGCCCGCCGGTTGCGCCGGTAATGCCGACAATCGCGGTGTTGCTG
>Ga0116230_10007881_pt1 | contig 10517 bp, 8 predicted proteins | sample S1TSphfallax_3_FD_88678 | JGI IMG/M metagenome (GOLD analysis project Ga0116230, IMG submission 88678) | Host-associated microbial communities from peat moss isolated from Minnesota, USA - S1T2_Fd - Sphagnum fallax MG | ecosystem: Host-associated > Plants > Peat moss > Unclassified | place: USA...
AAAATTTCTCTCCAGTTTCGCCGAACCAAAAAAAAAAATGTGGCAAAAAATTTCCCCAAACCACCCTTGTCCCCCCCCCCCCCCCCCCCCCACCCCCAATTCCCAATTATTCCAATCACCAAGGTGAGGAAAGATTCTTACAATGGAAATTTTAAATAAAAGGTTTGTTTATTTCTTTTTGGTTTTTGTCTTTAGTCAAAACAACCTCAAATATATTTTTGGAATTTGAGGTTGTAGTAATATATTTGAAGCATTGGTTTTTTTTTTAAACTAATTAATTTTGGGATTGTGTTGAAGATGAAGACACAATTGTTGTAACAAATGAGCCAATTCAAGAGAACCTCCATGTTGTTGAAGAACCAATGGCTGGCTTGAATGTGTTGATTGAAGATGAAGACAACACAGTTTTAACAGATTATGCCAAAAAGATTGGTCTTGTTGCTATGAAAGGCATGCAAGTTTCCATTAATAAAAATGACATAGTAAGGATAATTATAATATAAAGAATTTTTTTTTAGATGGATGTATTAAACATTGTTTGCCATGCCCAAGACTGTTTTTTAATTTGACCCCACCCATCATCTCCATGTGAGAAGGATGGGTGGGGTTTTTTTTTTGGCAAATTTTTGTGTGTAATACCCTTATTTGATTTTTGATTTGATGTTATTTTGAGTTACATAAAGTTATTAGGTCGTGTGTATGTTGCAATATCCTAACAATATAATGGGCAACAGACCATCCACCCTTCCCAAGAATTTATCTAGTACAACAAGCATCCTGAGACCCCTTTGCAAAATGAGGACTATCCCCCCAACATCTTCCTTTCCTTACTCCCTAATATGTATCTTATCATTTTGAGAACCACCCTTCCACAAAGGTTTGAGAATGAGCCAGTAAAATGAGTTTTTGCAACTGAAACTTGAGTTGGCTAACTAATGCCCAACAATACTTATATCTCAAATGATAAGAGAATGTTTTCTTAAAATTTGTTCATGGTTTCCATTTCTAGACTCATTTAACACACCTTCTATAGTATCAACTGTCCTTGTAACATTGCCACTACGTAGCCAATGTAGGTCGTTTATTTGGTGAGATCTACAAACACAAGAGGCCTATCTTCCTCACACATATTGCTTCCTTTGCCTCATCATTATGTAAATGGAATGTGCAATACAAAAGATCCACAATTGAATTTCCTTCTTGTCATGCCCATCTTCAAGCCTGAACAGAAGGCATTAGTGTCCTTGAACATCACACATAATGAAAATATTGAAGTGTCACTAGATTGGCATTTCTAAGTACTTATGTTTACATTCACAAATTAAACCAATACAATAACAACAATTTTGGGTGTAGTTACCTCACTAAAGACAACTTTCATAGTTTGGTAGAGTTTTGATATAGGTTTGGGAAAAAAGTTTGTTTTAGTCCATTCAAATATGTTAAGTTAATTGAATAATAACTATGTTTTGCAAATGATAATTAATGCTCAAGTTTATGTTTTTATATTAATTATTGTGGCTTGTGCCATTGGCCTAAATGCAAAATCATTACCCAACTAATTGATTTTGAAGTTTTTAATGTTATTGAATTTCCAATGTCAAAGATTATTTAAAACTCAATATCTCCTACACCTTAAGTCTAAAAATTACTTTAAATCACCTCCCTATAATACTCATTAACCATTTTTTTAAATATCAAAAATGCACCCAAATTTTCCTTAAAATATTAAATTTGATAATATTAAATTTTCAATGACAAAATTGTTTAATATTTATAAAAGTGGCACCATAGGTCTGAACATTATGAAACCACCTCCATGCACCTCTACTTACTGAAAGCTTTCCAATGGTACTAAGAGCACAATGAGGGGGTGTAGCAATTTGGGAGATCTCTACACCAGAAACATAACAAAACAAACTACCTTCCTCAATAGAGGAATTAACCAACATGAGTATAAAAAAATCACCAATATATATTGTCTAATTGGGTTAGGATATGTAATTTCCCAAAACAATCATTCTAGAGGAGTTAGGTACCTAGCTAAAGTCATATTATCTTTTCATGGTAAATAATGGACACTTCAGTTTTTAATATGTTCTCATGTTAAGATGTTCATTTCAATTTCAGGGCATGGATCAGAAAAATGTTTCTTTTGTGTATTTCATTCAAGTCTAATTACATTTTGATGGCACCATTTGAATGGAAAAAAACTTATTGTACATTGCATATCAAATTCACCAATGGATTCCATTTTTTGCAAATATCTTTCTTTTGGCCTAAAAGTTGGCATGCACTTTTTGCATTACCCAAGTTTGTGTCCAAGTGCCCAGTTACATACCCTAACATTTAAATAAATATAAAACATGACATATGAAAAAGTCAAATATTGGTTGACATATATTTAGTCAAGATATGGAAAAAATATTTGTTACATGGGGAAAAAAAAAGGTGAAATGGTGTGGTTTCAACATGTGGCCAAAATATAGTATGATTCCTAAATTTTCCTACAAGTTCCCTCTCTGACTTGTAGCCACATTTGGCTATGATCAAAAAATTGAAAAAAAAAAAACAAACCTTGCTTGTGCATCATAAATAATTATATTTTCTTATATGAGTTGGTTTAGGTGAAATGTGGCCAATTTTAAATGATATAATGTAACACCTCTACCATTCCCACCTCTCCTTGATGGGTTTTTCACTTTGGCAGTAAAAATTAAAAATTCATGAAGTTCCTATAGTTGAGGTTGGAAAAAAATGCCAAGTAATATTGCACTACTTAGGCATGACACTGCACCACAAGCTTTAACGTATGCAGTCAATAGTAATGTTAAACAAATTTCAAAAAAAATTGGCACTATGAGCAGCTGATTTTGGGAAATTTTAACATTTATTGAAAATAATTTAATTATTGTCCGAATGGTAAAGGTACTACTATATGTGAATATACTCCTTGTTCATGAAATCAAATCCCCTATTCTAAATCAATTTGTATGATTAAGTATTAAGATCTTCACCATCACTAAATTCCTAACCTAAAATTAACAACACCCAAGTTCAATTCACCCAAAAGGTTTAAGTTGTGGTTTAAAATAAATGCCTTGATGAGGGAGCCATGAAAGTGTCCATGGATGGATTCCACATCAAGACTTGGATATTGCCCCCTTTTTGGAGGTGGCAAGTGTAGTAAGTGAAAACTAGATATCAACTTGTGTTTTGTCAACAAACCATGGTGAATTTTCTTTGTTTATTCTTGGGAAATAAGAATATCTTTTTAGAACAATCAATCATGTTCAGTAAAAGGATGGGCTTACAATGTCCAAAAGATATATGTCACATAGTGGTAAGCTAGGATTGATGTTCATTTGTCCACTTACAGTTTCAAGCATCAAAACTCAAAAACTATAAACATCATTGTTTTTCCATGAGATGACAAGAGGTTGCATACCCAGGTGTTAGATTACCCCTACATAATTCACAATGGACACACATATGTTTGTGTGATATAAATATTATTCATAAATTTAAGCAATTGCAAAATTTATCTGATTTCTTATTTTCATTTATTATGAATATTTTAAAACACATATAACCCACAAATACTTAAACCTAAATTGGAAAAAGGTAACATGGAATCTTTTCCTTGCCTATAATGACTTTTCTAAGGTAAATGGGTTTTTGAGAAGGTTAACTTTTGAGGGTGGTGACATTGGTTTCTTAATTCACCACCTTTAACCCCTTGTAATATATTTTTAGTTTGTGCTATTTGACCATAAAATTCATTTAGGACTAATGTAGAATAGACCTTGGTTTCATTTGCATTGATCTAGTGACTGTTATTTGCAAACATAGTACTCTAAACAAAAAAATTAAAAACTAGATTATCATCATCAAACTTTGTCAATTTTATACCAATATAAACACCATATGTTAAATTCCATTCAATCATGTAATTGTATATGAACTTTGCATTGAATGAAAAAAATAATTAGAATGCTAATAAGTTGAAATTACTCACATTTTACCAACAATGCGCATGGTTGTAACGTGGGTTTGATATTTCAGAAATAAGAAGCCAAGCCAAAATTCGCAATTTTTGGTTGTAAAATGTTGTTTGCCTTGATGTCTCAATGGATGAATCATGGTTGAGCAATCTCATGAATATAAAAAAAACCATGAACCACTCAAAGGCAAATATTAAATTGCACTAGCCCATTTGGATCATGGTTTCCTTTGTGCTTTCTTTTTGTTTTGGAAAACAACATTATTAAACTTAGGTGGTCAATTTAAGGCTTTTATGAAATTTTGTAACTTTGAATCCATTATTTGAGGCAATTACATTGGGTTTTTTTATTGAATTTTTTAATTATGTGGATGCTAATTATTGTCCTAACAATAATCATTTACAAAGTTGTGGGTCACATGCATCTACTTTTTTTCTTAAAATCATGAAACCAAAAGAAAATTTACACAAATTAATATGGGTTGCACATATTGAGTTGCATAGAGATTTTTTATAAAATTAATTAAGAAGTATCAAGAAAATTTGGTAAACTCACCAAATAATATTTTTGCCAAATCATTGTTTTCAACATATTCATAAACTAAAAGCCTTTTTGTGAAAATGAGTAATCAAAATCAATCATGACATAATCTTTGACAAGACACCACCAATGTCATTTTATATATATATTAACATCAACGTTTGATAAAATCTAAATGATTTATTCAACCATTTTAATACATGATTATTTTTTCCATATTGTAGCATGACTCCATCAAACTTGGAAAATTAGATGTATTATTACTATAAGGCAATTTGAGTTTATTTATTATGTTTTGACATGTATATATTAGAAAACTATGTGAGACAAAATATAAAGTCATATTTATGTTTGAAGTAAAAATAATAAAATAATAATTTAAATTTAAAAATCATGCCCATTTCAATTACACTATATAATTAAAATATTTCAATATAATGCCCTAAGTAATTTTTTATTAAAATTTTAATCAAATATAAGCTTTAAGTTTGATACATTAGGATAAGTTGACGTATCTATGAGGCTAATTTAAGGTCAAATCTTGTCATGCCCAAACTTTTGAAACTTTGAAACTAGGATTTTAGCATGAATCAAGAATTGGTTGAAACACTATTGAACTTAGTAATTGTTTTTTAAATCAAATGGCCAAAATCAACACAATCAAATGTCCAAATCATAATCTATTCACAATCTTCTCTCTCACATTTCAAAAAACCCATCTTCCTATAATAGCCTAACAAAAAAAATTACAAAGTTTGAAATTAAAGAAAGGGTCTAAATTAATCTAAATTAATTAACCACCATCAATTGTTAAATATTGGAATTATATGTAATTATATAGTTAGATAATACATGAATACCAAAGTGACAATCCTAAGAGGTAATATACACCCCCAAAATTAGTCATTTGTCACATTCAAGTATCAAAACCTATTGAGGAGTGTAACCCCTAGGCACATTTGTCCCTTCTAAATAGTTGATGTATCCTCAATTTTCTTAATCATGGAAGTATGGGATTGAAACTTTTAATGAATGGTTCTAATTCCCCCAAATTCATCCATTGTATCATTTTGCAAATTAATGGTCATGGACTTATCATGCTTTATCACATTTTGGATCTTCATAGTTACACATTAATTATTGTCATGTACATAGGAAATTTCACATTAAATTTCAACAAATGAAATTCATGGTTAATAATAGATTGAATATGATATGTTCACATACATACTTAACATTGACAATTGAAATCTTTGATTAATCTAAATTTTGGATGATGGAATTGGTTTATTTGTCACATCAAAAACATGTTAATTATAGAGATTAGAAGGTCATCAAATAAACAACCCCATAGCTCTCTTAACCCAATTAAATATTTGGGTGAATTTTTTTGGTAGCAACTTTGAGTTCAGAATATCAAAAGACTATAGGTTGAACATCAAATTCTATACATTCTATACAAAGTAATAAAATGATCATGTTCAATGACATTAGCTTGATTATCATGTGGATTTATACCTAGTTGTATAACATAATATAATCTCCTTTGCATGTTTTGTGCAAAAAGTTGATTGATAACATTAACTCATGTTTTGCGATTTTGTTGAAGATGATTAATGCAATCTACTAAGACTTGAAGGGTGCAAGCAAAATATTTTGTACATACTTGTTACCTTGTTTTCTACTTAAAAATAAGAAAAAATAGTTTTAAAAACTTTTAACCTTCTTTTAGCATTTCAAAACAAATGAAACCTTTAGTTTTTTTCATGGGCATCTCTAACCTCCTTCTCAAAACAATTTGTGTCATATCATTTGGAGTTCAAAAAGTACCTCAAAAGTATCCCCAACAATAATGTCACTTTTCAGAAAGTTGGAGATGATTTTAATTATGAAAACAAATTCCATTAACCAAAAAATTATATTAAAATGTTCACCACATCAATATTGAGGCGCTTGAAAAAAACTAGATATTTATAAAAACATTTCACTTACTTTCAAATGCTTGAACTTATTTTTCAAATTACCACAAAATTTAGGTACAATTCAATTACATGCAAATATTTTTTAAAAATATGATTATAATAATTTAGCTTTTGAAGTTCATGCAAATAAGAGTTTAATGTAATAGGTGTAAAAGTTAAAACCTTAATTTAAAATCTATAATAATTATTGGTAATGATTAACCCTAGCCCTAAACCCTAATTTCATATCAGTAACCCTATTTTCAAATTTATATTGATAATTTCAGATCTATAATATAATTTTAGATCTGCAGCATCGATTGTAACTTATTGGTTGTATTTTCAATAAACAATATCATTAGTCACTATTACATTTTCCAACCTAAATCTATATTAATTTTCCTACTTTCAAATTTGTACATATCTATAATTTTAGATCTATAATAAAATTACAAATCTATAACATTTGTTATAATTTGTTCGTTGTATTTTTAACAACAATATCATTGACCACTAATGATGCACCCCTAAGTTCCTTGATGGACTCAATTGTGAGTCCAAAGGTGAAGACATCGAAAGGAGAAGGAATTGGGGCACATTCCCTGGCTTATAGCACTTCGGGGGTAGAAGGGCATGTTGGAGTTCCGGGATGGGGACTAGGAAGATTAACAAGCAAGTTAATTACTCACACAAACCTACACAAACCAAACAACAAGTTGCTTAGTGTGTAGCTGGAACACTTTTGGTGCATGGACGAGCCACAGGCAAACACAAATTCACAAGATTCACCAAGGCCTGGATTTGGGGGAAGCCAACACCTTTCCCCCTATAGTATTCTTTGTGCCTGGCCACAGGGCCAGCACCCAAATGTCATTTTGTCCCGAGACTCCCAAGTGGGAGTCTTGAAATTCCCAAAATTGGGACACCTATGACTTTGGGGGCCCATAACTTTGTGTGCAAACCTTTGATTGAAGTGAGATCTAAAGCAAAGTTATAGCCTTCATTGAGAGCTTTTCACTTATATCTAGCACACCACCTGAACACAAGGAAATTAGGGCAATTCCCAACTTTTAGTGGTCAGAAGTCAAATTGCCAATTTGACTTTCAGCCCTTCTTTTGGCCATAAGTTGTGTTTTAAGTGTTTGTGTCACTCATGCAAGCCCATTTTAGATATCTATGTTTGAAGATCTTTTCAATGATATAAGGAACTTTTCAATCCAATGGGTTTTGACCTTTATAATCACTCTTTGAAGATTCGGAAGTCCATTTGGAGTCTAACTCCCAAAATGGGAGCTCACTTGGGAGTGTGGGGGTTCATTCCCTCACACTCTCCCACACTCCAAGGAATATGAAATGTGACTCCCCGGCTTCATTTTTGGTTCGCACCTTTACAAGCCCTTGCCTTGGTTACGAACCCAAAGCTAAGGTTACAACAATTAATGTATTTAAAATACACACCTAGTCTAATTATTTTCTTTTGGTTGGTGTATTCAATGCCTACCCTCAATATATTGTTTGCAAATTCAATTTTTCATGATGAAACCCTAATTCTAGATCTGTAACCCTAAATCCTTATGTGAAACTCTAAATACAGATTGATAACCCTTATTTGACATTTATAACCCTGATTCCAAATCTATGATATAATTTCAAAATTGGATTTTCATTTTAATGGCTATATTTTTAGTAAACCTAATTACCATTAGTAGTGGGTGCATTTGAAATCCACCCCTAATGGGTTTATTTTCTTGTGATTGGTGTAAGAAATATTGGGATGAAAAAACACATGTTGTGATAATAAAACTGAATTTGAGTGTGCTTGTCAAGTTGACCCTACTACATGCCATCGACCTATCATATTTCCACAACACATGTAGGAGATTGATGATATGGCAATGTGGGTGAGGGAAGCCATTGGTAACCATTAAGTTGTTACGGTTGAACCTATTGATGAAGATCTTGTCCACCTTTTGATTCTACCAAGCTTCACAACATTGATTTATAGGAAAATGAAGGCATATGGTCATTGAATTTTCGTGTAGATGATGAATTCAATAATACTTTTGTTACGTATGACTTGGGTGTTGCTTTCATTTTCCAACAGTCACAAGGGAATGATGATGAAGTGTTGGGAGTGGTTCAATACATAGAGATCTTGAAAGAGATCTTGCAATTGGAATATGGTCCAATGTCTTCACCAATTGCATTATTTCCTTGCAAATGAGTGAAAAATGGGAATGACAATAAAGGCAACCCTACCTACAAGCAAGATGATGCAAGCTTTTTGCTTGTTAATTTTTGGCATTTGTTGCATGAGTTTGATGAACCTTTTGTGTTTCCTTCACATGTTTAACAAATATTTTATTGGAGTGAGCCAAAGACTTCATGGTGGAAGGTTGTCCTTCATAGGGAACCTTGAAGTCAATGCAACATGGCAAATACATTGGATGATTTCATTGATATTCATAAGGTTGTTTTAGGGCTTGCAACTCCAATGGAGTTTGCAAAATTGGAAAGTGATAGGACATTGGTAGGTGCAATAAAATTGAATAAGGAAGAAGCACTTTTGCATCTCAAGCTTTGTGTGGTAGCTTAGGATTAAATGAGGCCTTGTGATGACCAATAATTGTCATGAATAACATTTTGGTTGTCACATTGATGGCAATGTAGAAGATATTGTTATCATTCCTTTGATTATTACTATAACATTGATGGCTAACATGATTTCATGACCATATTATGTGGATTTTTATTGGATTCCAGTGGATTACAAATTAAGATTGGTTTTACATCAATTTGCAACATTCCCATTACCTTTGTTGATTTTCAATTTGGAACATTCTGGTTTGAAATTAATATGTTAATGTATCATTTGTGTCAATGCATGTTTCATTGTAATCACAAAATAATTTTCTTCAAACCAAATGTTTATAAACATTTGTTGTCAATCACTATAACATCTTTCATTCCATGTGGTGGTTCAATCATTATTGTATAATTAGCAAAAATATATTTGTCATCTATGTACAATTGGTAGTAGTTACAAAAGTAGTTGCAAAAATGATTATGTTATCATCCATCCATGAACGACAACATTATTAAATGTAATGTTTGCTCTTTTCATCTAACTTTACATCCATATGCAATGTAATTGCAACTTGTAGTCAAATTTACAACTATAGATCAACTACACTAATTTTATAGTTGCATATGCGACTTTAATCACTTGTGACTAATGGGACACATAGGACAATGGCATTTTAAGTCGCAAAACTAGTTGGTTCAAACAATAGTTGCAAGGTAATCACAAATGGAGGGTTGGTTTGGACAACTTTTTTTTAGTGAATGTTTGGGGTGCAATTTCACCCCTTTACACTATTCTTATCATAAAAAATAACCAAAACAAAAACAATTCATAGAATCTTGAATTCTTTACCCCAAATTCATTCCCGATAATGGTTACCAAATGGTAAATGCTAATATTCTGACATTGTTTTATTCTTGAATTCTATATTTAACATATTATTCACAAACATACAAAGCGTATAATAATAATACCTATAGAAATAAAAAGTAAAACTCAACATAAAATACATTCTAAAATGCATATCTACACAATTATTACCTTTGTAGTGATCTGAAAAAAAAATTAAACCATGCTGTATTGGAAAACAAAAAATAAGGAATAAAAATACATTATGGTATCAATGTTTTTTTCCATCAAACATATTTTAAAACTCTTTCATGAACTTTTCTGACTCCTTCTCTTAAAATTACTCCATGTTCTCATCATGATAATATTGTTTAGCCATCTTCAAAATTCCTCTAAAGATTTTTTTTCAAGTTCCCAACATAGACCTCAATTCAAACTCCTCGTAAGTCCTAGTCAACTCAACCTACTCTGTTTACTACTCTTTTGCTAACCCTATTAAACATCGACACTACAATTTTGTCTAGTATGTTTAACAGGGACAACATAGTTCTACCCTTAACAAAAGACTAATATAATGTT
>Ga0116230_10007882_pt1 | contig 10517 bp, 10 predicted proteins | sample S1TSphfallax_3_FD_88678 | JGI IMG/M metagenome (GOLD analysis project Ga0116230, IMG submission 88678) | Host-associated microbial communities from peat moss isolated from Minnesota, USA - S1T2_Fd - Sphagnum fallax MG | ecosystem: Host-associated > Plants > Peat moss > Unclassified | place...
AATAACAGTACCGACAACAGCAACGGTTCCAGACAACGGAAGAAGAGACCTTGTGTGTTCCCCCCCCACCCCCACCCCCTCTCCTGGATATATGAGCATTTGATTGAGTTTCGTTTCATCTTCATCTGTCGTGGTCTTGGAAGCTTCAGAAAGCTTGCAATTAGGAGGATCAAGAGAGCAAACGGAAAGAAAGCTATCAACGGCTATGTGTGGGAAGAAGTAGGTAGATCGCGATCCTCAATGTAAATCCTCGGAAGTTAGAGAAGAGGACAAGGATGAGGAGGCACACCGATCATCATCGAATATGTGTGAGAAACTCGATCGGAGTTGAAGGAAAGGGGTTATCGGAGCAAAGGATACAACCATGTGCTCTTTTCTGAGGTGTAGATAGGGATGAAGAGATTGAGACACCCAATTCTTCGCGGATTCCCGAGAAGGAACTTTCACGCCATCGCCGTGCCGTGCAAGAAGCTCTGCGAGTTCTTCGTGATGACATTGGCAATGCAGCAACTGTTGTTGTTGTCCTCCTCCGAGAAGAAGAATTTTTGTGGAAACAGGCTTTTGAGACGCAACATCCTCTGAGAATTTTGATGATTTTGTAGTTTGCAACTTTGCAGAGATCAAGCAAATTTTCCTTTCATTTTTTTTTAAAAAGCCAAAAGAAATTTGTGGCTGCAGTACTGTATTTACCTCAATTGAGCACAAAAAGAATCAAACAAATTGCAACACCATTGGATTCTTCAACAATTGCGCGTGACCTTTTCTTTCCACGAAACCTGAACCCTTAGAAACCCTTAGAATGGAGATGATGGCATTGCAACCAAGGAGAAGACGGCGACGGTCATCCTCCATGAAATCAAAGGACATTGCACAGTCAAACAGGTAAGTAGTAGTTTACCTAGTCACCCAGCTTTGCACTTCACAAAAGATGGGATCCCGCTGCTGTTACATTCTGATGATGGAGCTTCATTCCTCAAAACCCTGCTTTGCTTGCTTGCTTGCTTGATGATGATGGCTTTGTATCATGTGTGGGGGGGTGATGATGAACAGGCGCATCTATGATCCTCGCAGATGGCATAAACGCTCCAGTAGCAGTGGTATACATGCTAGTGGACAGCCTCCAGCAGGTTGGGTTCTTATATGGGCTGGCAGATTCAAACGCTGGCGTCGCCGCTGGTTTGTGGTTCATCCTGCAGGTCTTCTTCTTCACTACAAAAACTCAGACCAGATTGGTGGACCTGGATGCATTAACCTACTTGTGAGCATCCCCACCCCATTCCTTCCTTCCTTTCCTTCTCCTTCTCTGTTCAATTTTTGTTGGGTTTTTGGTGTGAATTTCATCTGTCAGATTGCCTCAATTCCTGTTGACTGAGGTGTTACACATCTGCTGCTGCTGGTGGGCATCATGAACAACAGGGAGCAACAATTGTTCCTGCAACAAGCAAGGAGCGGCAATTCAAGATCATCAAGGGCTCGATTGTTTACCATCTTCGAACCATAAACCGTGACTATCGACAGGTAGGTAAATTATCTTGGGGGATTATCAGAGACTCCTCCCTCTTCTTCAGAGGGCATCACTGATTGTCTAATGATGATGACATTACTGACTCAATGACAACATCACATGATTGTGACTTGCAAAACCTTTTGCTCCTCATTCTTGGTGAAGTGAAAAGTGTGAAGTAGAACATTTCTGTAGCGAGTGAGAGGGCTGGCACTGATCTGTTTTGTTACCTGTAAGAAGATAAATCAGCTGAATTCGTGGTGGGTGGGGGAGCCTTGTGAATGCATTGGTGGGTGCACAGCCATGGTTGGACACCATACAAGAATCATTGCACACAATCAACAAGTCTCTTCAAAAAGCAGGAGTGGGTGCTGTGCCTTTGGGGTGCCATTTGCTGCCTCAAGAATCTGTACCCTCGGTAACATGAAGCCAAACAAGTGACATCCTTTTTGTCATGCTGATTATGCATCAGGGCCAATTACACACCCTGATGTGTAATCTTCTAGGACTGATTTCTTCTTCACTGCCAAGAGTTGGACTCAAAAAAACTTCATAAGCAGAGAATCTGAACAAAAAAAGCAGAAACAAAACAAGGCTTGATGATCTTTATCCTGTATGCTGCTTTGAGTTTGATGCAAATAGCTGAACATTGTCGCCTTTTCAATATACAGCATGTGAGAGGCGACTGGGAGGAGCAAGATAAGGAGCTCAACAGAAGGATAGCAGGACGCCTTCAGGATGTGGAGCCTGCTCAGCGTGGTATTTCCTGGTCACCACTTCTGTGATCTTTGGAAGTTCCATTGCCTTTCTGCAGAGTAGAAAGAAAGGGCCTGGGATGCCTCAGGGCTGCTACTAAACTGCCAGGTCTCTAGTTAGGGGTATTGATCCTCTGTTTTCTTTTCTCTTCAAATGAGTCCTCTCACGTCAGCTTCCACAGTGCACATGGTAGTGGGTATGTGTGTCCTATGGTTTGGTCACTGGCATCCAACCATAACAGCATGAGATAAAATTATGTCAGTAAAAAGCTGGTATGTGTCTAGTGCAGATACCACAAAAATGTGTGCAGTTTGCTACTAGTGATACTCAGATGATAAGTATTTGTTTCTCCTATTGCCTGTGCAGAATTTCTACAACAGTTGCAAGCCTTACAACAGTCAATATCAACAATCTCAGGAGTGCTGGGATTTGCCAATCCCTCAGGGGTACCCATGACCGGTACAGTGTTGTCCACTCTGCCAAGTTTGCCTGAGGCAACTTGGAGATCCAACGGCATGTTTGTTGCAGACAATGTCTCACAACATCCTGTGATACCAAGTGATGACAAGCTTTCATCGCCAGATTTAGGATCCAGTGATCCAGATGTGCGTGCCAGGCATATGCTTTCACCACCGCCCTCAAGTTCACAAGAAAATGGTGTGCATCAAAGATCAGTTTCACGTTCTCTCTTCAAGTGGAAAAGTGACAGTGAATATCAGAACAGCAAAGTCTCCAGCAGTATTAGTATCAGGTTACTGTTTTCACTCTTTTTCAGTTTCAAGGGGGGGGATTTGAGACATGAAGTGAAGACTGTCAGTTTCAATGTATGTGTTGGTTTTTGCAGTCACCTTCTTGCTTGTTCATAAATAGAGGTGGCATTGTTGCACTTAACCATGTTCTCTTGTTGTTGTATCCATCTCCTGCAGGTCTCATAAATCTACATTGGCAGTAGATGTAACAGGTGAGAAGAAATTCAAACGAGAACGGCGCAGGAGCCTGTCATTATCACTTGATGATCCCAATGATGAATTTCTTCGTGATGGGAGCTGTATAGGTGCTGAATGCTTTCCTGGACGAAAGATGACTGTCCATGGAAGTGGTCATCTATCAGACACAGAATTGGGGTCTAAGAACTGGAAAGGAGACAGGGGGAGTGACTTCTCCTGCATGACCACCACCACCACCCGGGCAACATCTTGTCCAGAACCTGAGACAAACTCTATCAAAAAAAACTTAGAAAGTAATAATAATGTATCAATTCATCCAAAGCAGGAGGCAATACCATCAAATGGGTCAGTGTCTAAACTGTCTCGAGCTGCAAACCTGAGGAGAAAGGAAGTCAAGTTGTTGGATGGGGAAAACTCAACCGGGAGAGGAGGAGGGTTCCTAGCAAAAGGGTCCCTTCATGCAGCTTGGAATCGGATGCAGGAGACATTCACTGATGTAAGTTGATTTTCTTCAGACTTATTTCCCACACACCACACAGGTAATCAATCAGAGGTAAGAGAAACACTGATGCTTGAAGTGTGATCCATGCTAAGAATTGGTCTTTGTGCCGGCGGTGGGTTGGACAGGCATTGAAAGAAGAGATTCAAAGGGTGCTTGAGCTGGAGGCAGAAAACGCTGTTCTACAGGAATCACTGGCAACCCTGCCACAATTGCGAAAGGATCGCATGGCCTTTTTGAAATTGCAGGAACGCTTTCAGGTGCCTGATTGCTGGATTTTTCTTTCACCATCTCACTTGCAATTTCATAGGAACCTCATGGTTATTGTAAATTTGTTTTGGAAAGTTGAAACCATTTTGAACTGTTGAGTCTGTTGTTGTCAAGCTGGTTGATAGGTTCCTAGTTCCTTTTTAATCATCTGTCAGTTATGTGGTGTTGGGGGTTTTGGGTGCAGAAGGAGTGTGTGTGTGGGGTTAAGAAGAACCTGTCAGACAGAGAAGATGGCGAGGAAGGTGATGATGAAGGTGATGACACTGAGGAAGAAATCTCCATTGTACCCACTGAGGTTACAAATGAGGTATTACCAAACATCTTGCATAAAAGTAAAAGAGCTAAACCACAAGTGTTTCTTGCAATATATTCTGCTCATCTTCAAATGGGCTTCCCCAACTGTTTCATTTCCGAGACTTGTGAATCTTTGACAGCCAGCCTACAATTAGGGTGATGGTTGGCCACACTATATATAATCAACTTGACCTTACGCCTCTTCTCTGGCAGGAATACTTTGAAGCACTAGAGGTACTAAATCAGCATGAGTATTTGGCACGAGTCACTACTCTTGAAAGCCAAGAAAGCTTGGCTGAGAGGGTTGATGGTATCCCAGATTCCCCTGAGGAAGGAGACTACACTGGTGACACAGACATTTTGTCAGAGGCAGAAGGAGAAGATTTTGAGCAGCCCAGGACAAGGTCAGCTTGCTTTTTCAAAAGTTCATTTCCTTCCCCCTTGAGTTGTGTATCTGAGCCTTCCATATCTGCCCTTTTGTATCTGAAAGGCGTTCCCCCCCAATTCCTCCCCTCATTATTCATTACTGGATTGCTCCTTTGATCCATGTGTACATTTTCCATAGAACCTTGGGCTATAAATGTAACAAATGAAGATTGGGTTTTCTCTCTAAATCTCATGTCTAAGGGGTAAGTTCTCTTGTGAAATTTCTTGCCAAGTAAAGAACCAAGAATTTAGCCCTTAAACCCTAAATTCTAATTTTGGTTCATATGCTCCTCACTTCAAACAAGCTTCCAACTCACAAGTTAGACATTCAAGTTGGCTGTGCTTTGCAACTCATCTGCTCTTTAAAACACTGTTTACCTAGTATAATCCTAATCATGTGAACCTCATTTTTTGGGTATGGATGGATCTCCATAAGTTTCTGGATTTGATATTTTGGACCATCTTATTAAATCTAATTCCTGCCCATTTGTTCTTCATAAGCTAGTATCTTTAGTAAGAAGGTTTTTTTGAAGGTCCATCTAATTGGGAATTTTGAGTGTCAAAATCTTGTCACTGAGCACATGGATAATAAGCAAGTCGTGAGAAATCCCTTATTGTCTCTTCTGAAATGATCCCTGTTGCTGTGAATTTTGGTTGTCTTTGAATCGATGTGGTTGGCCATTTTGCCTGCAGATTACCAGCACCTAGACCACTTTCTCGAGGTTTCAGTGTATGGACAGTCCTCAAGAATGCAGTGGGCAGAGATTTAAGTCACATCACCATGCCTGCCACCATCAACGAGCCTCTTTCTGTTTTACAGAAATGTGCTGAAGAGCTTCAATTTAGGTGATTTATTCAATTCCATATCTTGTAGCTCAACGCTTCTGCTCTTCCATTCTTCATGATCAGAAGAGAAGATTTGATAAGTGTTTTCAATCTGCTACCTTTCCCTTTCATTATCTGAGATTCCTTCTACCCATGAAGAAGAAAATGGCCACTTGTGCAAAATAGTGAGTCAAAATGCCAGTGTTGGCCATTGGACATTCAGTATGCAGTTTGCACTGCATTATTCCCATTCGTGCCTAGTTACCATTTGACAGAGGATTTATGAGACATTATCTTTGGGCGAGTTCTTAAGCAGCTATTTCTTCTGAAGCAGGGAGTTGTTGGAGCAAGCGGTCCACAAGGAGAATTCTTTGGAGCGTCTGCTGTATGCAACTGCTTTTGCCTGTGCAAGTTATCATGGCAGCATCCATCGCGATGCTAAACCCTTCAATCCGTTGCTGGGGGAAACCTATGAGTTTCAAGATGGCTCCTCCTGGTTTCTTGCTGAGCAGGTTGGAGAAGTTTTTGCATAATGATATCTACATATTATGCTTGTTTTTCTCTGACAAAATAGTCTGTGAGTAACATGAAGTTGGTGATTGAGAAATCAAGTCTAGCTACATCAAGTATGAATTGAAATGAGTGAGAAGAAATAGAAGGGCTAATTTTCTGTAGACCTGGTATATGCAGGTCAGCCACCATCCTCCAATTTTTGCATTCCATACAGAGAGTAATAGTGCGACGTACCAGTGTTATGGTGAAATTGAGATCAAGAACAAGTTCTGGGGGAGAAGCATTGAGGTGAGTCTCCTTCCTTCAAAGCCTTTTGTTCTCTGGATTTCTCTGTAAAACTCACTCACAAGCAAAATAATTTTCTGTGTGCTCTGCAGAAGTGATTTTGGATTTGGATATTGATCCTATGCTTTCAGGTTATCAACTTGGGTGTTTTTTGTTTAGGCAACAATTTTCCATTGAATCTGCAGGTGCTATGTAATGGAGTGGTCCATTTGAAGATACCCAAATTTGGGGATCACATCACATGGAACCGAGCAACATTATGTATCCACAATGTGGTCGTAGGGAAATTGTGGATTGACAACTATGGAGAGGTTTTGGTTCGAAACCATAGCACTGGGGAGATGGCTCGAGTGCGTTTTCATAAAGCAACAAGTCAACAACAGTGCCACATCAGTGGCAAGGTAACTGACACTCTTTCCACTCATCATTTTCTGTAGTTGCAAACCAGCCCTGAAAGTTTGATTGCAAAAAGTGGATTTGTTGTCCATTCTTAGTAGTGATCTAGTCAGTAGTTTTTGTTTCCTTCATATCTCGCTTTTGGATCCAGTTTGCTTCATGAGTTCTTAATGCTGATGAAACTGGCTTTCACTTGTTCAGATTTATGATGCTGTTGGTGCACCACAGTACACATTATTTGGCAACTACATGGACCGAATTTATGCATGTCCAGAGGCATGCACCAACTTTGATGTGAATGGCCCTGATGTGTGGCTTCTTTGGAAGGCGCCAGAGATGATTGAAGATTACCATCAACAATATTGCTTCACAGCCTTCACTCTTGGCCTTAATGGTGAGTCATTCTTTTAGCTTTGCAATTTTTTAGGATCACTGCAGGCAGCAGGTAGCCTTTGACAGGACCATCTGTGGATTTGGGTCTCCACATTTTTCTTGATCTGAACTTGCAATTCTCATCAAAATTGTAACAGATCCTTTGACAGTAACTTTAGTCTTATTGTCTCCTGTTCATATGAACAGACTTGACACCCAAGTTGGCAGAGGTGCTACCCCCCACTGACTCAAGGTTTCGACCTGACCAACGTGCTCTGGTAATATCCATTTTTCTGTCAACCTGTTATGAGCCTCCCCTTACTGCTTTCCATGTATGTAATCAATGGGTCGTGTACTTGATTTTGTCTTCTTCTATGCCTGTGACTTTATATGGTGAAACTTTTTCCAGTCTCCAAAGTGGCCTGAGAAGTATGCCATTCTCAATGCTTCTTTCTTCATTCTTGGAAATTGACCCATATGGAAGTTCCCTCTTTGTGGATAATGCTGGGCTTCTTCACACAGGAGAATGGAGACTTGGAAAAAGCTACACCTGAGAAGCTGCGTCTGGAGGAGAAGCAAAGATTGGCCCGTCGAACTCGCAAGGAGCAAGGCCTGGAATGGCAGGACATGTGGTTTGGCCAGGTTTTTAACTCTTTTATTACTCGCAGTTATATTTGGCCACTGGCTTGTCAAGCAGCATAGATAAATATTTAGGGTTGAGAGTTCTTATTTAGAGATTCTCAAGACACTTGTGAAGATAATATTGTCTATACTCATCATCCATCTGGAGCTGATGAAGTCAGGGGGATGTAATGTCATGATGAAGGTGATGGGTTGACTGATACTTTGTGAGTGGCATTCACAAGGTTATGACCGTACTCTTTCTTGTTGTGTTTGTTGTGATCAGGCTGGATCTGACATGATGGTTACTTTCACTGTATTATCAAGGCATTTTTCTTTTCTCCAATGAGTTTGTTTTCTCATGGATAAGAGGTTTGTTTTCAACTGGAGTGATCTTCTTCTTCTATTGGTGTGCAGAGAGAACCAGGAGTGACAGACGTGAAAACTGTTGACAATGGGGACATGGAACCTTCCTGGGTTTACAAAGGCACATACTGGGAAGCTCGGGAAAGACAGGCGTGGGAGAATTGTCCAGACATCATGTAGAACCACAGCCTGCTGCTGAAACAGACTTACCTCTGTGAGTCAATCAGCAGCAGCTATTATGCTCATTACATCCACCCAATTACCAGGATCAAAATCCTTGTGACAAGGCAACAAGAGATTTCGATTTCTCTGTACGCTCTCTTGCAACCCTTCCCTTTCTTAAAGTAGAGGTGGTTGGGTTGTGAATGGTGTATGGGAGAAGGTAAATAATAGTCATGTGGGTATCAATCACCAACACTCTCCATGATCTATTTTTCCTCTTTGGGCAATTGTTACATCACAGCATATTATTTTCAACAATGGGATAATTTTCTCACTCTTCCTCCTTGATGAGTTCAAAGGTTCTCAGTCGACCTATATGTTCCTCTACTGTTTATGTAAAACCTTCATTTTGGTTCAAGGTGTGAATATGAGAACTATTTTGTGTCTTAACTATCTGCACCTATGCTAGTCATGTGCTTCAGCGAGACTATTGTTGTGTTTCTGTTCACCATCATGATAAACGAATTTTGTATTCTGGAGCATGCCTTGTACAGGCCATTGTGCCCAGTGAGGAAATTGGGTGAGCCCAAGTTTCTGAACTTGCACTGAAATGGGTACAATGAATGGCCTGTGCCTGACACGCACGATGACATAATGGCTTTCATGGATTTACACCATGGCCATGTGGATTTAATCAAGGAGATTCAAACAGTATTAACAAAAAGAGCTACGCTTTGGGACTATGAGCCTGCATTAGTGTACCTCTACACTGGAGATGGACAGAGCAAGCAAAAGCTGACCTACTTTGGGACTGAAACCCTTCATTAGGGCCCATTTACACTGGAGATTGAGAGCCCTCAACAGCAGTGTGTTTTTTTGTCAATTTTGTGATGGCTAGCCAAAGTGGTGACAATCCACTGGAAGATTTAGCCAAATTTGGCTACAATTTAAATATGAAATTACATTTTTAAAGAACATCATTCTATATTTTTTGGCTACACACTTGAACCAGGTGTATAAATTTGTTGATTTTTCTTATATACCCTAAACCCTAAATATAAAGTTTCATGAAATAAAATTGCGAAGAAGATTGATATTTTAATTTTGAATAGTTTTGACATAGTTTATGTGTGTGAAATTCATCGTAAGAGAATGTTATGTCATACCAATTATACATAGAAAATAAAAAGGTGAAAATATATGTGCAAACAAGAACATAAATTATTATAACTATGTGTTAACCATACATAGTTTCAATCCTAAACCCGATTGTGATTTATAGTGCCAAGCTTGAAAGAGCCAAAAAAAAAAAAAAAAATTGAATGAATGAAAAGTTGAAATGTAATCCTATGTTGCTAAAAAAATGGATAATAATTCATCCACTTTATGTTAGTATAGGAATGCAGGCTGTTTATTAAGTGACCAAGGAAAATGTAAATGGATGAAAAGTTGACAATTAATCATACATTGCCAAAAATATTTCAGACCCATTGTGCATGGATTTCACAAGTGCAAAGTTTACTAGACTTTGAACCCAAAAAGTATATTTGTCATGCAGAATGGTGCTGTGCAAGTTCAAACAAAACCATGAGAGATGATCAAACAACGTACATTGTGAAACTTAGTTAGGTGATTTGAATGCAAAATGGAAATTGATTCTTAAAACAAAAGAAAGCCTAAAGATACAGCTTAGTCTCCAGCTGCTTACATTCACAAATCGGTTACCAGTTCAAAGTTGGAAAGTTCATCCACAAATCTTACAAACACATGACGTCTCTTCTGCCTTCAGGAAAAAAGCCAACAAACTCCCATTCACTATTTTACAAATTGGACCCAATCCAATGACATGTTTTTAATATCCATTACAATGGATGAGCCCAATCTAAGATAATGATACCAAACATGGAACCACCCCACAAATGCACAAAATAGCAAAATTGACAATAGGGAAGCCCAAAAAAATTGGAATTACGACCAAATTGTGCACTCATGTCCAAAAGCAAAGGCTAGGCATTCCCAATGTGATTCAGCAATCAACAACAATGATTTGCTGATACATCAAACAAAAAAACTAGGGTCCCTGAGTTTGAGGAACAAAATTGGCATTGGTTCAATCAAAATAGTCACTATGATTACGCCATTTCTTCAAAGAGCTCCTTTTTTTTGCCTCTCAATGCGAGAGGAGTGAAGCAGGAAGGTATTGGAACTAATTTTAGCTCTAGTGGCTCCTGCTCAAGGATGGCTGCCTAACTATCTTATGTCAACAAAATTGATGACATCC
>Ga0116230_10007883_pt1 | contig 10516 bp, 6 predicted proteins | sample S1TSphfallax_3_FD_88678 | JGI IMG/M metagenome (GOLD analysis project Ga0116230, IMG submission 88678) | Host-associated microbial communities from peat moss isolated from Minnesota, USA - S1T2_Fd - Sphagnum fallax MG | ecosystem: Host-associated > Plants > Peat moss > Unclassified | place: USA...
ATCGGCGGCGGCATGGGCGGCGCGGGCCTCTTCGAGGTTTTCTAATCTTCCCCGCAGACGTGACCGCGCGCTCGCCCGAGGTCGTCGCGGCGGACGCCGAGGCGGCCTACGAGAAGTTCGTCTGGGATAATCTGCCCCGCAATTTCGTCGGCCATTTCGTCCATGGCGCCTTGGGCATGACCGGGTTTCGGCTGGTCAATAGCCTGACCATCATGCCGGCCTATTTGAGCTATCTCTCCGGCGGCTCGACTCTTATCGTGGGCCTTGGCCAATCCCTGCAGCAATTGGGCGGGGTGGTGTCACCGGTGGTGGGGGCGGCCTTTATCGAGCACCGCAAGAAGGTGCTGCCCGTCTCCATGGTCATGGGCACACTCATGCGAACCCAGATCCTGGGACTCGCGGCGGCGGGGTTCTTTCTCCATGGCAAGGCCCTGCTGGCGGTGGTTCTCACCTGCCTGTTCTTCCTCGGGCTCTTTTCCGGCGCCCAGGGGGTGGCCTTTCAGCTTCTCATGGCCAAGGTCATTCCGATCACGCGGCGCGGCGCGCTTCAGGCCATTCGCAACGCCGTGGGGGGCGCCATCGCGGCGGGTCTCGCCTGGTGGGCGGGCGCCTATCTTATCCAGCGCAATATCTTCCATAACGGCTATGGCGTGACCTTCGCCGTGGCCTTGGTCCTCACGACCCTTGGCCTGACGGTTCTGGCCACGGTAATGCGTGAGCCCATCCCGCCCACCGTGCGCGCCAAGACCCCCTTCTTCGCCCGCCTGCGCGAATTTCCGAGCCTCTTCGCTCAGGATCGCGGTTTCATGTTCTTCATGATCGCCCAGACCTTGGCCACGGCCGGGCGGATCGGCGCGCCCTTCTATATTCTGTTCGCCGGACACTCCATGACCCTGGACGGCCAGACCATCGGTCTCCTCTCGCTGATTTCGCTGGGCGCCGATACGGCGACAAATCTGGTCTGGGGCCTTGTCGGCGACAGGTTCGGTTTTCGGTTGAGCTTTGTTCTGGCCTTGATCGCGTGGATCGGTGGGACGGTGCTGCTCATGGCCGCGCCCAGCATGGCCCATATCGATGTCGGGGGCATGGATCTGGGCATCAAGACATTCATTCTTATAGCTTTTTTCGCCCTCGGCGCGGCCCAGTCCGGCTTTTTGATGAGCTCCCAGACCATGGTGCTGGAGTTCGGCTCCCGCGATGACATTCCCATGCGCCTCGCCCTGGTCGCCACCGGTCAGGGGGCTATGAACGCCGCGACGCCGCTCCTGGGGGGCCTCATCGCCGCGACGCTCGGTTTTGAGGTGCTTTTCGGCCTTTCGGTGGCGCTTCTTGTCCTGGCCCTCGGTCTTCTCATCGTCCTGGTGGAGGAGCCCCGCAATCGTCGGCGGGCGGCTTGAGAGCCCTTTCGCCGAGGCTCGGGAATCCGGCTATAGAGCCACTCACCCTTCACACCTGACCTAAAGGAACAGGCCCCTCATGCGCGTTGGCGTACCGAAGGAAATCAAGACACTGGAATTTCGCGTCGGCGTGACGCCAGGGGTCGCCCAGCGCCTCATTCGCGAGGGCCACGAGGTGTTCATCGAGGCGGGCGCCGGCGCGGGGATCGGACTCGCTGATGAGGCCTTCGCCGATGTGGGCGCCCAGATCCTTCCCACCGCGGACGATGTATTCGAGGCCGCCGATATGATCGTCAAGGTGAAGGAGCCGCAAGCGGTCGAGATCGCGCGCCTGAAACCCCGCCACATCCTGTTCACCTATCTGCACCTCGCCGCCGACCTGCCGCAGGCCCGGGGGCTAATGGAGTCCGGCTGCACGGCAATCGCCTATGAAACCATCTCCGATCGCTGGGGCCGTCTGCCGCTTCTCGCGCCCATGAGCCAGGTGGCCGGGCGCATGGCCGTGGATGTGGGCGCCTATCATCTGCTCAAACCCGCCGGCGGACGTGGCCTCTTGCTCGGGGGCGCGCCGGGCGTCCTGCCGGCCCGCGTTCTGATCCTGGGCGGCGGCGTCGCCGGCAAGCATGCCGCGGAGATGGCCGTGGGCCATGGCGCCGACGTCACGCTCTACGACATTTCCGCCGCGCGGCTTGAGCAGCTGGACGATCAGTTCGGCGGGCGCCTGAAGACCTGCTACTCCACCCATGATCTGGTGGCCGAGGCCCTGCCCACCGCTGATCTGGTCATCGGCTGCGTCCTGATCCCCGGCGCCGCGGCGCCGAAACTGGTCACCCGCGCTGATCTTAAGACGATGCGCAAGGGCTCGGTTCTCGTGGACGTGGCCATCGACCAGGGCGGATGCTTCGAGACCAGCCATCCCACCACCCATGCCGACCCGACCTTTATCGTGGATGATGTTATTCACTACTGCGTGGCCAACATGCCGGGCGCCGCGCCCCTCACCTCCACTTATGCCCTGAGCGCCGCCACAGCCCCCTATATTTCCGCCCTTGCCGGCAAGGGCGTGGATGGCGCGTTCGCCTCGGACCCAGGCTTCGCCGAGGGGCTGAATGTGCAAGACGGACGCGTGGTTCATCCGGCGGCGGCGCACGCCTTGGGACTGAATTAGGTTAGGGCTGTTAGCCCGCGCCTCAGGGCTTGGCGATAGATGCGGCTGACGCGCAGCTCGGTGCCGTCCTTGAGATGAACCACCGCGTCGCCATTGGCGGCGGGTTCGATGCCGGTGATCCGGTCAAGGGCGACAATGTCGCGCCGATGGATGCGCACGAACCGCGCGGAGTCGAGCCGAGATTCAAGCCGGGTCAGGGTCTCCCGCAGCAAGAAGATCCGGTTCGCGACATGCAGGGCGACGTAGTTCCCCTGAGCCTCGATCCAGTCGATCTCCGCTACGCTGACGATGCGCGAGCGACCCTTCTCCTTGATCTCAATGACTTTTAGAGCGGCGAGCGCGTGGTCGCGCGGCGGCCGAGAGAACGGAGCGGGAGACAAGCGCGATTGTCTAAGGTGGGCCAGGCCGCTCAAGGCCATGACCCCGGCAAAGACCAGAAGTTCGTTGGCCGCGAGATCGTCTCGCCATCCGGTCAGGGAGAGCTTGTGCGTGGGCTCCAGAAGCCAGACGGCCAGCACGTGTCCGGCGACGATCAGGATGAAGGCGGTTAGCGCCGCCGCCAAGAGGTGGATGGACCCATGCCGCCAGCGGCGCGGCGAGGCGATGGGAAAGCGGCGGGATAGCGCAAAGAAGATCGGGGCGGTGACAGACCCCAGAAGCCCCGCCGCCGCGACCCGGAGAACTTCGTGTCCCAGGTGAGGCGTCGCGCCCATGCTCACTGCGTTCACCCAATTGCCGGGCGCCAGCGCTCCGACAATCAGCACCCAATAGATGAAGCCAAAGGCCGCTTCCCCTAGGCGCGAAGGCGTGCGCTCGCGGGGGCCTTCCGGCGTGGCCTCGGCGGTCAGGTCCTGGATGGCGGCCATGGTCATTCTTGCGACGCCTCATATCCGGCGTCCATGGGCCACGGCCCCTGATTTGTGACGAGACGGCTCCAAATGGGGACGGGCCGACCTATCCCGGCTCGCGAAACCCCTCACGCTTACCGGACCTGAGATGTTCGTGAGGTCAAACGTGAAAACCCTTATCTGTCTGGCCGGTTTAGCCTGCGCGCTTATGGCGCCGCCCCTCGCCGCTGCGGCGGTTGTGAGGACGCAGGCGGGCGAGGTCCAGAGCGTGCGCCAGGGCGACCTCGATATCTACAAAGCCATTCCGTTCGCCGCGCCGCCCGTGTGGGATCTGCGGTGGAAGCCGCCGGCGCCGGCGATCAGCTGGGTCGGCGTGCGCCAAAGTCGCGACTTCGCGCCGGCCTGTATGCAAACCGGGGTTTCCATGCCCGGGGAAAAGCCGCCGAAGGTCAGCGAAGATTGTCTATACCTCAACATATGGGAGCCCGCCCGGCGCACCGCCGTGCCGCTGCCCGTGATGGTCTTTATCTATGGGGGCGGGTTCACGAACGGCTCGGCCGCCATGCCGCTCTATTGGGGCGACGAACTGGCCAAGCATGGCGTGATTGTCGTGAACTTCGGCTATCGCCTTGGGCCTTTCGGCTTTTTGGCGACGCGCGAACTGACTCGGGAATCGCCCAACCACGCCTCGGGAAATTACGGGATCCTGGACCAGATCGCCGCGCTCCAGTGGGTGAAGCGCAACATCGCGGCCTTTGGCGGCGATTCCAAGCGGGTGACGATTTTCGGCCAATCCGCCGGCGCCATGTCGGTGAGCATCCTCGCCTCCACGCCCTTGGCCAGCCATCTGTTTCAGGGCGCCATCGCCGAAAGCGGCGGCGTGTTCGAGCCTCTAGAGCTGGCGCCGGGTTGGCTCCTGCCCAAGGCTGAGCTGGCGGGGGAGGCCTATAGCGCCGCGCGGGGGGCCAAGACGCTTAGCCAACTGCGCGCGATTCCGGCGAGCCAGATCCTGGACGGGGATATCATCGCGGTCTCTCACCCCGTTCTCGATGGCTATGTGCTCAAAGAGTCGCCCTATGCTGCATTCGCGGCGGGCCGTCAGGCCGATGTTCCGATGCTTGTCGGCTCCAATGAGGAGGAGGCGCGGGCCTTGGTGGACCTTTCCAAGGTGAAGGCGGCGACCTTCTCGGCGGATATTGAAAAGGCCTGGGGCGGTCTGCCGCCGGCCCTGCTCGCGCCCTATCCCCACGCCATGGACAAGGAGGCCAAGGACGGACGCGCCCACTTCGAGCGCGACCTGCGGTTTGGCTGGGACATGTGGGCCTGGGCGCGGCTCCAGGCGGCGACGGGTCGCAAGGGCGTCTATTATTATCACTTCACCCGCGCGCCCCCGTTTCCGGACACTTCCGTCTATAGCGGCTGGGGGCCGAGCCACTATGCCGAACTCTGGTATGTCTTTGATCACCTGAATCAGGAGCCCTGGCGCTGGACGGCGGCGGACCGGACGCTCGCGGCGGCCATGTCGACCTACTGGACGAACTTCGCGAAGACCGGCGATCCCAATGGACATGACGTCCCGGCTTGGCCCAAATTCTCAGGTAGCTTCGGGGTCCTCTACCTCGGGGACACGATCACCGTGGGCGGCGTCGCTGATCTCCCATCGCTCAGCGTATTTGACGCGGTCTATGGTCAGGTGCGGGGCTCAATGCCGCCAACGGCGCTTCCCGGTCCTTCAAATCCACACCCGTGAACCCCAGTCGCCGGGCCTCGCTGAGCAGCCAGGCGATCTTGTCGGCTGCCGCTTCGGCGCTCAGGCCGCCGGCTGCGCGAATGTTGGAGACGCAGTTGCGGTCGCTGTCCAGGCGGCCTGTGCGGGGGGCCCAGGTAAGATAGGCGCCCAGGCTGTCGGCGGCGCTGAGGCCGGGGCGTTCGCCGATGAGGACCAGCACGGCGCTACTCCCCATGGCCTCGCCTATCGCATCGCCGATGGCCACACGACCCTGGTGGGCCAGAATGATCGGCCCCACGCGCCAGTCCGCCAGTCGCGGGAGAAGGGCGCGGAGGAGGGGTGGGGCATGGGCGTTAGCGGCCGCGGCCGACAGGCCGTCGGCCATGATCAACACCAGATCGAAGGGGCCGGCGGGCAGGGGCGGCGTCCCGGGATCGAGACGGCGGCCCAGGCTGGGATTGCGCAGATAGGTTGGACGATCGGGCGCGGCGCTGTTCACCACAAGGCTCGGCGCGTCGATCTCGGCCGCTAGCGTCTCGACATCCAACCCGGTGAAGACCGCCCCCCGGGCTAGCGCCTCCGCGCCCTGCAGGTCCAGCAAGGCGCCCGTGGTCAGGGATTGACCGGTACGCCCCAGCCCAATCCGGGCGGGAGTCGCGGCGCGTAAGGGCCCAAAGGGATCTCGCGCCGGGATCGGGGTATCAGCCATCGACTGACATATCCGCCAGCATCCGCCCCGCCGCCGCCGAGTCGCTGAGCGGCGTCATCCGGCCGTCATCGCCGAGAAGCCCCACGGCCCGCAGCCAGGCTTCGAATTCCGGCGCCGGGCGAAGGCCCAGAACCTCCCGCGCATAGAGGGCGTCATGAAAACTCGTGCTTTGATAACCGAGCGCGATGTCATCGCCGCCGGGCACGCCCATGATGAAATTCACCCCGGCCACGCCCAGAAGGGTCAGCAGGGAATCCATGTCATCCCCATCGGCGGCGGCGTGGTTGGTGTAGCAGATATCCACCCCCATCGGCAGGCCGAGCAGCTTGCCGCAGAAGTGATCCTCAAGCGCTGCGCGGATGATCTGCTTGCCGTCATAGAGATATTCCGGGCCAATGAATCCCACCACCGTATTGATCAGCAGGGGCCGGAAGGGCCTGGCCACCGCATAGGCCCGGGCCTCGAGGGTCTGTTGGTCTACTCCGTGGTGGGCGCCCGCCGAAAGGGCCGATCCCTGGCCGGTCTCGAAATACATGACATTGTCGGCGAGCTCGTAGCGACCAAGACCCAGCGCGGCCTCATGGGCTTCGCGCAGCAGCGCCAGATCGATCCCAAAGCCGCGATTGGCGCCCTCGCTCCCGGCGATGGACTGGAAGACCAGATCCACCGGAGCCCCCCGGGCCATCAGCTCCAGGGAGGTGGTGACGTGTGCCAGAACGCAGGTCTGGGTGGGAATGGCCCAGCGTTGGCGAAGCTCGTCCATCATCCGCAGGAGCACGCCCACCGTCTCCACATTGTCGCTGGCCGGATTAACCCCGATCACCGCATCGCCGCAGCCGAGCGCCAGACCATCGAGGATCGAGGCGGCGATGCCCCGCGCATCGTCGGTGGGGTGGTTCGGCTGGAGCCGCACGGCCAGGCGCCCGGGAAGGCCGATCTGGTTTCGAAACGCCGTGACCACCCGGCGTTTGCGCGCCACGGCGATGAGATCCTGATTGCGCATGAGCTTGCTAACCGCCGCCGCCATTTCCGGCGTGATCCCGGGCGCGACGGCCGCCAGATCGGCGCTGGTCGTCTCATTGGCGAGGAGCCAGTCGCGAAACGCGCCCACCGTGAGATGGGCGATGGGCGCGAAAGCGGCGTCATCATGGGTGTCGATAATCAGGCGGCTGACCTCATCCGCCTCGTAAGGGATGACGAGCTCTTCCAGAAATGTCGTCAGCGGCAGATCGGCCAGAGCATAGCGGGCCGCCACCCGCGCCTCCGGTCCCGCCGCCGCCACGCCGGCCAGCTCATCGCCGGAACGCAGGGGCGTCGCCGCCGCCAGCAGCGCCTTCAGATCGGCGAAGACGTGGCGGGTCCCGCCCAGGTCAGCGTGATGCACGGCCCTCTCGCTCGCGTGAATGTCGCGCCCAGTATAGGGACGCAGTGACGCAGCGAGGGGAATTTGTGAATGGTTGCGGCGGGGACGCGCACGGGCGCCTTTCTGACGGGCCTTTGCCTCGTTCTGGCATCTGCCCGCGCGATGGGCGCCGAGCCCGCGCCTTCGCCTGAGGCTTTCCCCGGCATTTGCCACTTCTCTGTCCCGGCCTTCAGCTTTCAGGGTTCACCGGTGGACCAGGCCCGCTGTCTGCTGCGTCATGTGGGCCGGCGGGGCGTGATCTCGCCCCGTTCCGCCAAGCTGCCTCGCGTACTTGCCGCGCGCATCGGCCGGCCTGTGGAAATCGATCCCGACGTCCTCGAACGCTATCTCGGCCCGGGGCGTCGGGGCATGCCGGGCGGCCTGCGCGATCCGGTTTCCCGGGCTAATGACAATGATCCCGCCGCGCCCCTGGCCCGCTATTTCGTGATCCACGACACCAGCTCGCTCTATCTGGGGAGCAAGCCCTTTCCGCCGGATCTCGACACGTCACCGGAGATTAATGACGTCACGGCCTTTCTCGGGCCCAATGCGGTGGCCCACGCCTTTGTCCAACGCACGGGCGCGATCGTCTGGGGCCACGATTTCGCCGTGCCCTGGCGGGCGACCCAGTTCGAAAGCCGGGTGGTGAAACTTCCCGCCAAGGGCCTTTTTCTCAACATCGAAAACGTCGAGCCGCGCCGCGCCGACCCGCGTGGACCACCCGGCAATGACTGGATCGCGCCACGCCACGGCTTCACGCGGGCGGAGTATGACAGCCTGACTTTACTCTACATCGTCGCCAGCCGCCGCGCGGGGACCTGGATGATCCCGACCTTTCACGCCACGCTCGACGCCGGGCTCTATGACGCCCACGAAGACCCGCAGAATTTCGAGATGAAGGCTTTCGGCGCGGCGCTGGCGCGGCATCTGAAAGCGATCAACCGCCTGCAAAGGCAGTCCGCGTCTTCGCCATCCCACACCTTGCCTTAGCTTGGCGGTATGGGCTTGATGGAGACATGACATCATTATCCTGGCGCCTCGCCCTTTTGGCTCTCGTTGTGGCGATCTGCGCCGGACCCTCCCTCGCCGACCCCGCCGCACCCGACGCCTTCGCCAAGGCCACGGCCGGTCTCGAGCGGCGGGAGGGCCTGCTGCCCCTCTATCTCGATCCCAAGGCGGGGCGCGTGCTGGTCGCCCTGAAACCCGATGCGGCCGGCGACCTCGGGGAGTTCATCTACCAGACCTATATGCGCAGCGGCATTGGCTCGACACCCATCGGCATCGACCGGTCCAATCCGGGCCGCACCGAGGTCCTACGGTTCCGGCGCGCCGGCCCCAAGGTCATGGCGGAGTTCGAGAACTTCGGCTTCCGCGCCGACGGCGGCTCGGCCAATGAGCGCGAGGCGGTGCGGGAATCCTTTCCGCCCTCGATCATCTGGTCCGGCGACGTGACCGCCTCCGCGCCGGACGGAACCGTGCTCCTCGACATCACCAGCTTTCTCACCCGCGACGCCTTCGGGGTGGTGGATGATCTCAAGCGCGCCGACGCCGGCGCCTATAAGCTCGCCGCCGACCGTAGCTATGCGGATGCGGCGGGCGCCCAGTCCTTCCCCGACAATCTGGAACTCGAGGCCCACGAGACCTTCGTTACCGACGCGCCGGGCCGCGCGACCTACGGCCTGGTTCCCGATCCCCACTCCATCACCCTGATCGAGCATCAGTCCCTGATCCGACTCCCCCCGCCGGGCTTCACCCCGCGCCTGGCCGACCCGCGCACGGGGGGCTTCAGCCTCCTCGTCGCGAACTACGGCGCTTCTTTAAGCGAGCCGACGGTCTATCGCCTGGCCGAACGCTTCCGGCTGGAGAAGACCGACCCCACCGCCGCCCGCTCCACCGTCAAGAAGCCCATCATCTTCTATGTGGACCGCGCCGCGCCCGAGCCGATCCGCGGCGCCCTGATGGACGGCGCCCGCTGGTGGGCCCAGGCCTTTGACGCGGCGGGCTTCATCGACGCCTTCCGTGTGGAGGTCCTGCCGCCGGGCGTCAGCCCCCTCGACGCCCGCTACAACATCATTAACTGGGTGCATCGCCAGACCCGCGGCTGGTCCTATGGCTATGCGGTCACCGATCCGCGCACGGGCGAGATCATCAAGGGCTCGGTGCTGCTGGGGTCCCTGCGCGTGCGTCAGGATCGCATGATCTTCGAGGGGCTGGTCGGCGCGGACAAGACCGGGACGGGCGCCAGCGATGATCCCATCGTGGTCTCGCTCGCCCGTCTGCGCCAGCTCGCCGTCCATGAGAGCGGCCACGCCCTGGGCCTGGCGCACAATTTCGCCGGCAGCACCTTCGATGATCGCGGCTCGGTGATGGATTATCCGGGCCCCCGCGTGGGGATCGGCCCCGGCGACAAGCTGGATTTTACCGACGCCTACAAGGTGGGAATCGGCGCCTGGGATCGGTTCGCCATTAAGTGGCTCTATAGCGAGGTCCCCTCTGGCCCCGCGGGCCAGGCCGCCCTGGATGAGATTGTCCGGCAGGGCTACGCCGCTGGGCTTCGCTATGTGCGCGATGAGGATGCGCGGCCCACCAGCGCGGGCGAGCCCTTTGGCGCCCTCTGGGATGACGGTCCCGACAGCGTCGCTAGCCTCGCCCATGTCATGGAGGTGCGAAAGATCGCGCTCTCGCGATTTGGCCCGGATAACCTGCCGAAGGGCGCGGCCATGTCCGATCTGCGCCGGGTCATCGTGCCGATCTATCTCTTCCACCGCTATGAGGTGGATTCCGTCTCCAAGTCCGTGGGCGGGGTGGAGTTCGCCTATGGCGTGCGGGGCGATGGCTTGCCCGCGAGCCAGCCCGTGGCGGGCGCCCGCCAGCGCCAGGCGTTGCAGGCCTTGCTGACCACCCTCGATCCCGCGGCCCTAGATCTTCCCGATAAGCTGATCGATCAGCTCTCCTCCGGTCGCGATGGTCACGAGGACCCGGCCTATGACATCGAGGTGTTCGGCGACGCCCAGAGCCCGGTCTTCGATATCGACGCGGCGGCCAAGGCGGCGGCCGACGTGACCCTCGCCGATCTTCTCGAGCCTAAGCGTTTGCAGATGGTCAGCGATCAGGGAGACCGCGAGCCAGGTCAACTCACCCTGCCGGAGCTGCTCAACACCACCATCGCCGATGTGTTCGACGCCGGGCCCTTGGATAGCCGGCGCGAGGCGTTGCGGCGGGTGGTTCAGACCCGGCTGGTCGCGCGCCTCGCCGACGTGCTG